>Ga0213830_1000718_pt1 | contig 11842 bp, 10 predicted proteins | sample SWATP11_FD_161661 | JGI IMG/M metagenome (GOLD analysis project Ga0213830, IMG submission 161661) | Coastal seawater microbial communities from Marineland, Florida, United States - SWA TP1 #1 | ecosystem: Environmental > Aquatic > Marine > Coastal | place: USA: Florida | collected 2016-08-06
GAAAATGACGCAGAGGAGGGATTTCATGTGCCCATTCTCGGTAGTACTTTTGGTCATATTCAGAGTCCGTGTCTGAGACAAAACCAAACAAATGAAGTGCTCTTTCAACTTTCGGAATATCATCTTTGAGTACCAAAAGATCGATATCTGAAAATATTCTCCCCTTTGCAGCTTTGCTGTCTGCGATTACGTAACCTGCTCCCTTTAAAACAATCAACTTATTATTTAATGCTCTAGAAATTTTTGCATTAACGAGTTTCACTTCATTTATAACTTGATTGTGAAAAAGAGTTTCATGACGAATACTTGCAACCAAGTGAGCTTGTGCTGTAGGAGGTATATGAAAATCGTTATTTGCATCACTTAAAAGTATAGAGGCGACTCTCGGTAGCAAAGAGTTAGCACGGGCAACAAGTATCAAATCACGCCATTCTGATGTCGAAAGCGAATTAAAGTGACTACCGGTTAAGATACCCGTTAAGATTGTTTGTACACAGCGAGACACTAATTATTCACCTCGCTTTCCAAGATATTCCTCAACTCGTCCACGTTACTGTATGTCGCTTCTAATAAAAGCAGATTGGGTAGTTTACTAGAGATAAACTCAAAGCCTTCGTGACCGAATAGATCAAAATTAAACGCATTTTCAATCAACATATTTAATGTTGAAATTTGTGTCATTGAAAAGACATCTGTCGTGCTACCAGCAGCATACTTTGGAAAAACCACAGCAAATAAGTCGGCACTCTCTGCACACCGTCTCACAGAATCAGTGGGCGGCCTTACATGTGCCACATCACCTTTTTGAGTATCTGTCGCTATATCTGAGATAAAAGCTTCGGGAAACCAGTCTTTAACGAGTGAAATAGAATTATTTTTTAGGCATATCGGGCGAACGAAAGGTAGAACCTTTCCCGTTTCTATGTCTAGTACGGCCATTTCATCGGACAACAGCCGCCATCCGGACAGCGCCAAACTGGCACATAAAGTACTTTTTCCTGAGCCTGGAGGGGCTGGAAAAATCACAGCTTTACCATTTTTTTCAAGTACAGCAGCATGAAAAATTAAGTATTTATGATAAAAATTTGCAACACACCAATTCATTCCCCACTCGAAAAGTGGATAAGCATGCGCAGAAGGCAACGGCTTGAATGGGGTATGCCCGTCTAATTTGAACACGGCCTGTGTTTTGAAGAATCTGCGGAAATTGGAAGGTCTTTCAACAGAAATATTAAAGTCAAACCAATCTGAGTTTAGTGAGACTTTATAATCCTTATAAAGCTCTGAGATTGTTTTTGTAACTTGTGAGAAGGAAGAACTAACATTGACTGAAATCAAGCCGAACTCGATATTCAATTCAGACTTTTTTAGAGTATTTAAATATTGAGCTTCAGCTAGCTCTGACAATAACAAATGACTACGCCCCAGAAAACTACTAATCTATCAGATTATTTTGAGAAAGTAAGTCCGTAAATTCAGAGATATCGTTATTAGAAAGGCCAAATTCATCTCCATCCAACTCAGATAAAGCCGGGAAGTTAACTGAATCCTTCCAAACTGTTACCAGGCGTTTGTATTTAGAAGGGAGAAACAACACTTGATAAGACGGTATAAACTGAATTGCGACTCCTGAATTATCAGAAGCGCAAAAAATACTAATGGACAGAGGGAACATTTAAAAATTTACGAATAGGTAGCCTCAACGGCCTCTTTAAATTGCTTTTTCGTAAATACAACACCTATGTCGTCATATAACTCTTGCACATATCTTTCAGCAGTCTTCCCAGCAGGCAAAGGGTACCGTTCGCTTTTAGCATTTAGGTAGGCGACCACCAACGCTTCATTTCCCCCTAGCCTATCATTATCACTCAGAAAAGACTTAATTTTTCTTGAAGCGTTTGGGTTGCTACCAAACGGCATCCTTCCAATATCAAAAACATCTTCCCAAGCAACATTGGACACCCCCTCTGCAGCTCTTTTGCTGGAGTCCCCTAATATTGTTTTCCACTCAGCAGGACCTAGTCCGTTTATGTTAGTGGTGTTACATTCATGGTTGTTTGATAAATTTCCTGACAAGTTACCAGATACAGAGCACCCAGTAGCAGAACTCCCTCCAGCCCACGCAGTTTTCGAAGCAAGAGCAGCTACAACACCACCCGCGGCAGCTTTAGTGATAAATTGACGGCGTGAATTCATACCTTTACTAATGTCCTTATTAACATTCGAGTGCTTCATAAATTTCTCAGACTTTGTTTATAGTAGCGTTAGGCAAATAACAAGCAAAAATAAAGCCAATTATAAACCCCTTACGAGTCAAAGATTTAATTGACCGTACAACCTGAATCGTCAAAGATCCTGACAGAACATTCATTCAGGTTACCACATTTGATTCGAGTATAGCTCAAACAGAAACCGAATTGCTACTAAGGAGAAAACAATTCACACCAAGAGCGCCCATACTAGAACAGCTAGTGTTTCAACTTTTAACTTCGCTGATAAGTTTATGAACATGCTTAACAGGAATAGCGTAAGAAATCCCTGTTGGCGATGACAACGCGCTTTCTTTTGTGTCTTTTACCAAAACCTTGTTGATAACACCAACCACCTCACCTGTTCTGGGGTCGTACATGGGGCTTCCACTATTTCCTGGGTAAGCAATGGCATCTAATTGATATATCAGACTAACGCTATCTAGCCTCTCCATCATCTTTAAGTTTAATTGTTGTGAATTCATTGCTGGTATTGCGTCAGGCGTTATTGCTGACACGTAGCCACGGTGAGTCGCAGGGTAAATCCCCAGTATCGCTCCAATGGGAAAGCCAGTAAACGCTATGTCAGTGCCTGGTCTCAGCATATTTTTAGAAGATAGTGTTATAGGAGTCAGAATGCTATCTAGCTTTAATAAAGCTAGATCGTGTTTAATATCTATTTTAATAATCTCTGCTTTTACTTTTTTAACAATCGTACCTGCACCACTAAGCACTACGTAATTTTCAACATACTTCGGATCTAGCGTTTCAGACACTACATGGTAGTTGGTGATAGCATAAGCCCCATCATCAACTATGAAGCCCGTTCCCAAAACCCTCGGAGATGCGTGCTTAAACGGAGCATCTAATGCAATCGCAACGGTACTCTTTGTAACGCTCTCAACTACATCAGTAAATTGTTGTTCTGCGCGCAAATGAGTTGATGTGGCCAACCAGAATATAGTACAAAAGCCCATTAGCTTGTTTAAACTACCTACCATTTTTAAAAATCGAGCTAACACTAGGACGTTGCTAACTGTGCATCTTTTAAGAGAGCTGTTTTTCATTATTTCTTCACCATTAAGCTTAATTTGCTTGATTTTAGCTATTGCCTTAATTCTGAGGCAGTTTAATTTCAAACGATTATGCAAAGCATGCTTGTATAGTGTTATATCACTAGCGTTGCTAACAACACAGCCTTACTTTGCAGATCTACTTTTATATCCTTTGGAACATGAAATAGCGTACTCAGAAGCATTAGTAGAGTTCGAAGGAACAGACTTTATCGTTTCTCCCGCTTGTTATTATTCTACAGTCGGCAAGGTGTCAGAAATATCAAGATGGAGTCATTGCTCCCTACAAAGACTAGTTCAAGCAAGTAAGCTTTCAAAGGAACTAGATAAACCAATTTTGGTGACGGGGGGAAATTTTTTGCATGACCCTAATACAAACTATTCCCAAAAAGCGTTTGACTTGCTTCTTGACCTTGGCGTTCCGCGTAAAAATCTAATTTTGGTAGCTAAAGGTATCGACACTGCGAGTGAAGTAGAGTCGATAAAAAGCTATATAACTAAAAAAAATGTTATTCTCGTTACATCAGCTACACATATGAAAAGAGCTTCGTTACTCCTCTCCGAACATTGTAATGAGATTAATATTTTCCCAGTTGATTTCCACAGCTCGGGAAGCCTAGCTCCCTACCTCAAAATACCATCTGTAAGCGCTATGCGCAGAGTGGAAATAGCGCTATACGAATATGGAGCTCGCGTAAAGTATTTCTTGTTTAGTTAAATTGCTTTGAAAAGCAGAAAATAAGTGCGTAATGTTAGCGAAACAAAGGAAATGGATTCAACCATGAACAAAAAACAAATATTATTTTTAGGCTTAACTGGCCTTCTGTCACTAGGGTGCACACAAGAAAGTGAGCAAGATAAATTTTTACTAGCCGAGAAGGATTTTGAAGCTAGCGCCTACGAAAAATCAATTATTCAGTTGAAAAGCTTAGTTCAGGAAAATGAAACGTTTTTGGATGCTAGACTTCTGTTAGCGGACGCATATTTGAAGACTGGTCAGATATTAAATGCAAAGAGGGAATACACTCGCATACTCGAAAGTATTAATAAAGAGAGTGCTGACAAAGCCTTTTCGGCGGTAGAAAACTACTTTTTACTGAGTTTTTTTAATCAGGAATTCGAAGATATCGAATCTTTCGCTACTACTTTTCCAGACTTACAAAAGAACTCAAAAATTAATAAACTCAATGATAGATTCTTGATCCTCTTGGGGAACTCCGAGAAAAAAAGCGCCAAAACCCAAGATTTATTAGACCAGGCTCTTATCGCATTAGAGAGTAATGTTTCAAACCAAAAACTGAAGCTATCTCAAGAGGAAACCAATGCTATCGAAACCAAAAGCGATGGTCTTTTCTTACCCATGTTAGGGCACTATTATCTAGCTAACGGTGAGGCTACAAAGTGTATTGATACCTTTGAAAAAGTAAATGAGCAGCTTTTTACTCACCCATACTCTACCCTACGGTTGGCGCAGTGCCATTACATTATTAAAGAATATGACAAAGCTTTGTTGTACTCCGATGAAGTTTTGGCTCGATTCCCCGAGCAACCATTGGCGAACAGGTTGAAAGGAACGATCAATTTTCTTAACGGCTCTTTTGATGAAGCTGAACAATATCTACTTAAAGCTACAGATTTTTATCCCAATGACAGCGCCCTTAAAACCTACCTTGGAACGCTATACCTCCAACAGGGATATTACGAGAAGGCATTTCAACAGCTAAAAGGGGCGAACTCAGTATTTCCAAAAGGACATCCTGCCAGAAAAGTACTCGCTATAACCGAGATGAAACTCGGGAATTACGAGAGAGGGATAAAGGTATTTAAAAATAGCTTAGTTGATAGCGACGAAGCTAATCTTTCGCTATTTGCTATTGCCGCCAAAGCTGCTCAAGCAGAAGGCGATATCAATACAAGAGATCAACTCATCCAAAGTATTGCTTCGATCGAAACCTCTTCTTTATCGTCTGAATTTCACAAGTTTTCTCAATTAAATAAATTTAAAGCAAATTCAGAGGGAATGAATTTTGATTTCATTCCTTTAGTAGCACCTGATAATGGTGCTCTAGCGCAAGTAATGATTGGAACACTTTATCAGTACAATCAAGTAGAAAAATTAAAACAGATAGCTGAAACATGGCAAAGCAAAAACAAAGAGGCAGCAATATTTGCGAACAGCGTCGCAAGCTATCTGGAAGGCGATTACAACACAGCTCTTGATAGTCTTCAGAAAAATAAAGTCGTTAGCCCTCTTAAACATACGCTAATCGTTGAATCACTCTTAGCGACTCAAAATGCTAAGAAAGCAAGTGAATATTTAGAGGAAGCGATATCAACTGAAAAACCTGACCTACTATTGCTTAATCAGCTTTTTATCGTGAATTTGGGAAATAACTATAGCCAGAATTACGTCTATAAGGTAACCGACTCACTTATTGAAAAATCTTTTGAGTTTGAGCTTTTGAAAGCCAAATTTTTACTACTTGAGAGCAAAAACAAAGAGTCTTTAAGCTCTCTTTCTCGCTACAAAACAAATGCTAAACAACTAAATTCTTCATATTGGAAGTTACTATTAAAAAATAAAATAATGGCGGCAGAACCTGAAGAGGTTTTGATAGCGTTGGATGATTGGATAAAAAACACCCCCGACGTTCCGGATGCTTATATTGCTAAAATAAATTATCTTGAGACATTAGGAAACGCGAACAAAGCACTAGAAACAACAGAGCAAGCTCTCAAGAAGTTTGATGATCCGAGATTACAGTTACTTCAAGTCAACTTTTTGTTGTTAACAAGTTCGTTAGAGTTAGCTAAACAGAAGTTCGCTCAAATACCGAAAGCAACTCAAAATACTCCTCTAGGCAGAGGGATCTCGGCAAGCTTTGCATTGACGAGTAAAAATTTTGCTTTAGCCGAAGAAAGACTCTTTGAAGCATATGAAAAAGCACCTAGCCCGCGAGTCGCTTCCATGATGTTCAGCGCACTGATGAACCAAAGGAAAACTAGCGAAGCAATTTCATTCTTAGAAAAGCATGTTTCGTATTTACCGTCAGATATTATCAATATGCGTTTGTTGGCAGACGCTTTAGTTGAGAGAGATATGCTAAAAGCTCGTAGTTATTACGTATTCCTGCTTGAAGCTACGCAAAATAACCATGTTGTAATGAACAACTTAGCTTGGATCGAGAATGAGCTCGGTAATAAACAGAATGCATTAACACTAATTGAAAAAGCGTTAGAATTAAAACCAAATGATCCTAATTACGAAGATACACTGAAATTAATAAAAAATTAACTTAATCTTCGAGGGCGCCATACACAATTGTAGCCCAAAGTAGGTCTAGACAGCCTATTTGGGCTATGCTTATCTAATAATAATACCGTTTCCAATAAGAGAATGACAATGCTAAAGCAATTGTTTAAAAAAATGGATAGCAACCCACTACTTAAGAATGTGTCTAAATCACTTCAGACAAAGCTTGCAAACCGAGAAGTAAGTAAAATAGCTATTCACTTTAAACAGTTTTTTAATACCACAATAGCAAATGACCAGGCCACCAAGGAACTGTCATTCAGGATAAGGCATGATGTTTACTGCACTGAGCTAGCGTTTGAGCCGGAAAAATCAGACGGCATGGAGAAAGATGAATTTGATCAGCACTCAATCCATTGTTTAGTCCAGCACAAAGGTTCAAAAAACTTTGCAGGCACAGTTCGTATGGTTATGTCGAATTCTTCTGAGCAAATGCTCCCCATTGAGCAATTTTGTAGTCATGCTTTAGAAGATGAGGTCCTTCATCCAAAAAATTACAAGCGTGAAGAGATTTGTGAAATATCGCGTCTCGCTGTTCCTGCGCAATTTCGAAAACGGAAAACGGATCAGTATGAGGGCGCAGGAACTGGTGTGATTGATGAACATAATTTCTCACAAAACGAAATGCGTTGCTTTCCCTTCATCGCTATAAGTTTATACTTTATGGCCGCGACGGTTACACAACAAAAAGGCATCAATCATATTTTCGTAATGATGGAACCTAGACTTGCGCGCAGCCTCAGGTTTGTAGGAATCCCTTTTACTCAAATAGGAAAAGTGACCGAGTATCATGGGAAAAGAGCACCTTATCATATCGACCCCAAAGTGTTATTCCAAACGCTATCTCCTGGCTTTAAGAAGTTGATGATGGTCATTGGAAAAGACATGAAAGAGCAGCTCGATGATGTCTAAAAAACTGGAATTGGTAAAAAAAATAGAAGCTATCGTTGGAAAACCGAATGTTCTTACACATGGAGAAATGTTTGACGAGTTTTCTACAAGTACAATGAAGGAACAAACACACCCTTATGCTGTAATCATACCGAATAACAAAAATGATGTTTTACAAATAGTTAAACTGTTCAACGACGCAAATAGTCAAAACGATGAAAAGTTCCAATTACACCCTATAAGTAGTGGAAAAAACTGGGGCTATACATGCTCGGAAGCGGGAAGCGACAATGCTTTCCTACTGTATCTAGTTAACCTTAACAACATCACAGAATATGACGATACTTTGGGTACAGTACGAATTGGGACTGGTGTTACCCAAAAGCAGCTTTATAACTTTTTGAAGGAAAAAGGCCTTAAGTTTTGGATGGACGCAACGGGCTCATCAGTAGATTGCAGTGTTTTGGGCAACAGCCTGGAGAGAGGCTTTGGTCATACTCCCGCCGGAAACCACTTCGAGTTCATTAGTGACTTAGACGTAGTTTTAGGAAATGGAAAAGCTATCTCAACTGGGTTTAGACAATTTTCTGACGAATCAAAACGATTTGCGAGTGAAGGCATATACAAGTGGGGCGTAGGCCCCTACGTAGACGGGATTTTTTCTCAATCAACGCTGGGGATTGTAACGGAGGCAACACTTAAACTTATAGCTGCACCTGAATGCTATCTTCCATTCTTTATTTCAACGCAGAATGACACAAACATTAATGTATTGGTCGATAGAATTCGTGACTTACGAGAAAGGCAAGTTATAAAAAGCTGCGTCCACATAACAAATCTCGATAAATCACTCCAGGCAGCCCTTGATGAAAGTGACTGGCCCCTATCAAAGCTCTCACTATCAGATGAAGATAGAAAGAGACATACAAAAGCCTACATGTTAAATGAATGGACGGCATCAGGGGCACTTTACGGAAGTGTTGAAGAAGTAGAAGTTTGGAAGAAAAAAATTAAACGCACGTTTGCAAATGGAGAGTTTAAAGTACAGTTCATAAGCGAAGCTAAATTCAAATGGTTAAAGAGAATTGCCCCGAAAGTTTCTCAGTTAAGCGGTTTAAAAGTCGACAAAACTCTCGACAAATTAAATAGTCTAATGAAACTCAAACGCGGTGAGCCTACTAATGATTTTCTAAAGAGTGTGCATTATAAATTAAGCCAACTTCCTCTAGACAGAGACTTCACAAAACTTGAAAGAAACAAGGTGGGTCTTATATGGCTCGCGCCTACTGCCCCTGCGACAGGAAAAAATGCTCAAAACTTAGTGTCTATTGTTTCTGAAGTTCTAGAGGAATTTGATGTTGAGTCTGCAATATCAATGACTGTACTCACGCCAACAGCAATTGAATGTGTCATTTCACTACTGTACGACAGGCAATCCGAAAACTCAGATCGTCAAGCAGAGCGCTGTCACAACGCTTTAAACAAACAGCTTATACACAGTGGTTATCTAACCTACAGATTTAATAGTCTCCAACATCGAGATTATAATGACTTCTATTCCTCAACTTTGATAACGAGTATCCGTGAAATAAAGCACACACTAGATCCAAATTCTGTAATTGCTTCTGGTCGTTATGGGTTATAAGAAAGTGTCAGATTATTTAACAGCTCACTATCCCCCCCTTTTCCAAAAACGATAAATATAAACAATATCAATGCCTTAAAACTTTGGCACACAGTCTGCTTAAAGGTTAAAGACAGTCGCCACTAACGTTATGCAGTAAGTAGTTGCGAAAAACCGAATTTTTATTCATAAGGAATAGACATGAAATTTTCTAAAATCACAAAGAGCCTAGTAGCCGGGTGTGCTTTAGCAGGCGCTTCGCTTTCTGCAAACGCTGGCGTTGTGGCAACATCTTATTTAGACGTGCAATCATTTGGTATCGTTGCGTACTATGATGCGGCACTGACACAACAGGTTGATCCTCAAGACCTAGCAACATTCATCGAGATCACTGGAGGTCTGCGTTCAGCTTCTAGTAGCACTGGCTTTAACGGTGTTGGTCTTCCTGACTCGCCCGTTTTTGCAGATGACGCAACGAGTTTTGTTCTTGCTGAAAACACAGCGGATGGTGTTTTTGATTGTACAGGCCCTTCTTGTGGGATTCTAGGTGTCTCTAACAATAGCTTAGTTGGCAACTATGCCGGCGCACTAGCTGTTCATAACGATAGCCTTGCAAATGGTTATGGCTATGGCATGGCCGATTCGATAGTAAGCGGTAACGCACTTGCCGACCCGACTAGCCAAGCATCAGGATTAACATACGCAGCAGCATCTGTCGGCAGCAACAATAATGTCGCTTCAGGTAACTCAGACATTGCAGATGCGCTTACCACTGCGCTAGAAATTACTGTACAAAACGTCTCAGAATTATATCTTGGATTCGTTGCGACTTACTCACTGATCGTCGATGCATCTCAATCAATAGGTTCAGGCCAGGTTTCTAATGCAACGACCTCTGCAATTCTTTCTGTAGGTTTAGGAACTGATTCTTCGAATGGCACAGGCGGTGCACTTGGATTTAATTTTGGTGGTGGCTATGTCGACATCGGCCCAACGCTTTTAAACAGAAACCTTGTTAATGAAGGGGATGACTTCTCTGGAAGCGACACTGGAGTATTTGTTTCTACCGGCACGAGCGATAGCGGATTTTTCCGTGTAGGTACTGGTGATTACCAGGTTGATATTAAGCAGGAATCAACGGCTCGTGTTTCTCTAGTGTCTGCGCCTGGAACGCTAGCCATAGCAGGTTTGGGCCTTCTAGGTTTAGCTGCTGCAAGACGCAAAAAATCGTAAAAAACGATTGAAAGTATTTCAAAAGCCCTCATACGAGGGCTTTTTTATTTACTTAAACCACGTCTATCGCTAGGCTTGTGAGCCAAGCTTTCTAAACTTAAAAGTTTGTCTATGGCAGTATTCTTAGAGCGTAAGATTTTAGCTTCATTTGAAGAAGCAAAGTCATTTCTTAGAGAAGTTCATGAGTACATTGAAGTACCTACACCTTTTACATCCCTAGTTTGGCAAGAGTCTTGGGTATCCTCTCTGCGACTATTCCCTGCTATTTACGTCTTCAAGTTAGGTAGTCATCCTATAGGCTATTGTTGGATAGCGTGTAAAAAGACGCTGCCCTTTCCTCCTTTAACCTCATGGTATTTAAACCAATCTGGCATTACCAATGAAGACCAAATTTGGATTGAATACAACACTATAATTTGCTCAAAGGCACACGAACAAGCATGCCTTATATCTCTTTTAAATGAAGCCAAAAAAAATCATGTTTGTAAGCTATATATCTCTATGTCACACGATATATCAATTGACAAGAAACTAATTGAAAATACCTTTGATGTTATTGCTGAAACAATTAATGGCTATCGAACTTCTTTACTTACTCCAAACCTAGACAAGCAACTTTCAAAAAACACCCGTTCTCAAATTCGCCGCTCTATCAGATTGCTTGAAGACCATTATGGCTTAATTTCAGTAAATGAAGCTTCAAAAGCCCAGCTTCATAGTTATTTCGATAATTTAGGCGCATTACATAAAGAGAAGTGGGGCGACAGCACAGAAGGTAGTGGATTTAATAACCCATCTTTTCTCATGCATCACAGGTATTTATTAAAAAATTTTTCTAAATATGTAAGCATTGTAGAAGTAAAAGCAGGCGCCACATTGCTGGGATACACTTATAACCTCATTTTGGGTGATACAGTTTATTTTTACTGCTCAGGCATAAATTATCAGTTTACAAACAACAAAATTAAACCAGGATATACCTTGCATTTTGTTTTGATGGAATATTATCGAAACAAAGGTTTTCACTGGTATGATTTCTTAGGTGGAGAAAGTCGATACAAAAAAAGCCTTTGCACAGAAACTTATGCTTTCAAAAATTTGACTTTATATACTGAGTCCATAGAGGGTCGATTAGCCTGCTTACTTAATCGTCTTAAACAGAAATTTTCTTCAATACCTTCGCCGGATTCCCTCCAACGATAACTCCCTCGGGCACGTCGTCAACAACAACCGAGCCTGCTGCTACAACACTCCCCTTGCCGACGTTCGCCATAATTAAGGCGCCATTACCTAACCAGCAATTTTCTCCGATAATGACTTTGGTGAAAACGCCGCCCTGATCTTTTATCGGCTTCTCTGGGTCAGAAAAATTGTGTTGTCCTTTGCCACTCATAATGTGCACACCGCTTCCCAACAAAGTATTTTTCCCAATAGCGCATTTACCAATGTTACATTGCGG
>Ga0213830_1000721_pt1 | contig 11787 bp, 10 predicted proteins | sample SWATP11_FD_161661 | JGI IMG/M metagenome (GOLD analysis project Ga0213830, IMG submission 161661) | Coastal seawater microbial communities from Marineland, Florida, United States - SWA TP1 #1 | ecosystem: Environmental > Aquatic > Marine > Coastal | place: USA: Florida | collected 2016-08-06
CTATGATGGCGGCGAGTTGTGTGGCGGCTTCGAACAAGCGGGCCGTTTTGCCATAGATTACATCGAAATAACTCTGTTCTGTGGTGTCAGGATCGTTGCAGTTCATCAACTGCAGCACTTCGCCTTCGGATATGACATTGGTGGCGTCGGCTAATATCGACATGACGCGCATCGAGTCTAGTGTGACCATCATCTGAAAGGAGCGGGTATAGAGAAAGTCGCCAACCAAAACACTCGCTTGATTGCCAAACACTTCATTGGCGGTTTCTTTGCCGCGGCGCATGGTGGACTCGTCCACAACATCGTCATGTAATAGGGTAGCGGTATGAATAAATTCAATGATGGCGGCTAAAGTGTGATGCTGTTCGCCATCATAGCCTAGCGCGCGCGCCGCTAAGACTGTTAGCATGGGGCGTACACGTTTGCCGCCACTATTGATGATATACATGCCTAATTGATTGATCAGAGCCACATCGGAAGTTAATTGATTGGCTATGCAGTTGTTAACCATTTGCATGTCGGCGTCGGCTAACTCAAGGATTTGTTTTATGTCCATCTACCGCGATTAAATTTCGATTCATAACAATAGGTGCAAAGTGTACCTGAGTCTGTAAGTTTTCTAAACGATAAATGCGCTACACTGTAAAAAAGCGTCGATGATCCGTTTTTCACGACGCAGGATCCTTAAAAAAACCTAAAAGGATCCTTTTTAATTGGAAGTTACTATTTTTTATTCAATTAACGCAAATTTGTACTTGCGTCTAAAATGCAAGTCCTTTAGAATTCGCGCCCTGTTTTACAGAATTAATTTGTGCGAAGAACGCACAGGAGACGGAGTAATATGTACGCGGTATTCCAAAGTGGTGGTAAACAACACCGTGTTGCTGAAGGCCAAACCATTCGTCTTGAGAAACTAGACGTAGAAACTGGTTCTACAGTCGAGTTTGATCAGGTGTTATTAGTTGCTAACGGCGACGACGTAAAAGTTGGCGCACCTTTAGTAGCTGGCGGTAAGGTTACAGCTGAAGTTGTATCTCACGGTCGTGGTGAGAAAATCAAAATTGTTAAATTTAAGCGTCGTAAGCATTCACGTAAACAAGCTGGCCATCGTCAGTGGTTTACAGAAGTGAAAATTACTGGCATCAACGCTTAATAAATAGAGGTACTTTAGAATGGCACATAAAAAGGCTGGTGGTAGTACTCGTAACGGTCGTGATTCAGAAAGCAAACGCTTAGGTGTTAAGCGCTTTGGTGGTGAATCAGTTTTAGCCGGTAACATCATCGTTCGTCAACGTGGCACTAAGTTCCACGCTGGCAACAACGTAAGCATGGGCCGCGACCACACATTGTTTGCTACTGCACACGGTAAAGTTAAGTTCGACGTTAAAGGTCCGCTTAACCGTAAATACGTGAGCATCGTTGCTGAATAACTTCAGTTAACAGGTTCCAAATTTGAAACCCCGCTGTTGCGGGGTTTTTTGTTGCCTACAAGGAAGTGGGCATGTCGCGGTGACAGGGAAGGCAAAGAGCGACGGCCTACAAGGAAGTAGGTATGTCGCGGTGAAAGGGAAGGCAAAGAGCGACGGCCTACAAGGAAGTAGGTATGTCGCGGGGAAGGCAGAGGACGACGGCTTCCAAAGACGCTGGCATGAAGTGATATCAGAGAAGCGAACGATCGATGGCGGCCATCGGCGCTGGCAGATATCGGTGAAGCAACATATAGTTGTATTTATTTGCATGCTGACTGGCTAAGTCATTATTCAAATAAATACCACTTGTTTAACAAGAGTTAATTGCCCAATGAAATTTGTAGATGAAGTTGAAATAAAAGTAGATGCTGGCGACGGTGGCAATGGTGCCGTGTCTTTTCGTCGAGAAAAATATGTCCCTATGGGAGGCCCTGACGGTGGCGATGGTGGTGACGGCGGTGATGTTTTCCTCCTGGCTGATGAAGGGCTAAATACGTTAGTTGACTACCGCTTCGAACGATTTCATAAGGCCCAACGTGGTCAAAATGGTATGGGCCGAAATTGTACCGGTTCTCGCGGTGAAGACTGCATTCTACAGGTGCCTGTTGGAACCAGAGCGAGAGACATGGATACGGGCGAGATCATTGGCGATCTTACCAAGCATGGCCAAAAACTCCTCGTTGCCAAAGGCGGGTTTCATGGCCTGGGCAATACTCGCTTCAAGAGCAGTGTTAACCGAGCACCGCGTCAGAAGACCAATGGTACGGAAGGGGAAGTTCGCAACTTGCAGCTAGAACTGTTGCTACTAGCCGACGTCGGCATGCTAGGTCTCCCGAACGCGGGTAAATCTACTTTTATTCGCTCTGTTTCTGCCGCAAAGCCAAAAGTGGCCGATTATCCGTTTACCACATTGGTCCCTAACTTGGGGGTGGTTCGAGCTGGTAATTCGTTTGTCATTGCCGATATTCCCGGACTCATCGAAGGGGCGGCCGATGGTGCTGGCCTGGGTATTCGTTTCTTGCGTCATTTGGAGCGCTGTCGTGTGTTGCTGCACTTGGTCGACATCATGCCAATTGACGGCTCAGATCCAGTCGACAATGCACGGGTAATCGTTGGAGAGCTAGAGCAGTACAGCCAAAAACTGGCGGATAAGCCACGCTGGCTGGTATTTAATAAGATAGATCTAATGCCAGCAGAAGAAGCCAATGCGCTTTGCCAGTCCATTACGGAGCAGTTGGAGTGGGATGGACCTGTTTATCAGATTTCGGCAACCAATGGTTTAAATACCAAAGACCTTTGTAACGACATAGCGGAAGCGTTAGAGGAAATGCCGCGAGAAGTGGTTGAAGAGACGCAAGAGAAAGTCGAGTTCCAATGGGATAGCTACCATGATGAAGCCAAGTCTGAATTTGCCGACGACTTGGACGACGACGATTGGGACGAAGACGACTATGATGTCGAGGTTATTTACAAACCTTAGTTAGAGTTTAATTGAAACCAGGCGAGCTAAACTCGCCTTTTCTTGTAGTAAAGTATTAAAATTATGACAACCATTTCCTTAATTGCAGCCATGGCGAAAGACAGAGTCATAGGCAAAGACAACGATATGCCATGGCATTTACCTGCGGATTTAAAGCACTTTAAGCAGGTGACTTTAGGTAAACCTGTGATCATGGGGCGCAAAACGTTTGAATCTATTGGTCGTCCCTTACCGGGTCGAAAAAATATAGTGATCACTCGTAACTTAGATTGGCAATTAGAAGGCGTCGAAGTCGTCAATTCTCCTGAAAATGCACTAAAATTAGTGGAAGGAGCAGAGGAAGTTATGATTATAGGTGGTGGTAATATTTATCAACAGTTTTTACCACTGGCCGATGTTTTGTATTTGACATTTATTGAATTGGATGTCGCTGGTGATACGCGTTTTCCCGATTGGGAACAAGTGGGGCCGTGGCAAGTGATAGAGCAGGATTCGCATTCGAGTGATGAAAAAAATCCGCATCCATATCAGTTTGTTACATTGAAAAAGGTGTAGGGAAAGCCCTATAATACAGGCAATGACACTTGAATATGTGAACCACTATGATAGTGTCGAGACAAACTAATTAAGGCGAGAATGTTTATGAAGTTTCTAACCACAATTTTAACCTTAACGCTGGCGCTGGGCTCCATGACTTTGAGTGCGCCGGCAAAATCTGCAGATGTTGAATCTTTATTAGCTGGGCTATGCGAAAACGTAGCAACCGACAACAAATCTCGCTTACGGAAGAAGTTAAAAGAAGCTGGTGTAAAGTTGCGTAATATCTATGACGGTATTACTTGTGGAGGCGAGCCTTTAGTTCGATATGCCATGATGAAAAACGCCCAAAAAGCTGGGGTGTTTATTGTTAAACGTATGCCGGCCTCGCATTTCGGTTCGTCCGGTGATCTAGACTGGGCCAATGCAAACGGTCATGGCGGCTCAGAAATTGCCAAGGCTATCCAAAAACGATAATTGCTGACTAATTCTATAGACACAAAAAAACCGCCAACAGGCGGTTTTTTGTGTCTATAGAATTAATGTAAATTGGGACTGAATTGGAAACGACCGATTTGCTCAATAGGCAGCGGCTGGCTGATGTAAAACCCTTGAGCATACCTTACCCCCATATTCTGCAATTCGCCAAAAATCTTTTTGTTTTCAACAAATTCCGCAACACTGTGTTTTCCAAGCGCCTGCGCCACATTGGCAATTGCGTTGACTAACGTTTTATCGGCGTCATTGTCGTTCATGTCTTTAACAAAGCTGCCATCAATCTTAACGGAATGAGCCGGTAACTCTTTAAGATAGGCAAATGTACTGAAGCCGGTACCAAAGTCATCGATAGAGAACTGGCAACCCATGGCACTGAGTTGCTCGATCATTCTGCGGGTGCCGCTTACGTTCGTTAAGCTGGCCGACTCGGTAAGTTCAAATATGATCCTGTGACCGTCGACGTTGAACTGGGTCAATCGTTCTTGAATAAGAGGTAAGAGTCGTTCATCCGAAAATGCCTGGGCCGATAAGTTAATGGCGACCCTATGTAGAATCGGGTTTTCTGCCACCATCTTAATCGCTTTATGTACTACTTGGTGATCGAGAAAGCTTATGTCTTCGGCGCGCTCTAAGGCTGGAATAAATTCGCCCGGGTAGGTCAACTGCTCGTTGATACTGAGCCTGACCAGGGCCTCGTAATAGGCCACCTTATTTTCTTTTAGATCCCAGACTGGTTGAAAGTGTAGGAGTAACTGATCATTGATCACCGCTTCTTGCAACCGGTGAACCCATTTCATATTATCGAACTGTTGCTTCGACTCTGCGTCTTCTTCTAAGAAACAGTGGGTCTGGTTGCGTCCTTTATTCTTGGCGACATATAAGGCGATATCGGCCTGACGCAGATATTCAGGAGCCGTAGCCTGACCGTCGATTTCGGAAACGCCAATACTGGCGCTAACTTTATAGGTGTTATTGCCAAACTGAAAATGGGCATCGGCAATTTGTTGGCAAATTGTCTCGCCAATTCGTTTGGCGTCTGGCATTTGAGTTTCAGACAATAGGATAACAAATTCATCTCCGCCTACACGGCATAATATGTCAGAGTGACGGAGTCGCTGCGACAGGATTTGCGACACTTCTCGTAATACCATATCGCCCATTTGATGACCTTCCGTATCATTGATCACCTTAAAGTGATCGAGATCTATGTAGAGCAAACAGTGCTTTTCCTTGCCCCGAGAAGCGAGGAGCGTGAGGCGGTTCAATTCATTGTCGAAGTAATAGCGGTTGTAAAGGCCCGTTAAGGTGTCGTGCAACGCCAAATGTTGGAGTTTTTCCTCGGCTTTTTTCCGGTCATTGATATTGTCGATTGTGGCGGTTAGGCCTTCGATGTTGCCGTCTTTCAATAGTTGGTGAAATTTGATTTCGACCCAGACGCTGGTGTTGTATACGGTTTTTATTTTTACTTCTTCGGTGCAAGACGTCTCTTCCTGCATGAGTAAACTATTGAGTTGTAATAAAAACTTTCTCGCCCCCAGCTCGTCGACGTCGATAAACTCCATTAAACTCGAGCCTATAGACTCTTCGATTTCAACTCCGGTTAAGTCATGCCAGGCGCGATTCAAGAATTTTATCTTGCCGGTCTTGTCGAGTTCGATCACAACCGAGCTTAAGTTTTCGAGTAACTTGGTATGAGCGGAAAATAACTCTTCAAACTTCTGTTTACTCTGCTGTAACTCATTTACCTTATGTGCGAATTGACTATTACTGATCATAAAGTCGTTGCGTCTGGCCGCTCTCTCACAAATGTTAAGGACCCGGTTTGGATTTATTGGGTTGTAGATAAAGTCGCTGGCACCATGGGTCATATAAAACTCGGCCGAATCGGTGTCATTTCTTGGGGTAATGACCACGACTGGAATGCCCGGATTTTCAAAGTGTACCGTCTGCAACAGCGCGGACGCGGCTTCATTGTCTAATTGACTGTCGATGATGATAAAGTCGAACGCTTGCTGGCGGATCAGCGCTAATCCTTCTTTGGCGGAAGCAACAGAAAAACTCTCGAACCGACTGGCTAACAAAGACTCCAGTTGTTTGCGCAGGGTAGAATTGGCAACTACGTTTAGGGCGGTAAGTTTACTGTTTACAGGTAACGACAGCGAGAAGGCGTCGGCAAGAATTTCATTGACCCTTAGCGATTCGCTTTTGGTCAGGACGGCGTTGATGCCAAACGACTTGGCCGTTGCTTCGGCGATTCGTTCACAGTGGGTTTCGGCTAAGAGGACAATTGGGATCTTACGATCGCATTGGTAAATGTCGGAGCGAATGAGACTCGACAGGCACCAACCATCGACTCTCCCTATGTCTATGTCTGAGATTATAAAGTGATAATTCTTTCGTTTTAGATTCGATATGGCTTCTTCGCTATTGGCAACACTGTCGATATCGAATAGCTGTAAGCTGCTGATACGTTCTATCAATTGCGCTTTATGCTGAACATCGGATGAAATCAATAGCAACGGAAGTTTGTGATCCATTATCACCGTACCACTTTTTATACTGTTATTTTAAAAGCCGAAAACTCATTCGACAGAGTAGGCTTACTGTATAAATATTGCGATCTATAAACAAGCAGAATTAGTGGCTTAACTGGGGATATAGGGGAAAGCCTGATATAATTCGTAAAATTTTAAAATTTATCTACTATTTTTCCGAGGTTTCGAGTGCAAGTTGCTGATTTCCATTTTGATTTACCAGAAGAGTTGATTGCCAAAGCGCCGAAGAGCGAGCGTAGTAGCAGTCGCCTAATGTGTGTAGATGGCAATTCGGGTAAAGTTGAGCATAGGGTCTTTGCCGAGATCCTCGATCGGGTAGAAGCTGGCGATCTGCTCATTTTTAATAACACTCGAGTCATTCCAGCTCGTTTATTTGGTCAAAAAGAGTCGGGGGGCAAAGTCGAGATCTTGGTTGAACGTATTCTGGATGAACATTCGGTGCTTGCTCATGTTCGCGCCAACAAGTCTCCTAAACCCGGTAATGTCTTGATCCTCGAAGATGAAGTGCGTGCAGAAATGATGGGGCGTCATGATGATTTGTTCGAATTAAAGTTCTTAGGAGAAGAGTCTGTTCTATCGGCGTTGGAGCGCAAAGGGCATATGCCGTTGCCACCCTATATCGACCGACCCGATACCGAGGATGACAGAGAGCGTTACCAAACGGTCTACAACGAAAAACCCGGCGCCGTAGCGGCACCGACGGCAGGGCTGCACTTTACCGACGAATTACTCGAACAACTGCGTAATAAAGGCGTGAATACCGAATTTGTGACCTTGCATGTGGGAGCGGGAACGTTTCAGTCCATTCGCGTCGACAACGTCACCGAGCACAATATGCACTCTGAATATGCAGAAGTGCCTGAGCACGTCGTGGCAGCGATTTGCAAAACCAAAGCCGCTGGCAAGCGAGTCATTGCCGTGGGGACGACGTCGGTTCGCTCTATAGAGTCGGCGGCGTGGAAGTCAAAAATGGAAACCGGCAAGTTCGAACAGTTGCAATCTCTGTGCGACGAAACAGACATCTTTATTTATCCCGGTTTTGAGTTCAAAGTGGTGGACGCCATGATCACAAACTTTCACCTGCCTGAATCGACCCTGATCATGTTGGTATCGGCGTTTGCCGGCAAAGAGCATATCTTAAGCGCTTACAATGAAGCGATTAACGAGAAATATCGCTTCTTTAGTTATGGCGATGCCATGTTCTTGACCAAGAATACATAGTGACGCAAGGTAAAGTCCACAAGATAGTCAGAAGGGCGATGAGTTTTGGCCCTTTTTGTTTATGGCCTATGCAAGCTGATCTTCTCTAGTTGAATAAGAAAAACGCTAATACAACGGCGAATGTACCGTTCATACCGATAATATCGGAAAATGATTCTGTGGACATAACTACACCTAAAGTTTGATTAGACTGGCGCGGTTCCTTGTAGACTTACCTCGACGACAGGTGTCGCCATTCCTTCTGGCAGAGGCGGGCCCTACAAATCAAATGAGATTAATCAATAGGGATCTTTATCGAGATCTCATGTATAATGCGCGCCATTTTAGTTGGTTTCATGTGCGTTGGTCTTTTACCTAAAGCGGCGCTTGATGTTAGAGAAAGATAATGAAATTTGAATTAGTAAATACCGATGGCAAGGCGCGCCGCGGTAAGCTTCACTTTGATCGCGGCGTAGTAGAGACACCCGCATTTATGCCGGTGGGAACTTATGGCACGGTTAAAGGCATGACCCCAGATGAAGTGAAAGACACCGGGGCTCATATCTGTTTAGGCAATACCTTCCACTTAATGTTGCGTCCAGGCACAGAGATCATCAAGAAGCATGGCGATCTTCATGACTTTATGAACTGGGACAAGCCAATTTTAACCGACTCGGGTGGCTTCCAGGTGTTTAGCCTGGGCGATTTGCGTAAGATCAGCGAAGACGGCGTAGAATTCCGTTCGCCAATTAACGGCGAGAAGATCATGTTGACGCCAGAGCGTTCGATTGAAGTTCAGCGCGACTTGGGCTCGGACATCGTCATGATCTTCGACGAATGTACACCGTATCCTGCCACTTACGAGGAAGCTAAGACATCGATGGAATTGTCCCTTCGTTGGGCCGAGCGTTCGAAGGCGGAACACGGCGACAGCCAGGCGGCCTTATTTGGAATCGTTCAGGGGGGCATGTACCCGGATTTGCGTGAAGAATCATTGCAAGGCCTGGAGAATATCGATTTCGACGGTTACGCCATTGGCGGTTTGTCGGTCGGTGAGCCGAAAGAAGATATGATCAACATCTTAGATACCACCGCCTATAAGCTCCCAGAGCAAAAACCTCGCTACTTAATGGGCGTGGGTAAACCGGAAGATATAGTGGAAGCGGTTCGTCGTGGTATCGACATGTTCGACTGTGTAATGCCGACCCGTAATGCTCGAAATGGCCACTTATTCGTTACCGATGGCGTTGTCAAAATCCGTAACGCGAAACACAAAGACGATACCTCGACATTAGACTCAGAATGTGATTGTTATACCTGTGAGAATTACTCTCGCGCCTATTTGCATCATTTGGACAAGTGCAACGAAATTTTAGGTGCACGATTAAACACTATTCATAATTTGCGCTTCTATCAGCGCGTAATGCAAGGCCTAAGGGACGCGATTGCGAATAACCAATTGGACGAATATGTTACGGATTTTTACGCCAAGCGTGATCTGCCGGTGCCAGCACTTTCTGACGAAGGGTTAGACGCCAAGTAGTCGAATCGATAAATAAAGAATGAGGCATTGTATCTGCCGTGCCTCGTCCTTATATAGAAATTCATTATTTTAAGAATCAAAAAAATATCAAATTTAGGGGAAGTTATATGAGCTTATTTATTTCTAACGCATACGCAGAAGGTGGCGCAGGACCAGGAGCCGCAGGCCCAGACATGTTGATCATGTTATTGATCTTCGGTGCCATCTTCTATTTTATGATTTATCGCCCACAAGCGAAACGTGTTAAAGAGCATAAAAACCTGGTGAGCTCTTTAGCGAAAGGCGACGAAGTACTTACCGCAGGTGGCATCATAGGCAAGATCACGAAAGTAGCGGACGATAAAGATTTCGTTCGTATCGAATTAGTCGAAGGTACGGAAGTGATGATCCAGAAGGCATCGATAAATTCAGTACTGCCTAAAGGCACGATTAAGTCTATTTAATCCTGATATACAGCCTGGTTTCCAGGCTGCTTTCGTTTTAACAATAATAATAACATTCAAAAGGATTCATACGTGTTAAACAAGTATCCACTTTGGAAATACATTATGGTGGTGATGGTCTTGCTGATTGGCGGCCTCTACTCAGCACCAAACCTGTACGGTGAAGATCCGGCAATTCAAGTATCTGGCCTTCGTGGTGCGGAAGTTAACGCGGCGATATTAGATAGCGTCATCGAAAAACTCGACACCGCTAACATAGGGTATAAGAAAACCGAGTTAAGCAATGGGCGCATATTGGTTCGCTTGAACAACCAGGAAGATCAGAATATCGCGAAAGAAGCGATAGGCGACAGCTTAGGCGACGACTACGTGGTGGCACTTAACTTAGCGCCTGCAACACCAGAATGGTTGCAAGCATTTGGCGCGGGTCCATTAAAACTCGGTCTGGATTTACGTGGCGGCGTTCACTTCTTGATGGAAGTGGATATGGAAGAAGCCATGAGCAAAAAATTCACCGAGATGGCCGACAGCTTCAAGAGCGATTTACGTGAAGAGAAAATTTACTACCGCTCGGTTCGCATTAACTCTAAAACCGACGCCATTCGCATTCAGGTTCGCAAGGCCGAACAGCTAGACGAAGCCCGTCGTTTCCTGACACGTAAATATCCAGATTTAGTCATCATCGAAGACGGTAATACGGTTGAAGCCGACTTATTAGTGTCGATGAGTGAACAAAAAATTAAAGAAACCCGCAATTATGCCATCGACCAGAACATTACCATTATTCGCAACCGTGTTAATGAGTTAGGGGTTGCGGAGCCATTAGTACAGCGTCAAGGCCAAGAGCGTATCGTGGTTCAGTTACCGGGTGTTCAGGATACGGCACGAGCGAAAGAAATTTTAGGTGCGACGGCAACGTTGGAATTTAAAATGGTTTATCAAGACGGCGATGTCGGTGCGGCTCTACGTGGTCGAGTTCCGCCTAAGGCTAAGTTATATCAAAAGTCTCCTCAAGGACCTGTATTACTCGAAAAGCGAGTTCGCTTAACGGGTGATCATATTATCGATGCCCAAGGTGCATTCGATCAATACGGCATGCCTAAGGTGACCATTTCCCTCGACAGCAAGGGCGGCGACAAGATGATGGCCATGACCAAGGATAACGTGGGTAATCCTATGGCCGTGGTTTTCATCGAATATAAACCGACCGAAGAAAAAGACGAAAATGGTGTCGCTAAACTTAAGAAAGTCGAAGATGTGATCCAAATCGCAACGATTCAGGGACGACTGGGTCGTAATTTTGAAATTACCGGGATTGATTCTCCGGCCGAAGCCCATAACTTGGCGCTAATGCTACGTGCCGGTGCCTTGATTGCTCCAATTCAAATCGTGGAAGAGCGTACGGTTGGTCCTAGCCTTGGGCAGGAAAACATCGACGCGGGTTTAAGCGCTGTACTACTGGGCTTTGCTCTGGTTCTAGTATTTATGCTGTTCTATTATAAAAAATTCGGTCTAATCGCGAATACCGCGCTAGCTGCGAACCTGGTTCTTATCGTTGGCGTGATGTCGATGATCCCAGGCGCGACGCTTACCTTGCCGGGTATTGCCGGTATCGTCTTGACGGTAGGTATGGCGGTCGATGCAAACGTGCTGATATTCGAACGTATTCGTGAAGAGTTAAGAGACAACCGTAGCCCGCAGCAGGCGATTCATCATGGTTATGACAGTGCATTTTCAACGATTGCCGACGCGAACATTACCACCTTTATTGCGGCCATCATACTGTTTGCCATAGGCACAGGGCCGATTAAAGGTTTTGCCATTACCCTGGCAATCGGAATCGCAACGTCTATGTTTACTGCCATTGTTGGTACACGTGCTATCGTGAATGCCGCCTGGGGTGGCAAACGTATCGACAAACTCTCAATATAATTACGGCGAGAATTACATATGCAATTATTAAACTTAACTGAAACCGTTAAATTTATGTCGATTCGCCGTTTTACCATGGCGTTATCGATAGTTTTAATCCTAGCTTCATTTGCTTCGTTTTTTACGCGCG
>Ga0213830_1000723_pt1 | contig 11777 bp, 8 predicted proteins | sample SWATP11_FD_161661 | JGI IMG/M metagenome (GOLD analysis project Ga0213830, IMG submission 161661) | Coastal seawater microbial communities from Marineland, Florida, United States - SWA TP1 #1 | ecosystem: Environmental > Aquatic > Marine > Coastal | place: USA: Florida | collected 2016-08-06
TTGTACTTTTTTATCGCGGCGGGTGGTGCCCGTATTGTAATGAGCAGCTTGCCCAGCTTAAAGATATTGAAAAAGACTTGGTGGATATGGGCTATCAGATTTTGGCCATTTCACCTGAATCACCAGAGCGCTTGCAAGAGCAAAAGCTTGAAACAGAATTCTTGGTTACGCTTTTATCCGACGACAAACTAGACACTATTCGCGAGTTCGGTGTTGGATTCTATTTAGATACTGTAACTGAGTTAAAGTACAAAACCTATGGCATTAACTTAACAAAAGATGAAAGCGGTAATAGTGTTTTACCAGCACCCAGCATCTTCATGCTCAATAAAAAAGGGCAGGTTTTGTTTAGCTATGTTAACCCAGACTTCAAAGTTCGCCCGTCGGCAGACCTAGTTTTAGCGGTTGCGAAAACCCTTAAAAAAGAAATGTAATGCGAATAGCCTTACCAAGGCGTTGTTCTTGGTAAGGCATGCCCAAAGTACTCTATGATATCGAGCACTGCATTTCATCGCGTCTTATAATGATTAAGTTAGATTCGCACGTATTTGACTGTCATAACGAGCTGTACTTAACCATTCACCGAGTCACCCTATCTCAAAATATCAAAGTGTAAGGAGTAAGCATTTACACTGAGATCAATGAAGTGATGTGCGCGGCTAGACGTTTAGGTTCAATATAAGTGTCGCCTTTACAGTTGTTTACGACGCTTAATAGCTGAGTAAGTAAGTGTTTATTCGCTACGTTCCGCTGACATATAGCGTGAACGGTATTGAGTTCAAGTGTACTTGCTAACGCGTACACACCTTTCAAATTGCGATTCATTAGAAGCGTGTTTAACACGCGGTTAGCGGTGTATCGACGCCACGCCATATGAAAGCTGTCGAAATCGCACGTTAAGTCAACAGTTAACGCCACACGAAGCGCCCAAGACAATGGGCGAAAGTGTAAAAGATGTTCGGTTAGTAAGAATATTTCAAGTGCATGGTCAACAAACAGTGACGGCTTTGCAGTTTCACTTAGCTCAATAATGGGGAATAGCCCTTCAGCAGCGAACATAGACTCTACGAATTCAAAGGTGTAATACCCGTTACCATGAAGAGCAAGAAGGCACGTCTCAATTTCATCGAGAAGCGCTTCATCGAGGGTATTAGCAATGTCTTGAAGCGTTAGGTTATCTAAAAACTTCGCAATGTTCGGGTAGAGGGCATTAATCTCAGCCCATTTACTTTCTTTTGAATGACGTAAGGCCCTCTGATATTTGAGAACGTCGTCATGCCGTGTTAAATCGATTTGGGTGTGCAATTCGTTTCTCGAATAAATCCATCCTGCCCAAGCTATCATTGGCGAGTCCGCTAATCCAAGTGCGTGGAGCTCATTGAGCGAAGAACCTAATGAGCATACCGCTTCCACCAAGCCATGGGCTGCCTTTACATCTTTCCCCATAAAATCGGGTTCTTCTTGCATATGTTCGAATGAATACACGCCATTACGCCAGCCTGCTAAATAGCAGCCTTCTATACATTTTCCGCACATGACTGTGCTCCTGTTAGTGTTTTTGGGTGATAATAAGAGGCCTGTTGCTCTTTGGTGGTATTTAGCCTGTTGACAAGGCGCACGCCAACGAGCAACTGGCTCGTTGCTACTAAAAATTATGAAAAGTAATCAAGAAAAGCATCGATAGAGTAAAGTTAGATGCCAAGAGCGAACTTAAAACAAATTTTGCTTCAAAAAAAGCACTGTTTTGTCCCGCTATAAAAAAGTTATTTTCTGCAAGAGTGCGAGGTTTACAGCGCCAAGTGGTATAGTAGGGCTTACGCCTTAACTCATCGTATTTCCATGATAAATAAAAACTTTCCATTACTTGATTTACATCGTCATTTAGATGGCAATGTGCGTCTGCAGACGATTCTGGAGCTTGGTCAGCAATTTAACATTTGTTTGCCAGCTTATTCGTTAGAGGGCTTGCGACCGCATGTTCAAGTAATGGAGATCGCCCCCGATTTGGTGTCATTTTTAGATAAGCTTACTTGGGGCGTTAAGGTGTTAGGCAGTCTCGACGCCTGCAAACGGGTGGCGATAGAGAATGTAGAAGATGCGGCTAAGCAGGGTATTGACTACACAGAGCTGCGTTTTAGTCCTTATTTTATGGGTGAAAGTCACGGGCTACCAACTCAAGGTGTGGTTGAGGCCGTGATAGACGGTGTAAAAAGCGCAACTAAAAATCACGATGTTAAAGTTAATCTCATCGGTATTTTGTCGCGTTCTTATGGCGCAAAAGTATGTCAGCATGAGCTAGATTCAATCTTGGCCTGTAAAGCGCATATAGCTGCAATTGATTTGGCGGGGGATGAAAAAGGCTTTCCTGGCAACATGTTCATAGAACACTTTACAAAAGTACGCCGCGAAGAGCTGCCTATAACAATTCATGCAGGTGAAGCAGTAGGCCCGCAGAGTATTTGGCAAGCCATTAACGACTTAGGTGCTGTGCGAATAGGGCACGGCGTTAATGCTATTAATGATGCTAAGCTAATGGACTATTTGCGCGACAACCGTATTGGTATTGAAAGCTGTTTAACCAGCAACGTATTGACGAACACGGTCACATCATTAACTGAGCACCCGTTAACCACCTTTTTGGATCACGGCATACTCGCCTGTCTGAATACCGACGACCCGGCAGTTCAAGGTGTAGAGCTAGATCACGAATTCTCCGTTGCAGCTAAGCAAGCTGGCCTTATGCCTTCTCATATTAAACAAGCGCAAGAGAATGCGCTGGCAATTGCTTTTTTAAGTGAAAGCGAAAAAGCCGCACTTAAGCGCAAAGTAAACTGATCAGAAAGATAAAGATCGTGCCGTGGTTAAGCGGACAGTAACATTATTTTGATTAATAATGCCACCGGTGGCATTATTGTCGTGATGTGAATATTTTGTTTCTTAAACGTAATCAGTTACGACTTAAATAATGGAGCTTTTATGCTGCACTTTATACCTGACGTTGACCGTTCTATGAGTAGCTACCCCAGCCGTTTCACACACCGCCGGGCTTTGGGATGGGTGGCGTTTATTGTGACCCTTCTAACTTGTTCCTATGTGTCGGCATCTACTGACGAAGACTGGAAAATTGCTGAGCAAATTGTAAATCAGATCCAGCTGCCGAATATTCCAAATGAAAAATTTGTAGTTGATGTGAGTGATACTTCACTAAGCGCAGCGCGAGCGCCAATTCAACGTGTAATTGACGAGGCTTCGGCCAGCGGCGGCGGGATTGTTGTTGTGCCCAAAGGAACATGGCAATTAGACGGTCCTATTCGTCTTAAAAGCAAAGTGAACTTGCACCTAGAGGAGGGCGCTACTCTGCTGTTTTCCGGCGACCCTTCGCACTACCTACCCGTGGTTAAAACCCGTTGGGAGGGGACTGAGGTATTTACCTATTCACCGCTAATTTACGCGCTAAATGTAGAAGATGTGGCCATTACAGGTAAAGGCACTATCGACGGAAATGCCCAATCGGCGTTCATTGGCTGGTATGAGAAACAAAATACAGATATGCATGCGCTTCGTAAAATGGGGTTTGATGGCGTTCCAGTAGAGAAGCGTCAGTTCGGTGAAGGGCATTACTTGCGCCCTCCGCTTATTCAGTTTTTCCACGCCAAGCGTGTGCTGCTTGAAGATTATACAGCCCTGAATTCCCCGTTTTGGGTTAATCATCTGGTTTATACGTCTCACGCTACGGTAAGACGAGTGAAGGTAGAAAGTCACCTGTACAACAACGATGGGTTAGACATTGAGTCGAGCCAGTTTGTGCTTGCTGAAAATAATCACTTTAGAACCGGTGATGACGGTATCGTTATTAAGTCTGGCAGAGACGCCGACGGTCGAAATATAGGTATACCTAGCACAGACATTGTTGCACGAAACAATGATTTAGGTGGTGAAGACGGTATTGGTCTTGGTTCGGAAATGTCAGGCGGCATTAAGCGCGTATTTTTCGAGAACAATGTCTTGCATGAGGGAGACTCAGCATATCGTTTTAAAAGCAACTTAGACAGAGGCGGGCGCGTAGAAATGGTTCGAATTAGAGGCAGTAAAGTGGCTTCGTTTAAGCACTTATTCTGGTTCCAGCTAAACTACCCAAGTAATTTACATGGTAATTTCCCGGCTACCTATACCGACATTATTATTGAAGATTTAACGGTAGAAAATGTAGGAACGGTTTTGGAAATTCACGCTCCAGACGCAGCTCCTGTGCATAACGTTAAGTTTAAAGACATTAAAATTAAGGAAGCAGAAGAAATTCTTATCCTAGAAAATGCCGACGATATTAGCTTTGAAAATGTCTCCATTGGTGAGCAAGTCTGGAACGGCACGTTTTCTTCGCTGCACATTGAATCTGTTACTCGCTAGAAAACAGGTTAAACGCGATAGGTTGTTCGCATTGGTCGTGTATTTTTGATAATTTACTAACGACTCCCTTAAGAGATATTGATTGTGAACCGAAACTTTGCTGTCAAAATACTGCTAATACTAGCGATTGTGTTGCAATCGTTTAATGCAGTGTCAGCTTTGTTAGACGCTCACCAAGTCGATGCACAGCATCTTGAGACGGTTCACGATCATGCCTCTGACACGAAAAGTCTTGCTGAAAATCAAGTTACTGACGTCGGTGATGATGATCACAACATAAACGATTGCCATCACTGTGGACATTGCAGCGGCAGTCATTTTTCTTGGGTTTTAGTAAAAGCCTATTCTCCAAACATTGCTTTTGTTAACTCGGGAAAAATTCTCAAAGAAGGGGCTTCTCCCTTTCGAATAAGTGGTTTCATTTACCGCCCTCCCATTGCTTAACGTTTGAACTAATTGGCCCTTTGGCGCCGTGGAAAAAATTTAGTTAAAACAAACGTTGAGATCATTATGAAGAACTCTAAAACGGTCGTAGGCGCAGTCCTGACGACATTGTTGTGCGTGCCTGTCAGCCGCGCAACTACAGCGATAGAAAACGACAAGAACATTGATGCACCTACTCAGTACTTCCTTACACAAGAAAGTGACTCGCATCAGCATGAGAAAGCGCACGAGCCTGAGGAAAATCATCAATCTGAGGTGAATCACCAACATGAGGAAAATCACCAGCCTGAGGAGGTAGTCCTTACTGAGCAGCAAAGGCAACTTGCAGGCGTTCAAACCTCTGTAATAGAACCTCGTATTTATAATCAGCGCGTTTACGCGCCTGGTGAAGTGAAAGTAAATGGATACTCAAGCTCTTTGGTGTCTCCTCGGACTGACTCGGTAGTGATTAGTCGACACGCGGCTCTTGGGGATGAAGTGGAAAAAGGGCAGGCGCTTGTCACCTTGTTCAGCGAAACCATTGCCCAGTCTCAAGCCGAATTTCTGATTGCTTCATCCAATTACAGTCGTGCAAAAAAGCTAGACAAAAACACCATAAGCGAAAGCGCGTTAGTTGAAGCTGAGAATCGTTACAAAGCGAGCTACGGTGAGCTAATTGCATTTGGACTTACTCCTAACGCGATTTCAAGCATCACTGCTTTAGACGTTGACGCTTTCGGTCAGTATGAGCTTGTCGCCGTGCGCGATGGCGTGGTGTTGCAAGACAACTTCATGCAAGGGCAAAGGGTGTTAGCTGGCGAAACAGTCATGTTGCTGGCAGACGAGAGCGATATTTGGATAGAGGCCAGCTTGCCAGCCACCAGCGCGTTTCCTGTTCAGGTAGGCGATACGGCGCAAGTCATATTTAACGGTGAACATTTTACCGCGCAGGTTATTCAACAATCGCACATTATCGATCCACTTACCCGCACTCGCACTGTCCGCTAAGCTATACGCAATACCACCCATAGCCTTCATGCCGGTATGTTCGTCGACGTACTGTTTAATGTGCCCACTCCATCTCCTGTAATGGCAGTACCTGAAACCGCAATGGTGAGAAGTAACGACGGAGACTGGGTTATCTATGTTGAAAACGAAGCGTCGGGGGCATTTACCCCTGTTGAGGTTCAGCGAGGGGAAGCGCTAGGCGAATATCGACATATAGAGGGCGTAGAAACTGGAACGCGGATTGTTACCCACGGTGCATTCTTTGTCGCCTCTGAACTAGCGAAAAGCGGATTTGATCCGCACAACCATTAGGAGGCCAATTATGTTTAATCGAATAATAGATTGGTCGGTAGACAATAGTATTTTAGTGGTTGGGCTGCTGTTAGGCATAATTGCGGGTTCGGCGATGCTTTTGCCGTCGCTGAATTTGGATGCTTTCCCTGATGTAACCAATGTTCAGGTAAGCGTGAATACCGAAGCTCCGGGGCTTGCCGCAGAAGAGATTGAGCAACTTATTACCTACCCAATTGAAGCTGTAATGTATGCATTGCCAGATGTTGAAGAAGTGCGCTCCATCTCTAAAACCGGGCTTTCAGCGGTTACCGTTGTGTTTAAAGAGGGGACCGATATTTACTTTGCCCGTCAGCTTGTTTTCGAGCGCTTGCAAACAGCAAAATCCTTCATTCCTGAAAACGTAGGAACGCCAGAAATGGGGCCAAATACGTCTGGGCTAGGTCAAATTTATCAATACTCCCTCATTGCAGATGACGGGGCGAAATATGATGCAATGGCGCTGAGAAGCCTTAACGACTGGGTAGTAAAGTTGCTACTTATGCCCGTAGATGGCGTAACGGATGTGTTGTCGTTTGGTGGGGAAGTTCGCCAGTACCAAGTGAACGTAGATCCGTCAAAGTTACTTGCTTATGGGTTATCTCAACAGGACCTTGTTGCAGCGTTGCAACGCAATAACACTAATGTTGGCGGGTGGTATCTTGAACGGGGGCAAGAACAACTTGTTGTGCGTGGAACGGGGTGGTTCGCAAGTGGTGAGCAGGGAATTCACGATATTGAGCAGGTGCCGGTAAAAACGGTAGATGGCGTGGTGGTAACTGTGTCTGATCTTGCTGATGTTAAAACAGGGCCTGAAATACGGCAGGGCGCGGTCACTCTGTCTCAAAGGGCATCTGATGGCAAGGTAGAACAGTATGGTGAAGTGGTAACAGGCATAGTATTAAAACGGATGGGGGCTAACACCAAAGCTACCATTGATGGCATAAATTCAAGAGTTGCGCTTATTAATCAAGCGTTACCCGAAGGGGTACGTTTCACGCCTTTTTATGATCAGGCAAACCTGATTGAAAAAGCAATTTCTACCGTAGTTAAGGCATTGACCATCGCCTTCGTTTTTATCACCATCGTTCTCGCTCTATTTTTAATGAACGTGGGCGCTACGTTTCTTGTGCTAATTACCATTCCAATCGCCATAGCAATGGCGTTGGCCATCATGGCTTTCATGGGGCTGTCTGCAAATTTGATGTCGCTTGGCGGAATAGCGGTGGCTATTGGTATGTTAGTAGACGGTTCCGTTGTGATGGTTGAAAACATCTTTAAGCGATTAAATGCCAACACTTCGAGCTCGCATGAAGATGCCCAATCTTTCAAATCATCTGTAAAACTAGCGGGGAAGGAAGTCGCCAGACCAATCTTTTTCGCTGCATCGATAATTCTAGTGGTCTTTGCTCCTTTGTTTAGTTTTGAGGGAGTAGAAGCCAAGCTTTTTCAGCCTATGGCTATCAGTATTATGCTTGCTGTACTTTGTGCCACTGTCGTTGCGCTGTTCTTCGTTCCTGCCTTAGCCACATTTCTATTTAAACGAACTAGGGATGTGAAGCCGAGCGCTATGTTGATACCTGTTGAGCGGGCTTATCAAAGGGCGCTTTCTTTTACGTTGCTGCATACCAAGTGGCTAGTGTTAGTGGTTGGTTTGCTTCTGGTTTCCGCTGTTGCCCTTGTGCCAAAAATTGGCACCGAGTTTGTTCCTGAACTAGAAGAAGGAACAATAAACTTGCGTGTTACCTTGGCACCGTCTTCAAGCCTAGAGACTTCATTAGCGGTAGCCTCAACGTTAGAAGAAAAGCTGTTGGCGTTTCCCGAAGTATCTTATGCGCTAAGTCGTATAGGCCGCGCTGAAATAGGCGGCGACCCAGAACCGGTCAACAACATCGAAATTTACATCGGGTTGAAACCTGTTTCAAAGTGGGAAAGCGCGAGAAATCGTGATGAGCTACAGCAAAAAATGCAGGCTGAATTGTCGGAGTTCCCCGGCCTTCTACTTAACTTTTCTCAGCCTATTGCCACCCGTGTAGACGAACTGCTTTCCGGTGTGAAAGCACAGCTAGCCGTTAAATTATTTGGGCCAGACTTGGCTGTTCTAAGTGCTAAGGGACGAGAAATAGAGAGCGCTATTCAAAACGTAAAAGGAACCAGAGACGTGGCGATGGAACAAATTGTGGGGGAAGCTCAGCTGGTTATTGCTCCTGACAGACAAGCGTTATCACGCTATGGCTTATCGGTGAGTGACATAATGGAAGTGGTACAAGACGGGGTAGGAGGTGTCGCCGCAGGTCAAATCATTAACGGAAATGAACGCTACGATATTTACGTTAGGTTAAAAGAAAGCGCACGAAAAAGCAGCGACACCATAGCAGATATTCGACTTCAATCGCCCAGTGGTGCCTGGCTTCGTATTGGCGATGTGGCATCGGTATCTTATGAATCCGGACCTCCGCAAATACGCCGAGATGACGTTCAGCGTCGCGTAGTGGTGCAAGCGAACGTCCAAGGAAGAGATATGGGCAGCGTGGTTCAAGAGATACAAAGCGCCATATCTTCAAGGGTGAATTTGCCCGTAGGGTATACGGTGCAAATAGGCGGGCAGTTTGAGAGCCAACAGCGTGCTCAGAAAAAATTGTCGCTCATCGTGCCGCTTTCTTTGGTATTGATTGCGGTGTTGCTTTACCTCGCGTTTAATTCTCTGGGTCAAGCGATGCTCATACTGATTAATGTGCCACTTGCCATCATAGGAGGCGTGTTCTCTTTGTATTTATCCGGCCAATATCTGTCAGTACCAAGTTCAGTCGGTTTCATAACACTATTCGGTGTTGCCGTTTTAAATGGCGTAGTGATGGTGGAAAGTATTAACCAACGGGTGAAAGGGGGAATGGCTGTTAAAAGCGCTGTTTTCACTGGTGCTACATCCAGGCTAAGGCCGGTTTTGATGACGGCGGTAACGTCTGCATTAGGGTTAGTACCCATGTTAATGTCTAACGGTGTCGGCGCTGAAATTCAGCGGCCGCTCGCAAGTGTTATCGTAGGTGGGCTGGTTACTGCAACGCTTTTAACACTCTTTGTGTTACCTGCCTTGTACAGCGTATTTTCGTCGAAACAAGCGGCTAATTAATTGTGGGCGAACCTATTCAGGTTCGCTGGGTTTCAGTTTCGACCAGCTCAACAACAAGGCGTAAATTACTTTGTGTTGATACCGCATTAAATGGGTAGCAGGTAACTAAATAGAGCTGCTGCCCATTTACATCTACTTTCATTGCCGAGTCGGCATCGACTATCGTCTTCGATACAACCCGATAGGTTACCCACTGTGAGTTCGGCAACTGTAATTGCATAATATCTCTGGCTCTCACCTTCTTTAAGAACGTGAAGTGAGTATCTCTATGCCCGCCAATCACACTACCACCCTGTCCGAGTGGGGGCGAGTCGGTGTGGTGTCCAGGGCCAAATGCAAGGGCGTTTCCCTGTGCGCCTTCTAGTACATACAGCTGCGTCTCGCTTTTTGCATGAACCAGCTTGCCCACTGGCCAAGTATCAGACCAACGCCAAGGCTTCTGGTTAGCGCCAGTGGCTAGCGTTTCTTCCCACGAAGATTGAATTAAATATTGCGCCAGTTCAGCTTTCAATAATATCCAGCTAGCTTTGCCAAAACTGGCTGTGGCGATCAAGACTAAGATGATGGTAAAAGCGTATTTAATCATTGTTTGTCCAAGCCATATTAAGTCAAAAAATAAAGAAATGAGTTTAAGGTGCTAACCTCGTCCCCCCCTTGTTTCGCAAAAAGGCGATGCTGTGAAAAAGCGACAATAAAAGTATGGCAATCATGCCTAATACGACATGTTCAGATACACCCGCTGCGGTTTGGGGGTAACTGATTTGTCTGAATTGCGTTCCCTGTGGCATTAGGTTTCTTACGTTTTCGGTGGAAGACGGTATGCGCTGTGTATTTGCTATTTTTTCTTCAATAGCAACGAAGCTGGTGAACTCTGTTATAAGTTTATGGGGCAGGGCTACAGCAAGAATGTCTTGTTTTACTTCATCTACATTTCGCCCTAACGCTTTTTCATCCATTAACGCCGCCACTTTCTTTCTTGCCCACGCAGTCGCTACGCCAAGGTGTTGAGTAGAACCTGTCGACGTTGGCGATATTGCTACCGAACGGGTCCACTCGCGAGCGGTGCCCTGCTTGTCTACTAGTGTGCCTTGAAGGGTTATTTTTCCGCTTGTATCGGCGTTATGAGGCAGTTTCACATTCAAAAGCAAAGGAACACCCGCGTATAAATCAGGGATTTTAGAAGGGTAAATCTCTGCTGACTGTGCATAGCCAGCCGGAAGATTGAGGCTTAAATCACTCAACACAGGGCTTTCTAATTTATAAAGCAAGCTATCCATTTGCTGTTTAATATCTGCCGTATTGCTAACAAATACATAGCTTCCGCGACCAAACTGAGCGGCTCGGGTCATAAAATAGCTATTAGGCGCGCTGCCTATGCCTACTGTAAAAAGGCGCGCATCACCCAGTTCGTTCTTTATTTGCGAGAACAATGCAGCTTCATTGCCTACCGCACCATCGGTAATAAAGACAACTTGTTTTATAAAATCTTTAGTTGTCGTGCGCTTAAGTGCGGCATTAAGCGCTGGCGCCATTTCAGTGCCGCCCCCTGCATTGAGGTGCTTTACAAAATCCCTCGCATATTGCTTGTTTCGTGTTGTTCCCTCTACGGAGGTTTCAAACAAACGCGTGGTATCATTGTTAAATGCAACAACATTAAATCGGTCTTTCTCACTCAAGCGGTCTATCGCTAATTGTAAACTCTCTTTTGCGTCCACAATCGGGCGACCTCCCATAGAGCCTGACGTGTCGATAACGAAGGTGATATCGCGATCAAAATCCTGTAAATCTTGGCTCTTCACTTGTGGCGGCATTAGCATAACAAGGGCGTAGTCATGCTGACCTTTCGATTCAGTGAAAATAGCTGCTTGTGGTGCACTAGAGGGCGAAGGCTGCCACTCTAGCCAAATGTCTCTGTCCATTTTGATATTGCTTTGATTAAAGGTGACAAGATAATTACCTGTGGATTCTGACCAATTCACACGGTGATTTCTGCTAGTGACGCTATTAAGCGTTAAACCAGTATTTAGTGTTGCGTTGAACGTAAGTTGCGGGCCTCCATTGCCTTCTCTCATATAAGGCGTGATAGATCTGGCATCGGGTACCTGATCTGTGGGTTCTCCCCAACCTGTACCTGATATTTCAGCCTCTATATTCTCATTAAGCTGATTTAGCGGAGTGCCGGGCGAATAGCGAGGAGTGAGCGTAGTAGGCAAGTGAAAAGTAAATTTACCATCGCGGTAGTCTACTTGTTGTACATACTGAAGTGTCACCGTTATTTCCTCACCTGGCGCTATATTCGCGACCTGCTGGGTGAATAAATTTGGGCGTTGTTGCTCTGTTAAACTGGATTTCTTTCCCGCTTTTTTGGCCGCTTCAAATGCTTCTTTCGCTTCTGCCTTCGGCTTAATTTGACCCCGGATTATTCTGTCTCCTATACGCATTTCCATACTGTTAATCGCCGCGTTTTCATTAAGCGGAA
>Ga0213830_1000724_pt1 | contig 11771 bp, 7 predicted proteins | sample SWATP11_FD_161661 | JGI IMG/M metagenome (GOLD analysis project Ga0213830, IMG submission 161661) | Coastal seawater microbial communities from Marineland, Florida, United States - SWA TP1 #1 | ecosystem: Environmental > Aquatic > Marine > Coastal | place: USA: Florida | collected 2016-08-06
ATGAAGTCGTAAAATCTCTCGAATATTTCGCATTGTTAACCTCTTTGCAGCCATCACTGTCCCTTAAAAAAATCAAAAGGACTAGGCTATCAAATGTGAGTGAAAATCAATGCGTCAAAGCGACATTCAATTAGCTGAAATTGGATTCCGGAAATTTGGCAAAAGTGATCCCGATGAAACCGGAATAGCTGATCCCAATCAATCCAGAATCAATGATCCCAATGGCCCGGAATAGGTGATCCCGTTGGGCCGGAATATGCAACAGGAATAAAAAACATTTTTGACTTAAAAACAGCTAGCCAAATCAGTCCACCTACAACTGCATAAAACAATATATTTAATATAACCGCTAACGCTCTAAGCCCCGTATTGCTATCCATGGGATCTCCAATCATCAATATGGAACTAGGCCACAGAATAAGCAGAGTAATATCCAAAAATTCAGAACCTATTACCCAATTCACACATTGTTCGCAATATTTTTTCATAAACTCCCAAAGCAACAGCCAAATTATAGGAATACCTCCCCCTACAAAAGACGATATCAATAAAGCTTGTTTCATTGTGAGTCCGTATTAATAGCTTTGAACATTTATTAAGGCGTTAGCACTATAACCAAAAGAAAGGTAAAAATACTTATGTACAATAAAGAACGTGAAAGCAACCTAAAGAAAGCATTATTATGATCATGAAAGTAATAGCAGGAGTATCCTAAAAGCCCTCCCCCTATTACAGACTTAAATAACTCAAACTTTGAATTAAATTCATTAAATATCAAGAATAATAAAAGCATACATATGTATATTGATATTAAATAATTCGCTTGTTTAAAGTTCTTCATTTGACGCATTGGCTTTAACCACCAAATACTGAGCTAAGGGTAACACTAGCATCCAACATAGAGGCTGTAATTGTTCTTAAAATATCAGCTTTGACAGTTGTAGGTATACCAACTCCCATACCCATAATTGCTCCAGCTAGACACCCTCCAAGCATATTCCCTCCAAGATTAGAGAAAATATCACCTAGATTTTTACCATTTGAGCTTCCATCACATCCTATAGTTTCCCCATCGGCTGTAAAATAATTGTATATGTCTCTACCAAACCCTACCCCTCCTTGTGCAGCTGCGCCAACTAGACAACCTGCCAACATAGGGTTAACTAGACCAAAAGGATCTACTCTATTTATTGGTTCAGCACCCACATAGCCATAAATGTTCAATCCACCATTTAACCCTATAGGGTCTTTAGTCGTCCAACGACCTATTTCTGCATCATAATCTCGTGCACCAAAGCGCGTTAGTTTTGTATGTTGATCGTATAAACCACCTGCAAAACCAAATGGTTGAAACCCAGGATTAGTATCTAGAGTGATATTGCCCCAAACATCATAATCAATTCGCTGAATAACACTGTTGTCGCTAACATCAATAACCAACCTTGGGCTACCTAAATGGTCGCTAATAATTCGATACGTCTTTCCAGCTTTACTCATATAGTCAGGTACAAATGCTTTGCTGCCATAAATAAAACGACTAACGATATTACCATCGCCATCTAATTCAGCGATTGGATTTAGCTGGTCTTTGTAGAGGAAGCCTTGAACAAGGACGTCATTTATTTTTTTACCTACTCGGCGATTTTGAGCATCAATAAGGTATTCTACTTGAACCGTTTCTGAGGAGCTTTCATCAGGAATTGCGGCACTTATCAAGTTACCCAATACATCATAATGATAAAGATTGGTTTTACTGGTGACACTATTAGTTTTACTAACTAAATCGCCATTATCAGTATAGGTATAAAGATTATCACCGTACTGTTTTAACCTATCTTGGGCATCAAAACTAGCGACTGATGCATCATTTATATGCGTGCGATTACCATTACCATCGTAACCGTAGCTAGTAGTTTGTGCACCGTTGGTTTTAATATTTGATAACTGCCCCAATAAATTATATTCATAGTCGAACGTTGTAGTATTTCCCTGAACTGTTTCAGTTTTTTGCGTAATACGGCCTAAATTATCACGAGTATAGTTAACAGAATAAAGGCTAGCATCATTCGCAGTTTCACTTAATGGTTCACCAAAATCGTTATAAGTGTAACTTGTGGTAATGCTGCCAAGCTGCGTACCTGTTATTAACCCACCTTTTTGTACGGCTCGATTGATAGTTAGAGCACCCGCTTGGGTCATCAACATGTCATTATCATAGTTGAAGTTGATACAATCACTGGCATCAATGCAACGTTGAGTCACCTTAAATTCATTGTTATATGTTTGACTTACTTTGCCGCTGATATCACCTGTTAATTCAGCACTTAAGACTAAACTACCGTCATAAGTGTATTTAATTGTAGAGCTATCTGGTGCCGTAACTTGTTCAACTTGACCCGAAGTGCCGCTATAACTGTAGTAGAAGCTACCACGCGGTATTTGCGTTTCAATTTTATGACCTTTTGTAGCGTGATAAATATGATCTACTACTTGCCCATTTGGCAATGTAATAAGTTCTAACTGCTTATCAAGGTTATAGCTATATTCAGTAGTTGGGGTTGCAATTTCTGGCACACTAGGAGGTATATAGCTGCTAGTTTTGTCAAGTGCGGTATATTCGTAACTATGAGTTTCATCATTAGCTGGCGTAATCGATGTGATGTTACCATTGGCATCGTAATTAAAGTTAATTTCATTACCATTAGGTAGTAACTGAGTTAACAAACGTCCCGCTGCATCATAAGTAAAGCTAGTTTCTCGATCAGCTGCATCTGTAATACTTTGTAAAAAGCCTTTTTGAATACCAGAAGAGTAATAATTAAAAGAGGTTTCACGACTATCTACACCACTACCTTGAACGATAGCTGATACTCTTCCCTCTGGCGTATATGCGAGTATACTTTGTGCCAGCTCATTAAAGGACATACCGAACACTCTTCCAGCATCGTCCATTAATTCTGTTCTAACTCTTCCCTCCGGGCTAGTATGCACCCACTTCTTAGTCGAAGCATCAAATTGGCTTATGTGGTTCTGACCATTAATGGAATATTGCCTAATCAAGGATGTGTGACTGAGTTTGTCATTTTCGACGGCCAATGATACTGACTCATTAAAAGAAAAAGTGTTATACAAACCACCAGGGGTCATTATCGAGTAGTTTTTTATTTTAGGAATAAATGCACCAAAACGAGTGTCTTTACCAAACTGTTTGCTGATGATATTTCCATTAGGTAAGTACGTATTTTGGCGCCCTCTAAAAAGATAATACTCTTCAGTTTCACTTCCATCAGTAGCTATATTTTTTTTATATTTTTCACCTGAAGGAAGTACTCCAGTTTCAAATACATAGTTTCTGTTTTCTCCAGTAGTCATAGTAACTATAGAATTGGGGCCACCTAATTCTCCCCTCGACTTTGATATAGTCCAGCCCCCACCCTCTGGATTCATATCACTGATAAATCTTCCAAAACTGTCGTATTCAAACGAGTTTTCACTTCCTAAAGCATCAATTATTTTTGTCATGAGACCATTATCTTTGTACTCAAAGTTAATAGTATGATCTAAAGGGTTTGATATGCTGGATAAGTAACCATTATGATTTGTAACAAGGTCAGAACTCTGACCATCCGGAGATACAATGGATTCAACATTTCCTTCCGAGTCGCGAATAAACGATGTTGTTTGCCCATTAACATCAATTATTTCATTTAAATACCCTTGAGTCGTGTAGTTAAAACTATTTAATATACTTCCTGTAACTGTATCCTGTGTTTTTAAATGACGACCTTCCGCCGAAAATGTATATAACTCTTTCCCATCCTTGCTAGGAACTAATCTATCGGTGTTTTTTTCTGCAGGTAATACATTTAAGGAATTTTTATATATCATAGACCTAGAGAAATTTACAAAGTAAAGGTTATCATCTGGGTCAATTGCAATATCTCTTAAAGGGTTATAGCCAGAAAAGTAACCAGGGAACGAGTTATTTTCATCGATAATAGATATTATCCCTGAAGTGTTAATAAGTATTAGCTTCCCTTGGAGTAGAAATAATATATTACCTTTTGAATCCACATCAAAGTTACCCAAAACCCTAAATAGATTAGCACTTGTTGCTAATTTACCATTATATTCATCAATATATAAATCTCCTCCGCCAGCAATTGTATTAACAATACCATCATTCCCTATTTTTCTAATTCTTCCATTATGATTTTCAAAATAATAAATACTTCCGTCTTCGCCGATATGTAGTTTTTCCACACCTCTTATAGAAGCCTCAGTAGCCAGTATATTCTCTCTGTCATTTCCTCCGTCATCTATTCCAGCCACATGATAAATAACTCCGTCTGACATAAGCATAAAAATTTTATAATAATTAGAAAAATAAATTGTTCCATCTGAACTAATTGCTGAGCTAAACGGTTTTATTAAACACAACCCTGAAGATGATTCAACTTCTCCTACTCCTTCTTCATTACAGTCGTCATACACCCCCATCACAGAGGATATAATTCCTGATGAATCTATTTTTCGCATACCTTGGGTGTCGGAAAAATAAATATTATCATTGTGTACAGTAAGATTACCTCTTCCATAAGATATAGGTATGCTAGCAGATGTTGCTGGACCACCGTCACCACTATAACCATCGATACCATTACCCGCAATAGTAGTAATAATTCCTTGAGGGTTTATTTTTCTTATATAAGCACCTGTTTTAAAATAAATATTCCCTTTATTGTCTGTGTCCATTCCATCTATATTTGTTCCAATGCCAACGTTAGTAGCTTTTTCACCATCCCCATAATTCCAACCATCTCTGTTTCCAGCAATATGAATTGTTTCTCGACGGTATATTTGTTGAGTAATGTATGTGCTACCATTACCCTCCATTAACAAACCTGCTGACGGATCGTAACTATGGTGTGGGGTTATAGACCAGCCTCCTATATTTGCAGTACTTAGAAGTAAATTCTTGCTCGATCTTAACTTTATTTTATATTCCTTAGTTAACCGAACTAATCTATTCGTTTCATCTGCAGTAATTTTTAAAGGTTCTAGCGAGTCAGTAATTCTTGCAAAACTAGCTTCAAAGTCTCGAGGTGCAGGATAATACTCAGCTGGGTATACATAATTAATGTTTACCAATGCATAAGCATTATATAGAATCTGTCCATAAGCATTATTACCATCCCATTCAAATGTAGCTTCTAAACCTAACGATGGAGTGTAGTGTTGAGTGAACACTTGCCCTGCAATTTCAATATTCACTTCTATTGACTTTAAACTGTTAGGTATAACATTCTTTAACAGTGGTACCGTAATTACTCTACCACTTTTGTAGCCAGCTGTACGCTCACTTCTATAATGCAGCTGGTAAGGAACCCCTACAACATTAATATCCTCACCTAAACTTTGACTTTGAGCATTGATAATACATCCTGGGCAATAATCTGAATTTTCAGGTTCAAGAGTTAACTCAGTATCAACCATTGGGTCTTCCACTTCAGGTAATTCTGCATCATTTGGCGGCCCGAAAGGCCAGTTACAATCCCATGGAGTTAAGTGACTGATAGGTGAACGCCAAAGTGAATCCCCTTCATTAAATGTTATTGCTAGTTGCTTAAGTTCTAATTCCGTTATACCCAAAGTATTTAAAGATTCAGTAGATGCTATTGTCCCTGTACCATCAATATCAAGTGCTGCTTTACCATCTGTTATGTTTAAAATTTTAATGATTCGCCCGTTTTTAGAAGGAACCCAGGAAGATGTTTCAAAGTCGTACCAACCTACAGGTACGATACCACCGACAGGAAACTCTAAAAAATTATCCACATACAATGGAATTTCTTGATTAAACGTGACTGTCGTTGCACCTGCTTCAATTGCTTCATCTACACTCAGTTCCACCGCATATGTATAGCCAGAAAATGTTGGTAGCTCACCGGGCATCGCATTAGAGCCATTTTCTCCAACAGTATATTCTGTTGCCCTCACGTTGAGTACACTCAAAGGTTGTTCGTCCCCATTTGGTAATGTCATAGTTGCAGTTAGACCTTTTGGAAAGAGTATAGTGGCCTGCCTTTCTCCATCTAAATCTGCTTGAATACTCCCCTGTGCAACTTGCATATCTAATGAGCTAGATAAATCAATGGTGGTGACGATTGGATCAAGGGTAAGCATAACTACATCATCAACCAACACGTAATCGCGCCAAGGTGACTGAATTTGTCGCTGTATAGGAAGAAATCCCTCTTTCTTATACTCAACAGTAACCACATCACCACCGTTGATAGCTAAGTCAAACCATCCATCGGTGCGACTATAAGTTTTCCCGTACTCATCATGCCCTTTAATTACAATTTCAACCCCTGAAAGTGGGGTATTATCTTTTGCCATTACTCTTCCCCTTACTACAGCAACATGCTCTTCACGAAAAGTAGAAACATCAGCACCAGTTTGAATTGGATTTTCGCCACTAAATAAAAAGCTGACGGCATCGAACATACTGGTTGTAGCAGTAAGGCTAAGTGTAGGAGCTATTTCAGCAGGATTTGGTGGTATTTCACCTACTTGACCTTCTTTCACAATCAGATTGTAACTCTGTGTAGAACTCCCATCTCGCCCATCATAAACTTCAATATTAATTGGATGAGTGCCAATATCACTATCAGTTGGCGTCCACGAAATCAACCCTGAACTTTGGTCTATTGTCATGGATATTGGCGATGTTAATAAATCATAAGATAAAGTATCACCGTCAGCATCACTTGCACTAACTTGATAAGCGTATGATTGACCAGCCGCTATCTCAGTACTAGGACTACTCGTAATAATTGGTTGTTCATTAGGCTCGACATCTAACACTAAGCTAGGATTGTCGACTGTACAACCTAACTCATTACAAACAAAATTAATGCCGCAATCATCTAGTTCATTGCAAGCAGTAACGTAAATGTAATGTTGACCTGAAAAGTCAGCTTGGTATGAGAAACTTGTGTCGACTATATCTTCATATCGATTAGATATTGCTTCTCCCATTGGTACAGATAACAGAGGATGATTGAGTACCTCAACTGTATAAGTTATATCTCCATTAAATGGGGAGGGTGCATCCCAGATTAAATTTATAAAGCTACCTACAGCATAATTGGAGCCATCTGTAGACAAGCTTGTCACCTGCCGTGGCACATCAAGCACGTCGACCGTAACAGATAAAGCTGTGCCACACTTATTATTAACACACGCTTCCACCCAAAACTGTTGCTGCCCAACATCATTCAATTGAAGTACCGTAGAAGTATCTACCGTTTTACTTAGATAAAGTCCACTATTCGAATATTCTTGTAAGTAAAAATTATATTTTGAGGTAGAAGGGGCATTTGCATCTTTACTCCATGAAAAAGTAACATTACGACCTGCCGAAACTTTTTCTACATCAGCAGTAAAAGTCAACATTTCAGGCAGAGGGTTATTAGCCCATGAAGATATTGAAAATATAAATAGACTAAAAAATATGCCGATAGTAGGCATAGATAGCGTATTTTTGTTAATGGGTCTTAAATATAAAGAAAGGCATACAAGTAGCTTGCTCATACTCAGTCCTTTGATTTGTTTTTGTTATTAAAAACCTAAGCTATATCCGAAGCTTAGAGCGTCACTTAATGTTTAGTTGACGAATTAAATCTTGTCAAAAAATAATTAGCGTATTTTCAGCAAGTGAATATAACCAAAGCACAACTGAAAGTTGAAATAACAAACAATGCTTAGGTTAAAGATAGTTTGACCGTTTATTCGACTAAACTAATTTTGACAAGAGAGTTAAAGAAACCTAGTTGAAACGTTTATCCGTCTAAACTAATGATTCAGGAAAAGTTAATGAGAAAATGGTTAGGACTACTGGGTTAATTTTAAAATTCCAGCATCATCCACTTGCCATTTAAAAGTCATATTCGATTTTACAATTGCCGTAAGAAACTCGAAAAAACTATCAGGCCAACCAGGTATCTGTCCATAGACCTGCTTTGTATCAACGTCTTCAACTGTTTTGTACCCTGCATTCTGTGCATCTAAATGCCACCTTAGCCAATTTGCATTAACAAAGATTGTCCAAGGAGCTTTAAAAGAACTAGATGCTGCCTTGTCAATATCTGAGCCACATAATAAGACCCCCAGTTCAGTGTCGTTATCAAGCTTATTATATTGAAGGATAGGATCTATGAACTCTCTATATTCATCCATTAAATCTTTCACTCCAATAAATGCGTATTCCCTAGGAGTTATGGCTGAAGAAACCTGTAAAGTTGAAATATCTCCCCTTTGTGGAATTCCAATATTTTGCTTAACAAACTCCTCATGTTCTTTCTTTATTTGTTGTAATTTTTCAATAGTCCATGTTGAAGAGTCTCTATCTATCAAAGCTGCATGATTAGAACATAACCAAATAGCATTAGTTATACTCACTCTTTCTGATTTATCCATGGAAGCATCATACCTTGCGCCACTAGGAGCAGCAGCCGTTATATGTGCAGCAACTCCTATACATGAAACGGAATACGGGCTTTCATTGCTAAGACCAACTGTGCCAGCTTTACAAATTGAACAAGTAAAGCCAGCCCTTTTGGCAAGAGCTGTTTTGGTTGTGTTTGAAAAATGATCCCTATTAGACGTTTTTTTCATATTCAGTTAATTCTTTTACTTATTAGCTCGCTCAACGGCTTCATTAATTTCATACTTATACCTAGTCATTCGTTGACCTTCATCTGGTGTCGAATAATACGGATATCCTGATAAAGAAAACAAACAACTAACCTGTGACTCTATATCTTCAGGGAAGCGCTCTGATTCACCTTGCGACCAAATTGTAAAAGTTTTACTAATAAGGTTATTTTCATGCAAAGGCACCAATAAAGTTGATATGATTTCATCTGCGCGAATTGATTTATATGCACACCAATGAGGCCTTAGGTTCAATATACCGTTTTCTAAATATAACGAACATTCAAGAGTAGCCTTAACAGAATCATTTACGTCAGTTCTTGCGCCTATTTCTACCATCCCTATTTCACTCGAATGAGTTTTGTTTAATAACTTATAAAGTGAAGGCATAGAACTACCGTGGTCTACAATGAGGTTACCACCGACACTAGTTAAAAGGCGGTTAAGTTGCTTAGTGAAATAACCTGCACCAACCTTTTCAGCCATATCAGTTAATTGATGAAGTTCAATACTATAGATGTTCTTAAATTGCTCTTTGTTAATATTTCCAAAAAAGAAGTCTTTCATATTTTTTCCCTAAAATTAGTAGATTAACAAATCAACACACAATTTACTGAATGAAAGAAAATACATCAACGAATAACATTCAAAATAGTCACTTTCTTTGCACTGGAATAATATTCAATCAGACACAATGTCCGTTCGTAGTCTCAGCATCAAATCATGAACCTATGCATCATCAAAACCTCAACCAATTGAAATATCACAACATTTTGAAAATTCAAACAGACATTCAAATTATGTTCTTTAAGTTTAGGTTTTGCTGTTTACATAGGAACTTTTGTGTTTACAATACCTTAGCTCATGAGTAATCAAATTATCTTTGAGGTCAAATATGAGCTACCAATTCAATACACAGCCAGTCGAAACGACTCCCTTAGCCTATTCGTATATTCGCTTTTCAACGCCTGACCAACTAGATGGTGATTCGCAGCGTAGACAGCTTGAATTGTCGATGAAATATTGTGAGCAAAACAACTTAAAGCTTGATGAATCGACCACGATTAAAGACCTTGGTTTATCTGCTTTTCACGGTACGCATATTAAAGAAGGTTTCTTAGGTCACTTCCTTGAAGCCATTAAAACAGGTGAAATCCAGCGCGGTTCAACCTTGCTCATTGAAGACTTTGACCGATTAAGTAGGCAAGAGCCGCTTGATGCTCAAGGCATTGTACGCCAGATTTTAAAAGAAGGTATCACTATAGTTACGCTAACTAACCAAATGGTGTATTCGTGGGAGCGTGTTAATCGTGACCCCGGATTAATCTATACCATGACCGCAGCGATTATTCTTGCGCATGAAGAGTCACGTAAAAAACAAGAGCGGTTAAAAGCAGCGTGGGTTAACAAGCGTAATATTAGTGAGAGTAAAATACTCACGGCTATGTGCCCTTCTTGGCTTACTGTTGATAAGGAAGCCAATGAGTTTATCGTCTGCCCGATAAGAGCAGCATTAGTGAATCGTATCTTCGACTTGTACAATGACGGCCTTGGTCAGTACAACATTGCCAAGATTTTAAATAATGAAGGTATTCAACCTCCACGTTCAAAGCATTGGAGCTCATCAAGTATTGCAGGACTAATCAGTAACATTGCGGTGGTTGGTGACTATCAACCACACGTGCGTGATGGTAGAAATAAACGCGTACCAGTTGGTGACGTACTAAAAGGTTATTATCCGCAGATAGTGTCAGAAGTTAAATTTCAAAAAGCGCAAGATATTCGAGAGTCGCGCAACCATCGTAAACAAGGCCGTAAGAATAAAAACTATAACAACCTGTTCGCTGGTATAGCAAAGTGCGGCTATTGCGGTGGCACACTAACTATTGATACCAACAAGTATCGAGCTAACAAAGTAAAAACTTACCAATACCTGTATTGCCACAACAATGCACATGGTCACTTGTGTATGTCTCGTCGTATTCGCTACAACCCATTTGAAAAAGCGTTTATGCACCACATAACGGAAGTTAACTTTCAGCAGGTCTTTAATGACAAAGACGATAGTATTGTTGAAAGGCTAGAGTTCGACTTATACGAGAAAAAGCGCCAGCACCGTGAAGCTGAAAACCAAATTAATAATTTATTAGCTTCTGCTACCAGTGGCGTACTTGGTGAGGCTGCTCACAATCTACTGATGGGTAACTTAAATGTTCATGCTGAAAATAAGCTCGCTTTAGAGCGAGAAATCAGGCAGCTAGAATCTGATATTAGTGGGCGTAAGTTACATAACCTAGCCCCTGATGAATTGAATAAGTCATTAGTAGAGTTTTATGAAAAGCTTGGCAGCTTATCAGACGATGAACTTTATATTGCCAGAGCAAAACTGGCTCAAATAATTGGCTCAGTAGTTGATAAAGTTCAATATATGAAAAAAATGAACTGTATCAGTTTTAACTTTATAAGGCATAATCAATGAGAATGCGGGATCAATGCTAACAGTCTCTTGTGGTGTGTTTTGAGCCAAAGAGCGAATGACCGCTGATCGCTTATGGCTGACTATGAGAATCACTTACTAACAACATAAAACTCAATATCTAAATATCCCATTGTATTGAACATTGGCGCAACATAGATATCATGCTCATAAATGTGCTCCTTTTCCGTCAAAATACACATATCAGCTGCCCCATACTTATTCTGTAACTCTTTAATCCTCGCTTCACTAGGCGGTATAGACTCAACTAACTTTGGGTGAAATGAATCTAACCACTCACTCAGACCTTCAATATGCATATTCCGGCCCAACGGGATCACCTATTCCGGTCCATTGGGATCACTGATTCTGGATTGATTGGGATCAGCTATTCCGGTTTCATTGGGATCACTTTTGCCAAATTTCCGGAATCCAATTTCAGCTAACTGAATCCGCTTTGACGCATTGATTTTCACTCACATTTGATAGCCTAGTCCTTTTGATTTTTTTAAGGGACAGTGATGGCTGCAAAGAGGTTAACAATGCGAAATATTCGAGAGATTTTACGACTTCA
>Ga0213830_1000728_pt1 | contig 11706 bp, 6 predicted proteins | sample SWATP11_FD_161661 | JGI IMG/M metagenome (GOLD analysis project Ga0213830, IMG submission 161661) | Coastal seawater microbial communities from Marineland, Florida, United States - SWA TP1 #1 | ecosystem: Environmental > Aquatic > Marine > Coastal | place: USA: Florida | collected 2016-08-06
AATCACCGGTTAAAAGCCGTGTTAATTTTCTGCTTCTGGCCAGGTTTTATTTTCAGAGTTGGGGATGTAATAAGAGACTTGTCTGAGCTTTTTCAGCTTCGCAAAGCCCAAGTTAAACTTCTCTCTATAATATTCGGCATCTGGGTGGTCCTTGGAAAACAGGATATGGTTTAACTGGGTTTTTAATGGCTTTGGGTGAGTCGTCACCTGTTTGAGTGTCTCTTCCGTATAGATGCTTTTAAGCTGGTGCCAGCCCGTGATAACGCTGGGGAAAATATCAATTCTACCCGCCATCAACATTTGCCAGTTCTGGCTATCCCTGGCGACCCAGTTGACATTGAGTACTTTTTTATCCGCTAAATCGTGGAATTCTTCACTATAGGAGTAGCTGAGGGTTGCCCCTATTCGATACCGTGACAAGTCAGTAAGCTTGTCCCATTCCACCGGGGTTGTTTTCAAGTGAAAAAACAGCCATTCCTCTGCAAAAATGGGGTCGCTAAAGAGAAAATACTTCTCGCGTTCGGCATTTTTGGCGTAGTACATGATGGCAACTTCCCTGCCCATCCTTACCGTGCGCAGGCCCCGGGCCCAGGGCATAAACAGAAACTCTACCTTGATGTCCACCAAGGCATAGGCATCTGCGACCATGCGGGAGATATAGCCGTTATCCGCCTGTTTTTCATCTATGCCAGGCGGGTAGTTGCCTGTCACTATGAGCAGGGAAGATAAGTCCTTTTCAGCACTATGGGCAAAGGGGGCCAACAAAGAGTATGAGGTGCAGCATACCAGCATGGCGAACAGCTTGAGTTTCTGTAATGTCGATTGGTTCATATGCCTTATGCCATTAGGGGACTGTGCCTGGGTTTAAGTAAAAACGAGCAGAATAAGCTTGCTCAAATTAGATAAAATCCGTTTAAACTTAGTTATAGCTCACCAACAAGGAAGTGCAATTATTGCCTAGTATTAGCCGGGCTAGTCTTTAGCTGGGTTTAAAAGCGAGCAAGATCGCCAATAGTTGTCACGCCTTGTCTCCCAATTGACTCGCCTTGTCGAAAAATGACCTGTTTGAGCCATATTTGATGTACCCTGAACAGAAAATTGAAAACCAGGTAGATAAGGGGCATTATCAAGGAGTCCCTTCTGGCCAAAAATGATAATTGTCATGGTGAATAATGCGATGGATCATAGCTTACATATAGAGTCGCAAGCCCTGTTAAATCAAAGGCATCAATTTTGGACCTTGCAGGTAGCCGGCTGGCTGGGTTATGCGGTCGTTGTTTTCCTCGCCATCATCCGCCCCCAGTTTGATGCGCCAAATTTTAATTTGCCCGGACAACTACTTAATCTGGCGGTGGAAACGGCCAGTGGCTTTTTGCTGTCCTATATGCAGTGGCGGCTGATCCAAAGAATTGTCCATCTGCCGCTGAAGAAAACCCTGTTTTTTAGCTTTTCCTCCGCAGCTGTTCTTGGGTTGGTGTATAACGTTATTAAGCTCAGTTCCTACAAGGTCATTGTCTATCAGCAGCGTTGGAATGAGTCTTGGGATATGCTGGAATTTGGCGGTTGGTTATTGTTTTCACTGAGCACCATGTTTGTCTGGACCTCGATATTTTTCATTATGCTGTATAACACCAGGCTGCAAAAAGAACATGAGATGTTATTAAGGGCACAAACGGCAGCCAAGGATGCCCAGCTGCGCATGCTGAGGTACCAGCTCAATCCTCATTTTATGTTTAACACCATGAATGCCATATCCACCCTGATATTCAAACGGGAGAATGACAAAGCCAATGAAATGCTGGATAAACTGTGTGAGTTCTTCCGTTATTCATTGGACAGGAATGAAAAGACTAAAACCACGTTGGAAAAGGAGTTGGAGTTACTGGATCTTTATCTCTCCATAGAGAAGATCCGGTTTGGTGAACGGCTAAAAATAGATGTTCAAGTTGAAGATGATCTGCTGGGCTGTCAGCTGCCGAGTATGCTGCTTCAACCCCTGGCGGAAAATGCCATCAAGCACGCCATTGAGCCTAAAGTCAAGGGGGGGCGGATCTTGATCAGTGCCGCCAAGGTGGATGACAGGCTGGCATTGAAGGTTATTGATGATGGTGACGGGAAAACAGCGAATACCAGCGATGGCTTTGGCATTGGTGTCAGCAATACCAAGGCCAGATTAGCAGCCATGTACAATGGCGATTATCAGGTCGACATCTCCAGTGGTGCCGATGGTGGTGCTATAGTATTGGTATCCATCCCCTTTGAGCAGCGGGGGTAAGCATGACGTCTAAGACCTTGACGGCACTTATTGTTGATGACGAACCCTTGGCTATTGAAGGCCTGAGGCTGAGGTTGGAGAATATTCCTGATGTCAAGGTGATTGCCGAAGCCAGTGATGGTGATCAAGCCATCAGGTTATGCCGAGAACTGGAACCGGATATCCTGTTTATTGATCTTAAATTGCCTGGCTTAAATGGTCTGGAAGTGGTTCAGGTGCTGCAGGCAGATGTGATGCCTCTGGTGGTCTTTGTCAGTGCCTATAGCGAATATGCGCTGGATGCCTTTGAACTCAACGCCATCGACTATATCCTTAAGCCGGCTAACCTTGGCCGTTTGCAAAAAACCATGGACAGGGTCAGGGAAAGGCTGGCACCACAGCAAAGAGATTTGGAAAAGTACCGGCTTTTAAAGGCCCTTGGGGAAACCTCCGGCCTGGCTATCTCTGAATTGGAAGAGTGGCTGGAAAATCCACAGTCACCTTTACCTACTAGCTACCGTCATGAACTGGTCATTAAAAACTCAGACAATGAGCGGGTGTTTGTTTCTGTCAAGGATATACGCTGGATAGATGCGGCCGGTGATTATATGTGTATCCATACTCTGTCAGAGAATTTTATTGTCCGTATCACCATGAAAAAACTGGAAACTGAGCTGGATAGCAAGATGTTTCAGCGTATTCACAAGTCCACCCTGGTTAACATTCAATGTGTGAAAAGCATCCAGGCATTGCGTAATAACGAGAGCATGCTGGACCTGGGGGATGAGGTACAACTTAAGGTCAGTCGTAACTATAGTGATGCGGTACAAAAAATTATTGCCTCCAGAGCCAGTTAACACGACTTGTCGTAATTCTGTTTCGTTTTATCGTGATATTTCCCTATTGCCTGTTGATACCGCAAGAAAAAATCGTGATACCGCATTTACATTGTCTCCCTCTATCTCATATCGCACTATCATATTGATTAGTACGCTAATCGAACACCTTTAAAAAACACTTTGGTTATACCCGAATAAGAAAACCAATAAAGCCGGGTATATAAAGCAGGTAAAGAAAGAACTCCAATGGGACAACTTCTTTTACCTTAACTGGAAAATATTATTATGAAAGAAACAGTTAGAAATATTTCAAAGTTGTTTGCCTGTGTGTCGACGGCAACACTCTTGGGATGTGGCGGGGGAGCCGAAACCGAAACTGATCCTAGCGTGGTCAACCCGGTTCAACCCGTCAGCGATTGGGAAATGGTTTGGAGTGATGAGTTTGATGGCGCATCCATCGATGAGAATAAATGGACACATGAAGTTAATTGTGCCGGCGGTGGTAACGATGAAAAACAGTGTTATACCGACAGTGTAGAAAATGCCTATGTAGAAGATGGCATACTACATATTGTTGCCCTACCTGCCGAAGAGGGAGCCGAAAAACCTTATACCTCGGCGCGTTTAAATACCAAGCACAAGGCCGACTTTAAGTATGGCCGTTTTGAAGTGAGAGCCAAACTCTCCTATGGCCAGGGCAGCTGGCCGGCGTTTTGGATGTTACCAACGAATGAAACCTATGGCGGTTGGCCAAAATCCGGTGAAATAGACGTACTCGAAGCCCTTAACCTGAAAACAACAGATGAAAATGGTGTCGTTGAAAATCGTGTCTATGGCACTTTGCATTATGGTAAGGACTGGCCGGATAATGTTCACAGTGGCAAGGAATATAGTTTACCCGAAGGTGCTAACCCGGCAGATGATTTTCATACCTATGCGATAGAATGGCAACAGGGGGAAATTCGCTGGTACGTGGATGATTACCTGTTCGCCACCCAACGCAAGTCAGAGGTACGTTATAACAGCAAGGGTGAAGCGGTAGGTCTTTCGCATAGAGGCTGGTTTGCCGAGTACTTTGATATTGTCACCGGTGAGTTGACTACTTATTGGGATGATGCGCCTTTTGATCAGGACTTTCATTTGTTGCTGAATCTTGCAGTGGGAGGCCATTGGCCGGAAAATACCAATAATGGCGGCATAGACGCGAGTGCGTTTGAAAATGGCCAGCATTTTGAAGTGGATTACGTTCGTGTCTACCAGTGTGCACAAAATCCGGAAACGGGTAAGGGCTGTGAAACCGTACGTGGCGGTTATGACAGCCTGGATGATGCCCTGGTGGAAGGAGAGGCGCCAATTCCTTCGCCGCCTTCTGTCGGTGTGCCAAGCAACTTGACTATTTTTGAGGGCACCGAAAATCCTGACTGGCCAGCCTGGGACTGCTGTGGTGGTTCTACGCCTGTTATTGTTGAGGATGAAGAACTGGGCAGTGCCTATGAATTTTATGTCGGTGCTTCACCCACGGTAAATGGTTTTATCTCGCGCGAAGAGTTTATTACTCACCCCGAAGGTAAGGCGACGCCTTTTGATGCCAGCCCGATAATTGATTCAGGCACGGTAAGTTTTGACATGAAAATGGTCTCTGCACCCAATAATGCCGATGCTGCCTGGTTGATGAAGATAGAAAGCCAGGGAGCGACTACTGCGGTTGAATTATCTCTATCAGAAAGCCTGGAAGGCATGGCTCCTGCTGTTGGTCAATGGCAGACCTTTACCTTTAATCTATCCGACCTGGCGGATGCCGGTCTAGATGTCAGCGCCATAGATGTTGTCATGATATTTCCTGCCTGGGGCACCGGAGAGGGAGCTGTATACCGTATTACCAATCTGGAAATTGCGGCAGATATCAGCTCACCTGAGCTGGTGGTATTCGAAGATGCTGAAAACACCAGTTGGCCAATGTGGGACTGTTGTGGTGGTAGCACGCCCGAGGTGGTTACCGATGAAGACGACAGCCATGGCGCGGTTGCCGAGTTTGCCATTGGCGCCAGTCCAACCGTCATGGGCTTTATCTCAAGAGAAGCCTTTATCACAGACCCTAACGCCAGCCCTAAACCTTTTGATGCAACCGGTATTCTGGCCAATGGCGTTATCCAGTTTGATATGAAAGTGGTTTCAATGCCAAATGATGCCGCGGCCAGCTGGCTATTTAAAGTGGAATCAGATGAAGGAGCCAGTGCCGTCGAACTGCCGTTATCAGACAGTGTTGAAGGCCTGGCGCCAACGGCTGGCCAATGGCAAACCTATACCTTTAATTTGTCAGACCTGGCCGATGCAGGCCTGGATGCCAGTGCCATTGATGTCCTGATGGTATTCCCTTCCTGGGGGGCGGGCGAAGGTGCCGTGTATCGCTTGGACAATGTTAAAGTCTATGATCCTAATGCGTCAGATGGCTTTAGCGGTCACGTGCTGTTCGCCGATGATGTCCTTGAACAATGGAGTATCTGGGACTGCTGTGGAGGCTCAACCCTAACGCTGGAAAATGATGATACCGCCCATGGTATGACGGCTGAGTTTGTTATTGGCGCCTTGCCAACCGTAATGGGACTGTTGGCCGACGACGGCGTTTACCTGGATGCCTCCAACCTATTGCAAAATGGGATCGTCCAATTTGAGATGAAGGTGGTTAGTGCGCCGAATGATGCCAGTTCGGTATGGAAGTTCAAGATAGAATCAGGTGATGCTACTGCCGCGGTTGAGTTAGATCTGACTGCCAGTCAGGAAGGTGCAGCGCCCGTAGTGGGACAGTGGCAGACTTATACCTATTCTTTGCAGGATCTGTTTGATGCCGGCCTGGATATCGGTCAAATCGATGTGCTTATGGTATTCCCTGCCTGGGGTACGGGCGAAGGCGCGGTTTATCGTCTGGATAATGTTATGATTTATGACCCAGATAGCCTGCCTAAGTCACAGGGCCTGGTGCTTTATGATAATGCCCAGAACAGTGACTGGCCAATCTGGGACTGCTGTGGTGGTTCAACTCCGACCGAAGAAGAGGATGATGCCAGTCATGGCATGGTGGCGGAATTCGTCATTGGTGACTCACCTACTGTTATGGGCTTCCTGGCTAACGATGGCGTTTACTATGATGCCACTGCCATGCTTGCCAATGGTGTGGTGCGCTTTGAAATGAAAGTGGTTAGTGCACCCAATGATGCCAACTCGGTATGGAAGTTCAAGATTGAATCCGGTGATGCCACCTCTGCGGTTGAACTTGATCTTACTGCCAGCCTGGAAGGTGCGGCCCCGGTTGTGGGCCAGTGGCAAACCTATAGTTTTTCTTTGTTAGATTTATTTGATGCTGGCCTGGATGTTAGCGCAATAGATGTTGTGATGGTGTTCCCTGCTTGGGGAACGGGAAATGGTGCTGTGTATCGCATAGATAATGCAGAAATAACAGTGCCATAGGCTCGTTAGTAAACATGTTGTGCGGCAGTAAGCTGCCGCAGTATTAACCAGTTTTTAAAAGTAGGGTAATTATGAAACACTTACAATTTTCTAAAAAGCGTCTGGCAGTTTGTGTCTCCGCGATTTTATCTGCCGGCATGAGCAGTGCGCTATATGCCGAAGAAAACACCTTAGATAATGCCGATAAAGAAGAAATGGAGATCATTGAAATTCAGGGCATCAAGGGCAGCTTGATCCGCTCCATGAATCTGAAGCGGGATATGTCGGGTGTCGTCGATGCCATCTCTGCCGAGGAGATGGGGAAATTTCCGGACACCAACCTGGCAGAATCTTTACAACGTATAACCGGGGTCTCGGTAAGCCGAAGTAATGGTGAAGGCAGTCAGATCACTGTCCGTGGTTTTGGACCGGATTTTAACCTGGTAACCTTAAATGGCCGTCAAATGCCGGGCACGGGTAATACCCGCTCATATAGTTTTGAAAACCTGTCTTCCGATGGCGTTTCAGCTCTGGAAGTATACAAAACCGCCAGGGCCGAGAACCCGACCGGTGGCCTGGGGGCGACCGTTAATATTGTCACCACCAAGCCACTGGCAAGCCCGGGGGAGAAATATTCCTTCTCGGCCAAGGCAATACATGATACTTCCAATGAAGAAGGGGATGATGTTACACCTGAGTTCTCTGCGCTTTATTCCAACACTTTTAGCGATGATACTTTGGGTTTTGCCTTTTCTGTTAATCATCATGAAAGGGATTTTCAGCAGCAAAGCGCCAATATCCAGGGCTGGCAGGCCAATGTTGCCCTGCCAAACAACCTGGATGCCGACAAGGTGGTTGACCCCCGTCCCTTGGATGATGAAGGGAATCCAATAGGCAACCACTTCTTCCCTCGCGATATGAACTATGGCATAGGCAACTTCGAACGGGAAAGAACCAATGGCCATGTCGTCTTTCAATATGCTCCCATGGACGAGTTGATCCTGACTTTCGACTATACGGCGACCAAGGCAGTCACGGGTAATAACTCCATTGGCTGGGGTATGTGGAATGACTATGGTGGCAATATTAACGCCTATGAACTGGATGAAAATGGCACAGCAGTTTTTGCAGATATCAGTGGTAATGACGGTTCTTTTACCGCCTCACGTTCAACCACAGAGGTTGAGGAAGAGTCATTCGGTTTTAATATTGACTGGCAAGTGACGGATACCCTGTATCTGGAACTGGATTACCATGACTCCAGCAGTGAAGCGGACAATGGTAAGGACAAGGGCATGGGCAGTGCCGGCTCTCTGGTTTTGGGTTCGGATCAATTGATTACCAAGACCTATGACTATCGTACGGGTGAAATTCCTCATGCGGAAATTTTATGGCTAAACGGCACCAATGAATTACAGGCCAGTGAAATGGATTCACATTTTAGCCAGTTTATCCACTCGCCGGGCAAATCCAGTGTCGAACAGCTACAACTGGATGCCACCTGGGACAATGATATTTTTAATATCCCTTTGATGGATGTTAAATTCGGTATTGCACGCACCGAACAGGAAATTGGCGGTTCAAACGCCTGGAGTGGCTTGATAGGCGGCTTCCTGTTTAATCCATCCTGGCCGGAAATTTTCCCGGATGGCATGTTTACCTTGCATGATACCAGTAACTTCCTGGATGCCTTTAGCGGTGGCGGCAGCTCGCTTAATCCTCATTACTACTATACCTTTGACTTTGATGAAGTGGTCGCCCGTTCGGCGGCATTCTTGACCAATGAGGTGCTGGGGGGCAATGACTACTTTGCCACAACCGCCTATCATGATATGGGCACCTTCTCCCAAGGCTCGGTGCAGGAAGATACTACGGCACTATACGTTCAAACCTCCTGGGAGTTTGATATTGCTGATTATCCAGTCCAGCTTAATGTTGGCGTACGCTATGAAGAAACGGATGTCACTAGCAAGGTCTTACAACCCGTGCCCACAGAAGTATGGTGGAAAGGGGGCAGTGAATGGCATACCCAGTACCTGACCGGGGAAAATAACTTCCTGACCATGACAGGTGAGCATGATGTTTTCCTACCCATGATAGATATCAAGGTAGACATTACCGAAGATCTTGTTGGCCGGGCATCCTGGGGCAAAACCATCTCCCGTGCACCTCTGGGCGCCCTGGCGGGTGGTAGAAGCCTGTCCGGCAGCCCAAAAATTGGTTCGCGAAACGGCAGCGAAGGCAATACCAACCTTCAGCCTTTTGAGTCAACCAATTTTGACCTAAGCCTTGAGTATTACTACGCCGAAGGCAGCTATGCCGCCGCCGGTTATTTCAAGAAAGATGTTGAAAACTTTATCGGTAGCCAGATTGTTTCTACAACCATTGAAGGCTTTCATGATATCTACCTGGGGCCACGCTGGCAGCAGGCGGTTGCCGATATTGAAACCAGGGGCGATCAGGCTACCAATGATGCCATTTTTGCCCAGATCCAGGCGAACGGTTCTGCGCTAAATGATCAGGGCTACCTTGAGCCTAACTCGGATGATCCGCTAATGGAATGGGATATCAGCCGTCCATTCAACGCCCCTGATACCAAGACGGTAGACGGTGTCGAGCTGGCGGTTCAGCACCTGTTTGGTGAAACCGGCTTTGGCCTTGGGGTGAATGCCACTTTTGTTGACGGTGATGTTGAGTTTGATGTCGACAGTTTGGATCAGCAAACACCACTGACGGGGTTGAGTGATTCTGCTAACTTTCAGGCCTTCTATGAAAAAGATGGTTTGTCGGTCAAGGTGACATACGCCTGGCGTGATGAATACCTGATTGGTGTCGGTCAGTCGCAAGGTTCTTCGGATAACCCTCCGCAATTTGCCAAGGAATTCGGCCAGTGGGACCTGAGCGTTAACTATGACATTAATGACAGACTCACCGTTTTCTTTGAGGGTATCAACCTGAACAATGAAACAGAGCAGGGCTTTGGCCGTTATGAAGAGCAGTTTCTGTTTGCTCGACAGTACGGACCTCGTTATGCACTGGGTGTACGTTACAGCTTTAAGTAGCTAGAGGCATGGAGGTAGCCCTCGGGCTACCTTCTTGTACCTTGCCAATATCTCTACGTATTTGCATAGAAACTTTTTCGCAATTTTTTAGGAAATTTAGTTATGGCTGGATCTTCTGCATCGGTTAAGTCACCAGTTGCGCAGACCTCAATGGCTTTAAAACAAAATAACGGCTTTGCCCTCACCTCGTTAACCAGTTTGTTTTTTATGTGGGGCTTTATCACCTGTTTGAATGATATCCTGATCCCCTATTTAAAAGGGGCATTTGATCTCACCTATACCCAGGCGATGCTGATCCAGTTTTGCTTTTTTGGCGCCTATTTTATCGTCTCGATCCCGGCGGGCAATCTGGTGGCCAGAATCGGCTACAAAAAAGGTATAGTCACCGGGCTGTCACTCGCCGCACTGGGCTGCGTACTGTTTTATCCAGCAGCAGCCGTCAAAGTCTATGCCTTGTTCTTGCTGGCATTATTTGTCTTAGCGGCTGGCATTACTGTGTTACAGGTATCTGCCAACCCCTATGTCAGTATTCTGGGGCCGGAGCAAACCGCTTCTTCCCGGTTAACTATGACCCAGGCTTTTAATTCTTTGGGGACAACTGTCGCGCCTTTTTTTGGTGCCTGGCTGATTTTTTCGGGAGCGGAGCATAGCACAGCTTCGGATGCTTCAGGAGTTCAGCTTCCTTACCTGATGCTGGCAGCAAGCCTGCTATTGTTGGCGGCTATTTTCTCCCAGTTAAAACTGCCTGAGCTGGGTAAGAGCGAAATTGCTGCTGAGCAGGGGGAAGGAGTCTGGCAGTATCGCCACCTGAGACTTGGCGTGCTGGCGATTTTTCTTTATGTCGGTGCGGAAGTAGCCATCGGCAGCTTTTTAATTAACTTCCTCAATGAACCGACTATTGCAGGCATGACGGAAGCCGAAGCCTCGCACTATATCGCCTATTACTGGGGCGGGGCCATGGTTGGCCGCTTTATTGGCGCAGTGGTTATGCAGCGCATTGCAGCCGGTAAGGTGCTGTGTTTTAACGCTATCATGGCCATATTACTGGTGGCTATGGCCATAACATTTGATGGCGCTATCGCCATGTGGTCGATACTGGCGGTTGGTTTGTTTAATTCCATCATGTTTCCCACTATCTTCAGTTTGGCCATTAATCAACTGGGCGACTCTGCTAGCCGAGGTTCAGGCCTGCTGTGTCTGGCGATTGTTGGCGGTGCCATCATTCCTGTCATCCAGGGGGCCTTTGCCGACATGCTGGGTGTTCAGCTGGCGTTTTTCCTGCCCATTTTGTGTTACCTCTACATTGCCTTTTACGGTGCCAGAGGTTCAAAGCCTGTCGATGTCCAAACTAAGGGAGCAGTGTCATGAGAATGGATAAGAAATTTATTATGAAATCCAGCATTGTGGTGGCATTGCCCTTACTTATTGGCTGTGCAGAACAGGCAGGTATTTCTGAAAAGACTGCGGCTAACCAAGCTCAGGAAAATGAGATTTGGCCGCGCATTCATTCAGAGGTTAAGGCCGATCCTGCCATCGAAGCCAAGGTTAGTGAATTACTCGCGACTATGACCTTAGAGCAAAAAGTGGCTCAAATGATACAGCCGGAAATTCGCGATATCAGTGTTGAAGACATGCGCCGCTATGGTTTTGGCTCCTACCTTAACGGTGGCGGGGCGTTTCCCAACAATAACAAACATTCGACACCGGCAGACTGGATTAACCTGGCCGAGCAGATGTACCAGGCCTCCATTGATGATAGCCTGGACGGCAGTACTATACCCACCATGTGGGGCACAGATGCCGTTCATGGCCACAACAATGTTATCGGGGCGACCCTGTTTCCCCATAATATTGGCCTGGGAGCCGCCAATAACCCAGAGTTGATAGAGAAAATTGCCCAAGTTACGGCAACTGAAGTTATGGTAACCGGTATCGACTGGGTCTTCGCGCCGACCGTGGCAACGGTCCGCGATGACAGGTGGGGGCGTACCTATGAAGGCTATTCCGAAGACCCTGAAATTGTTAAAGCCTATGCAGGAGCTATTGTAAAAGGTTTGCAGGGGAAGGCAGGCGAAGACTTTCTCGGTGACAACCGGGTGATCAGCAC
>Ga0213830_1000730_pt1 | contig 11630 bp, 9 predicted proteins | sample SWATP11_FD_161661 | JGI IMG/M metagenome (GOLD analysis project Ga0213830, IMG submission 161661) | Coastal seawater microbial communities from Marineland, Florida, United States - SWA TP1 #1 | ecosystem: Environmental > Aquatic > Marine > Coastal | place: USA: Florida | collected 2016-08-06
GCCTGATCGTGAAATTCACTGTGCTGGCGAATATCAAGCTTGACCAGAGAGATGCCAAAGCAGTTGACCTTGCGGATGACATCAAGCAATTTCGAATTGGCAATATTGCTCAGGCCCACATCAACCAAACTCTTGTGACATTCCTGCAGCGGCATTAACAATTGCGATTTACTCTTGATAACCCCGCGGCTGTCACCTTGTTGCAACAGGGTGACGCTGGCTTCCAATTGCTCGATAACACCATTTAGTAGATTTCGATAGGGCCCCAGCCCGGCGATATCCGCGGCAAGCAGGTCTTCGTTGGCACAGTCCATGGAAAGCTCGAGATAGAGTTCTTTAAAGTCCTGCAGGTAGAGTTCACATGCTGCCAGGCGGGCATTTAAAATGGCCTGTTCACTGAGCTTGGCTGTAACAAATGGGTTACCATCTCTGTCCCCGGCCATCCAGCTGGCCATGGTGACGGGCATATAGTTAATGGCCAGGGCGGTGCCGGTTATTTTCTGGGACTGCTGGTCCAGCTCACGCATAAACTTGGGAATGGCATACCAAAGGCTATCCTGAATAACTTCCAGCCCCCAACCAGACTCATCCAAAGGCGTTGGCCGTTCCTGCCTGATTTCATGAGTAAACCAGGCTTGTTCAATCAGCTCGCGAATGCGCTGGCCGTCACTAAAGTTATTTTCCAGCTGTTCGGCAATTTGATGATACTTATGAATAAAAGTGCGCCGGTTAATCTCAGTCGGATGTGCGGTTAATACCAGCTCGATATGGAGCTTTTTCAGGGCGTCATTAAATTGCCCGGCACTGACACCGTCTAGCTTTTCGACACAGGCCGCCAGTGGATGTGGCAAGTCCAGTTCTTTTAGCCCTTCCGGACTCACCGTATATTGTTGCTCGGCGATATTGGCCAAATTCAAAAACTGGTTAAAAGCTCGGGCATAAATGGTCAGCTCGCTGTTATCTGCCTGGCTTAACGTCTGTTGCAGCTCGGCACAGGCTTTCGAATCTCCGGCCGCGATTTGCTTACCGCTTTTGCGCACGGTTTCAATTTTTTGCACCCAATGCTGGCCCTGTTCAAGGGCAATGCTTTCCCCAAGCAAGGTACCTAACAGCTTGACATTTTGACGAATACTCTTTAACACGGCACTATCCTGACACAGGGAAAACCATGAAGACTATCTTATTAGCATAGAACAACCAGGCGCATAATGGCCAAAACGGTAAACGGCTTGCTAAGCTTGAGAAAACCTATTAGAAATTTTATAGATATTCTTTAAACCAGCTAACCAATTCTTTCCTTGCCTTTTCCTTGTTTTGTCTCAAACCATGGTTGTCATCTGGATATAGAACAAGCTTATGGGGAATATTGTTTTTTGATAAGGCATCGGCAAGATCAATGGAATGCTTTACCGAAACGCGTTTATCGTGAGTGCCATGCAAAAGCAAAATGGGAACATTTGCCGGTAATTCGCCTATCCATTTTAACACAGAGCGCTTCTCTAGTTCTGCCTCCTTATTTTGCTCATAATCAGGAATGCGTTTCCTAAACACTTTTTCCATTTCCGGACGGTAAGTTAACCCCTTTAACAGATCAGAATTGCCCGCAATAGTGGCTATGGCTTTGACATTTTTAGCCTGCTTTAAAGCCAGGAAGGTTTGCATGCCACCTCTGCTGGCGCCGTACATCCCCACTCTCAGCGGATCTGCGCCTTCAATACTGGGAATATATTTTAGTAACTCGGTGACATCATCAACGTCCCTACCGCCAAATTCGTCCTGAACGGGTGAGTTTTTAATGAATGTACCGCGATATTGACTGCCAATGATAATAAAGCCTTCGCTGGCAACCGGGAATAGATTGCGCATCATGGAACCAAAAACGACCCCGCCAAAATTACCGTTCCCGCCACGGTTGTAAATTAGCACGGGTAGCTTTTTTGTCGTTGATTTGGGCTTGATCACATAGCCGTTGACCATATTGCCATCGACGAGATATTTAAAGATATTGCATGAAAGTGTATTTTTATAGAAGTTAAATTTTTCCCTACCAAAGCTGGAGTCAAACCCTGACATTGCCCGTAGCAGCTTTTTCTCAGACTTGAATCTCTTTTTATATTTTTTCTCCATGCCTGCACGCCATGAATCATAGTCCGTAAAAATCCAACGGAAGCAGCTTTGCTGCTCCTTTATGCGCTCATCATTAATCAGGTTTGATGCCTGGAGACTAAAGGATGAAACCGCCAAAGATAATATTAAGAGATACTTTTTCACATGAACTCCTTGTAAGTGACTAGTTAAATTTCTATCGTTCCTGCTAAACGCTGTAAGCAGCTTTGCTACAATAGCAAAGCGATAGCCAATGGTTTTAAGTGGGATTTAAACGCCTGTTAATATTTATATTACTGGTTTGTTGATTTTGCTAAAGACTCTTTAACGGCTTCCACTTGCTCATCGTCTCAGCCTTTTTATTTACTAGAAAATATAATGTTATATTATTTGTAATCCATTTATTCGCTACTTTCTAGTATGGTATATGTAGCTACGCCGGCAAGAATACCGGCAACAGGACTAGCGATAAGCAGGCCTGCCCCACCAACAATAATTGAAACCGTTTTAGCATCCATTTTGCTTTGTGTATTTGTATTAGCAGGCTTAGTAGAATAATTGGCACTTCCAGTAGTTGAACAGCCCGAGCAGCAAATAACGCCAACTAAAAACACTAGCTTTAAATAAGTTTTCATATTTATCCTTAAATCTGTTGTGAGTCCTAATTGAAATAGAACAACAGCTTAATAGCAGGAAAGTTTCCGTCTTTTTACTGCTGCAACTTTCCCTGTTTTGTATAAACAATTTCTAACATATATCCTAAGTCTTTGCCAAGCAATGATTTTATCATTTTATTTTCAAAGGTAATCTATCGAAAAGAAGACTAGCTCAGCGACAAATTACCTCCAAGGTATATCAGTCGAATTCTATATGACTTTTTATTTTGCACTTTACTCGCTAGAATGAGCGATTTTTAAAATCGAGCCATTGCATGTTTTCCAGAGTCAGTAGCCTTTTATTTGCCCTTTGCCTGATCCCCTTCTCCCACGGCAACCAGCTGACCGGTCTAAACCAGAGTTTTTCAACCAGCGTTACCAAGGAGCTGAAAAAATACAGCATTCCGGGTGGTGCCTATGCCATAGTCAAAGACAACCAGATTGTCGCCATCGAAACCTTCGGTCATATCGACAAGGCCAAGACACAAGCGGTGAATACAAATACAGTATTTCGCCTGGCATCCGTCTCCAAAACCTTTGCCGCAACCCTAACCACCATGCTGGCCCAGGAAGAGCTGTTGGACTTATCCGATCCCGTCACCAAATATGTGCCGCACTTTAGCCTGGCCAAAGACGGTGCCGCCGAACAGATTCAGCTGAAACATATCCTGAGTCATTCCAGCGGCCTGATGCCCAATGCCTACGATAATCTGCTGCACGAAAACTGGAGCATGGAGAAGATCATCCGCCGCTTCGACCGGGTTCAGCCCATTTGTCGCCCGGAAAAATGCTATGGCTACCAGAATATCGCCTATGGCTTTCTCGAGCCGGCCATAGAAGCCAGCCAGGATAAAAACTACTCCACCTTGCTGCACGAGCGCGTTTTTCAGCCGCTGGACATGAGCAACGCTTCGGTTGGCATCGAGGTTTATAAACATCAGCAAAATACCGCCAAACCTCACGTGCTGATCAAACGCAAGAAAACCGGTAGGAAAGACAAAAAGGGTAAGGATATCAAGCAGTACATCTGGCGTACGGTCAAGGTAGAACCAGACTATTACAAGGTGGCACCGGCCGCAGGTGTTAATGCCAGCATTAGTGACCTGGCCAAGTGGCTAATGGCAAACCTGGGCCACCAGCCCGAGGTTTTATCACCCGCCCTGCTGGATGAAATGACCACGCCCAGGATAAAAACCAAGAAGGATTTGCGCCGCAGTTACTGGCGAGAGCATTTAACCGACGCCCACTACGGTTATGGCTGGCGCATCTATCAGTTCAATGGCTCGCCCATCATTTATCATTCCGGCTGGGTTAAGGGTTTCAGAGCAGATATCGGCTATTCTCCCAAGTTGGGGATTGGCTTTGCCGTGTTGATTAATGCCGAGTCTAACGCCATTAACAAGATTTCCAGCCAGTTCTGGGAGCAGGCCCATAAGCTACTGTCCCCTTTGCCTGAGCGTCAGGTGTCAGAAGAATAGAGCGCGTTGAACCAAGTGTTATCAAAGTTCAACACACTCTAAAACAAAAGTGGCCAGTTTTCTCTGGCCACTTTTCAACTTCTATTTACTGTTAAACAAATCCAGGGCACTGGCGGTCATGGCCCTGACGCCGGTCGCTATGGTTAATGGGTAGTCGGGTGCAAACTTGCTGGAATGAAGCGATGGCAGCTTGCTCCCCTTTTCAACACTCTCCCGGTACTGCTCAGGATTGACGCCTCCCAGCCAGAAAATAGTGATGGGCAGCTTATGCTCTGTTCGGCCATAAAGGCCAAAGTCTTCCCCTGCCATTACCGGTTTGCTTTGCCACACCTGCTCCTTGCCCAGCTCCTGTTCTATGCTTTGCTTCATCTGTACGGCTAGCTTGGGATCGTTATAGGTGGATGGAATAGACTCTTCCTCGTGTACATAAACCTCGGGATAAAGTTCTTTCTCCAGGCCCGCACTGACCGCAATACCCTCGCTGATGCGCTTGATGGCGGCAATCTGCTGCTCCCTGACATCCCGGTTGTAGGAGCGCAGGGTCAGCTGTAATTTCACTTCATTGGAAATAATATTATGTTTGGAGCCGCCATGAATGGAACCGACAGTGATCACCGAGGGCTCCAGCGGAGACACTTCCCGGCTGTTAATGGTTTGCAGTGCCAGCACTAAACGAGAAGCAATAACCACAGGGTCTATCGTAGTATGAGGATAGGCACCGTGCCCCCCCTTGCCCTTAACAGTAATATCAACCGAGTCGACATTGGCCAGGGCATAACCCGGTGCTATCGCCACCTTGCCGGCAGGAACCGAAGCACTGACATGCAGGCCAAGCACATGATCCGGCGTGGGGAACTTGCTAAACAGGCCCTCTTTTATCATGGCCTTGGCACCGGCCCCGACCTCTTCTGCCGGCTGCGCCACCATCATCAGGGTGCCCTGCCACTTGTCCTTATTTTTGACCAACTGCTGGGCCGTGCCGATAAAGCTGGTCATATGGATGTCATGTCCACAGCCATGCATGACACCAACTTTATTATTATGCTTGTCCAGAGTGGTAACTTTGGAGGCATAGGGTTTCCCGGTTTGTTCAACAATAGGCAGGCCATCGGTATCGGCACGTATCATTACCGTCGGCCCGTCACCATTTTTCATCACGCCCACCACGCCATGGCCGCCTATATTTGAGGTCACCTTAAAGCCCAGCTCTTCCAGCTCCTTTGCCATTACTTCACCCGTAACTTCTTCCTGATAGGAAAGTTCAGGCGCCTGATGCAGCTTTAAATACAGGGCTTCCAGCTCAGGCAACTTGGCTTCAACCGAGCTTTTTAAAGAAGCTGACGGCTCGGCGGCCAGAGAAAAACAACAGACTAAGGTGGATAATGACAGGAGTGAATATTTCATAAACAGGGACCTAAATATTTGATTAGATTTAAATTAGCATATTGATAAAACTACGCAAGATATTTACTGGTCCCGCGTTTGAGCAAAGTCATTTCCTTTAATGCAATTAGAATCTGTTATCTGTATAATCGCGCGCAATATTTTTATGTGATTAGAGTCAGATGTTAGCAGCAAACAACATTACCCAACAATTCGGTGCCAAGCCGCTTTTTGAAAACATTTCCCAAAAGTTTGGCGGTGGCAACCGTTATGGTTTGATCGGGGCCAACGGTTGTGGCAAGTCCACCTTTATGAAAATTCTGGGTAGCGACCTTGAGCCCACTTCCGGCAATATCTCGCTGGATCCCAATGAGCGCATAGGTAAGCTGCGCCAGGACCAGTTCGCCTTTGAAGAGTATTCAGTGGTGGATACCGTGATCATGGGGCACACAGAGCTTTGGGCGGTAAAGGAAGAACGTGACCGCATCTATGCCCTGCCGGAAATGAGTGAAGAGGAAGGCATGCGTGTCGGCGATCTTGAGTCTCAATATGCCGAGATGGACGGCTACAGCGCCGAAAGTCGCGCAGGAGAACTGTTAATGGGAGTGGGCATTCCTGTTGAGCAGCACTATGGCCTGATGAGCGAAGTGGCTCCGGGCTGGAAACTCAGGGTATTGCTGGCACAGGCGCTATTTTCCGATCCGGATATTCTTTTACTGGACGAGCCCACCAACAACCTGGATATCCACACCATTAAATGGCTGGAAGACACCCTGAACGAGCGTGACTCCACCATGATCATCATCTCCCACGACAGGCACTTTTTGAACAGTGTCTGCACCCATATGGCGGATCTGGACTATGGTGAACTGCGTGTTTATCCGGGCAACTATGATGAATATATGCTGGCCGCCACTCAGGCACGTGCCCGCCTATTATCCGATAACGCCAAGAAAAAGGCCCAGATCGCAGAGCTGCAGTCTTTCGTTGCCCGGTTCTCGGCCAACGCCTCTAAGGCCAAACAGGCAACCTCACGCGCCAAGCAGATAGATAAGATCCAGCTGGAAGAAGTTAAGGCATCGAGCCGGGTTAACCCATTTATTCGCTTCGAACAGGAGAAGAAACTGTTTCGCAATGTGCTGGAAATTGAAAACCTGAACAAGAGCTTTGACGATAACCATGTGTTGCAAAACATTAACCTGATGGCCGAAGTGGGCGAACGCATCGCGGTGATCGGGGAAAACGGTGTCGGTAAAACCACCTTCCTACGTACCCTGATGGGCGAGTTGGCGGCAGATACCGGCGAAGTAAAATGGTCTGAAAACCATAATATCGGCTACTATGCCCAGGATCACGCCCATGAATTTGAACAGGATATAAACCTGTTTGACTGGATGAGCCAGTGGCGTAAGGAAGGTGATGACGAGCAGGTTATTCGTGGCTTCCTTGGCCGCATGCTGTTTTCTGCCGACGATATCAAAAAGTCGGTTAAGGTACTTTCCGGTGGTGAACAAGGCCGCATGTTATTCGGCAAGTTGATGATGCAAAAGCCCAATATCCTGGTGATGGACGAGCCCACCAACCATTTGGATATGGAGTCAATCGAATCTTTGAACATGGCACTGGAAAAGTTTGAAGGCTCACTGGTCTTTGTTTCTCACGACCGAGAGTTTGTGTCCAGCCTGGCAACCCGCATTATTGAAATCAAGGAAGAGGGTTATGTCGACTTTGCCGGTAGCTATGACGAATACCTGGCCTCGCAAGCCTAAATAAAAATAAGCCAACTCACTTTTTAGTGAGTTGGCAAATGTTTAACCTTTTGCTGTTAAACATATCTCCAGAATAATTACCAAGGTAATAAAGGCATGGAAATCAACAACTTAACAACGGAATGGACACTATTGCAAAACCAGTACGATAGCTATGAAAAATACTCCCTGGTCATCAAACTGGTCTGCCTGTATATTTCAGCCAACACCTTGATATCCGAAGCTGTGCCCCCTTACCTATTGGCGGTAATTGCCATATTCTGGCTATTGGATGCTATCTGGAAGACCTTTCAGTCTCGTATTGAAATCCGCTTGTTAACCCTTGAACGGGTTCTGGCCGAACAATCAAGTGAAATAACAACAATGCCTTACCAGTTTAATACCGAGTTTGCCAAGCAGCGTCCGTCAGGGACCGCACTAATTGCTGAATATCTTAAGCAGGCATTACGCCCCACTATTGCTTTCCCCTACGCCCTACTTGTATTAGTATCGGTTATCACTCTTATTTAAATCCTCCTCTGCTTTACTCCATTACCCAATAAAACCCGCCTTATCTAGTACGTTAGTACAAGATAAATAGTTAATTTAACAGGTGTTTTCCTCTGCACATTCAAAATTTTTTTAAAACCAAATTCAAACGCCTCCGCCCTGTTTGGTTATTTCCCAATCACTAATGGTATCGGCTTTTAACGCTAAAATTTAGAGCTATTACTTAATACAGACACTTAAGTTTTTGTTCATCAGTGACTAGATTCTGCGCAATTTTTAGCTTGCATTGGCAAATTTCCAAATGTTATAAAATTGTTGCACATCCGAGGTTCGACCTCTGGTGTGGCTAACCATAATAATAACAAGAGGGGTTACAATGAAAAAAGTACTCATAGGGCTTGTTACTGCCTACCTGGCAATAACTTCAAGCGCTCAAGCGAACCAGGGTCTGGCCTTTATCCATGGTACGGGCAAACAAACCGATGCCTATAACGATTACTGGACGGGGTCTTTTGTTAATTCCGTGCGCCAGGGATTAACAGACTCAAGTAAATACACGGTTATCAACTGCGATTTTGATCAATTTATGTGGGACAGTCAGGCGGCAGGTTGTCTGGCAGAGCAGCTCACCAGCTTTATCAATAATCAAAATATCACCCAGCTAACCCTGCTAACCCATTCCAATGGCGGCAATGTCGTTAGGTGGATTCTCTCCAATCCAACCTATGACAGCCGTTTTCCCAATATCATTAATAAAACGGGCAAGGTTATCGCCCTTGCGCCTTCAAGCCTGGGGACTCCGCTTGCCGATACGGTGAAACAGGGCAATGTTTTTGAAACCAGCCTAGGTTGGTTACTGGGTTATGACTCGGATGCGGTGACACAACAACAGGTAAGCTGGATGGCCTATTACAACCAGAACTGGCTATTGGGCACCAGTGGCCGTCCCAACCTGCCTAAGGAATTTAAGGCCGTGGTAGGCTCAGATGTTGACTCGGCATTCTGGGATGGCGACAGCTACTGTGCCGGTTACCAGTATCAGGTTGCCTTGGAAACCACACAAAACTGGCTGGACTCTTGCTCCGACGGATTCCTTAACTGCTCTTCACAAAGTGGTGCTGGCTCAGTCTGGTTTACCGACAAACAACGCACGCGCGGCAGTGAACCCTTGAGTCACCAACAAAGCCGACGCGACTGCTTTAATCTAGACACCATTATCCGCAACGACATTTAAGGAGCCCAGCATGCAATTATCTAAATTCTCCCAATTGGTACTAGGCGCCTTACCCTTGCTTGTTGCCACGTCCGTTCATGCCAAATCACTAGATAAGGATTTGATCAGCCTAAATGTTCCATTTCAGGCGGTGGAGCAGCACACGGTACACTTTAGTCAGGCAATCAGTCCCAACCTGCAACTGGCCACTGATAAACAAGGATATGAAACCCAGAGCGATGAATACTGGTTTGAAGTAACAGGTAAAGAGCTTAATGAAGGCATAGCACTGGATATTAGCCAACCGGGAGCGCTGATCCGCCTGTCGGGCAAAAATTCTCCTGATGATATATTGTTGAATGATGGCACTATCGACCCAATGGATATCGAGCTATATCAAGGTAAAAACAAACTAAGCAGCCCATTTAAGCAAACGGTTAGCCAGCAACAACTGGCGACTGCTAATATCTTTCCCAACAGTAGTGCTGTTAAGCTGGATAAAGCCATGGGCAAGGGACAATTCCAACTTAGGGTTAAAAGCAAATTATCAAGCAATCAACGCTATATTATTAATGTAAAAGAGAAAAACTCCCCGCATAAGCTGCAGCTATCAACCGAAAGAATGTCATATATTTCAGGGGAGCAGGTGCACCTAGAGGCGAAGTTCAAGCACAGTGATGGCCTTATCCCAGGAGCCAGGCACCAGGCATTTATCAAAATGCCATCGGGTGAAAAGCACCCGGTTATTTTGGCAGAAACCGACTCAGGTTATAGAGTTAATGTGCCTGAGAGCATGGAGGAACAAAGGCCTGGACTCTTATACGAGCTACACCTGGAATCCCAGGTCAGCGACAAAGGTTTACATATCAGGCGCAACGCCAAGTTTGCCTTTGCCCTTGCTCAGCCTACCGCTAAAATGGCGCAGGAAATCTCTGTAAACCCGGATAACGCCAAGGTTAGCCTGACCATCGCCAGTGAAGGGCGGTATGAAATAAGTGGCCTGGTATATGGCACCAATAAGGAAGGAAAGTCTCAGCCCTTTATGCTTAGCCGGTCGGCCTATTATTTGCCAGCAGGCGATCATCAAGTTGCACTGGAATTTGATAAAAGCATCATGGCATCGGCCGGCCTTGCCGCCCCCTACAAGGTGAAAAATATCCGTCTGATGGACCAAAGCCGCATGGCACTATTGCAGGAAATTAAATAGTGGCATAGGAAAACAACAAAGGGGCCATACGCCCCTTTTTGCTTTAAAATCTATTGCTCGTCGCCTTCTATCACCCTTACCGCCACTTCCATGCCATCTACTGTCCAGTAATCATTCAGCTTATTGTATATCACACGCCCTATCAGTTCTTTTTTCGAGCCATCACTATAATTTATACCAAGTCGCATAATTATTTGATCGCTTAGCGAGAGTTTAACGCTTTATAGGCAAGGCATTGATTACAAAGAAGGGGTATTCCCTTGTTAAAATCAATAACGACGCATATAAAGCGTTAAAACTCGCCCTTCGGGGGCTCAGGTATGACATGATAACTGCATAATATTTGTCTGATGTAGAATCACTATATCTGTACAAATCTTATTTGTTCTAATGTCCTACCTGTAGCCCTAAGTGACTAAATAATTATGCGAGTTGGTATTACCTGCATCTTGCAAATATGGTTTGCCCGCGCCTGGTATTCGGGAATTTGAACGGATACAGGTATAGGCTGAGCCTGATCGGGGCGCCGGCGTTTATACCAGTCCCTGGGGATGATTTGAAATTCTCTTAACAAAATTAACTATCCTATAATACAAAAACACGTCCTTTGTGAACAACAGGGGGGATTCTGTTATGTCAGCTAGCTTAACCCATATCGCACTGCACGTAAAAGATCTGGACGCCTGCGTTGCCTTCTACCGTGACTTTGCCGGGTTGGAGGTCATCAGGGAACGCAAACCCTTTGGCGATGATGGCAAGCGCATTTTCTGGTTGGCCGAGCCGGGCAAGCAGGATGACTTTATCATTGTCATACTGCCCGGAGGCCCTGAAAAGCACCAGCAGGATAACGACTTTTCGCACCTGGGTTTTGCCCTGGAAAGCAAGAGGGCCGTCGATGAGATTGCCGAAAAAGCCAGGGAGCAAGGGATACTGGTTTGGCCCTGCAAGCAGGAGCCCTTTCCCGTCGGCTATTATTGCGGCATTAAAGACCCCGATGGCAACTTTGTAGAGTTTAGCTATGGTCAGCCATTAGGGCCCGGAGCCTGATAATACCAATCCGCATAAAGAATTGGTCATTCAGCGAGAATTAAAAAGCTTTTAGGCAAGGCATTGATTGCCAAGAATGGTTGTTCCCTTGTTAAAATCAATAACACCGAATAAAAGCTTTTTAAACTCGCCCTTTGGGAACTCACTAGAGGCGCGATAATTGCCCAAAACTTGTTTGATGTAGAACGACTATACCTACACAAGTTTCGATTATTCTCACATCTCTGGTGAAGTTCTGAACTGACTAATTCTTTATGCGGATTGGTATAAGGAAAAGGATTA
>Ga0213830_1000739_pt1 | contig 11500 bp, 8 predicted proteins | sample SWATP11_FD_161661 | JGI IMG/M metagenome (GOLD analysis project Ga0213830, IMG submission 161661) | Coastal seawater microbial communities from Marineland, Florida, United States - SWA TP1 #1 | ecosystem: Environmental > Aquatic > Marine > Coastal | place: USA: Florida | collected 2016-08-06
TTTAGTGACGTTACCTTGACCCACCGCGACTGTTGGCCTTCTTTGCCGTGCGGCTCGCCGGTAAAATCACACACGCGATGAACATCTAGTTTAACTTGCTTGTCGCCGTAATCATGGGTGATCACAATCACAGGCTCGCTGCGGTTCACAATAATCCCAACTTCTTCAGCAAGCTCTCGCTTCAGCGCCTGTAGAACGGTCTCACCGTCTTCTACTTTGCCGCCGGGAAATTCCCATTTTCCGCCCTGATGAACATTGTCAGGGCGAAGAGTAATGAATATTTCATCGCCGCGGGCGATAACGCCCACAGCAACATGTACTACTTTCATTACTTAAGCTTGCCGTGACACTGCTTATACTTTTTACCAGAGCCACAAGGACATGGGTCATTACGGCCCACTTTCGCACCTTCGCGAACTTGCGTACGTACTTTGTCACTTGCCTCTTCTGGCGTTGCGTTCGCTTCTTCGTGCTCGAAGTTCTTTGGCACATCGTCAGCTTGACGACGTTGTTCTTCTACTTTTTGCACGTCTTCTTCAGCTTGTACTTTTACACGCGCAAGAATAGTGATCACTTCAACTTTAAGCGCTTCTAACATTTGTGAGAACAAAGCAAACGACTCACGCTTGTATTCTTGCTTAGGATTTTTCTGCGCATAGCCGCGTAAATGAATACCTTGGCGCAGGTGATCCATTGCCGCCAAATGCTCTTTCCAATGGCTGTCTAGGTTTTGAAGCATTACCGCTTTTTCAAACTGGCGCAGTACCTGCTCGCCCACTACCGCTTCTTTCTGCTTATAAGCATCAACGACTTCGCCAAGAATGCGCTCGCGAAGCTTCTCTTCGTAAAGTTTGTCGTCATTTTCAAGCCAGGTCTTGATTGGCAAGTCTACGGCGAAATCGGCACGCATGCGCTCTTCAAGTCCGCTTACATCCCACATTTCTTCTAGAGACTGTGGCGGAATGTACTCATCGACAACACTTGAAATAACGTCTTCACGAATAGCCGCGATAGTCTCGCTAATATCGCCTTCATCAAGAAGCTCATTGCGCTGCTCGTAGATGACTTTACGCTGGTCGTTGGCCACATCATCGTATTCAAGCAACTGCTTACGAATGTCGAAGTTACGACCTTCTACTTTGCGCTGTGCATTCTCGATGGCGCGAGTTACCCACGGATGCTCAATGGCTTCACCACGCTCCATACCTAAACGCTTCATCATGTTGCCCATTTTTTCAGAGGCAAAGATACGCATAAGTGCGTCGTCTAATGAAAGGTAAAAACGGCTTGAACCGGGGTCACCCTGACGGCCCGAACGACCGCGAAGCTGGTTATCAATACGGCGAGACTCGTGACGCTCTGTACCAATAATGTGTAAACCACCTGAGGCAAGCACAGCGTCATGGCTTTCTTTCCATTCGGCTTTGATCTTCTCGATTTGCGCTTCAGTTGGATTTTCAATCTTTTCTACTTCTGCCTGCCAGTTACCACCTAACACGATATCGGTACCACGACCTGCCATGTTAGTCGCAATCGTAACCGCGCCTGGCTTACCAGCCTGAGCGACGATATCTGCTTCGTGTTCGTGGAACTTAGCGTTAAGCACTTTATGAGGAATTTTCGACTTCTTAAGAATGCGAGAAATGAGTTCTGAATTCTCGATAGACACAGTACCCACAAGCGTAGGTTGACCGCGTTTAACGCACTCTTTAATGTCTTCAACAATGGCTTCGTATTTTTCTTCTGCCGTTAGGTAGATGAGGTCAGCCATATCTTTACGCTGCATAGGACGGTTTGTTGGGATAACTACCGTTTCTAAGCCGTAAATATGGTTAAATTCGAAGGCTTCTGTATCTGCTGTACCTGTCATACCCGCAAGCTTGTTATACAAGCGGAAATAATTCTGGAAGGTAATTGACGCAAGGGTTTGGTTTTCGTTTTGAATACGAACCCCTTCTTTCGCTTCTACAGCTTGGTGTAAACCTTCAGACCAGCGACGGCCTTCCATCGTACGACCCGTATGCTCGTCAACAATAACGATTTGGTCTTCTTTAACGATGTAGTCTACGTCTTTAGCAAACAACTTGTGTGCACGAAGCGCAGCGTTAATATGGTGAAGCAGTGAAATATTACCTGCAGCAAACAGCGACTCGCCTTCAGGCAGCATGCCCTCTTGTTGAAGAATTTCCTCAACGTGAATTTGACCGCGCTCGGTAAGATGAATTTGTTTTGCCTTAAGGTCAATCGTGTAGTCACCATCGCCCTCTTGGCCTTCTTCATCCTCTTTTTCTTGCTGAACAAGTTTAGGAATAATGGTGTTGATGCGGCGATACAGCTCTGAGCTATCTTCGGCCTGACCAGAAATAATAAGTGGTGTACGGGCTTCGTCGATAAGAATTGAGTCAACCTCATCCACTACCGCATAGTTAAGCGGGCGCTGTACGCGGTCTTGTGGGCTAAATGCCATATTGTCACGAAGGTAGTCAAAACCAAATTCGTTGTTCGTACCATAGGTTACGTCAGCTTGATAAGCTTCACGCTTTTGCTGCGGCGACATACCAGGCACGTTACAGCCCACACGCATACCTAGGTAAGTAAATAACTGGTTACTCCACTCAGCATCACGACGAGCAAGGTAATCGTTCACAGTAACAACGTGAACCCCTTTGCCAGACAAAGCATTAAGGTAAGTTGGCAAGGTAGCAGTAAGCGTCTTACCTTCACCCGTGCGCATTTCTGAAATTTTACCTTGGTGAAGTACTTGACCACCTAGCATCTGAACGTCGAAGTGACGCATGCCGTATACGCGTTTACTTGCTTCACGCACAGTAGCGAAGGCTTCTACAAGAATATCGTCAAGGGTTTCACCCTTTTCAATACGCGCTTTAAATTCGTCTGTCTTAGCCTTTAGCGCCTCATCGGAAAGCTTTTCAAATTCTGCTTCCAGTGCATTGATGGCATCTACGTTTTTGCGTAATTTTTTTAATAGTCGGTCGTTTCTACTACCGAATACTTTTCGAAGGATGCTTGAAAACATTAGCTTTATTATTCCACTACTTGTCGAGGCGCCGCACAATGTGCACAGCTAAATTAAACGTATAAAACACAACGGTAACCACGCTGTGTTTTGCGATGTTCTAAAATTATGCTTCTTCGTTTTAGATGACTTTTAATTAATAAAGGCACCGTCTACGAGAATTACCTGGCTGCTACCTATGCTACTTTTTGTAGACAAAAGGCAGAGGATCGACTTGTTTTCCGTTTCTTATTACTTCGTAGTGAACATGAACGCCAGTTGAGCGCCCCGTATTGCCCATTTTAGCGATAGGTTCCCCTTTGGTTACCACGTCGCCTATTGAGACAGTAAGGGTGTCGTTATGCCCATAGCGGGTAACAAAACCATCACCGTGATCAATTTCTACAAGTTGGCCATAGCCGTAGCGATCACCAGCCCAGGTCACAATACCTGCGGCAGTTGCCACTACGTTTTCCCCTGCCTTACCAGCGAAATCTAGCCCTTTGTGCATAGTTGGTTCGCCGGTAAACGGGTCGGCCCGCATACCATAATAAGAAGACAACCACCCTGACTCTATCGGACGACCAGATAATTGGCTCTGTTCGTGGATATGGTGACCCCTGACCAAACTTTCAAGCATAGACAACTGTTGAGACTTCAAATCGAGTGATTGCTCTAGTTTGGCTATTTCGTGAAGGATGGGATCGTCTTGAAGGTTATCCGGTATCGATACCGGTACGAAAGCGTCCAGGTCAGCCGCTGACATACCTAATTCTGTTGCGATTTGCTTACCTTTCTCGTCCAGCAATGTAGCCTGCGCAGATAACTCTGCGACGTGAGAAAGCAAAGCTTGTAATTTGACCGTTGTTTGCTGTTTTAACGCTTCAACGTCTTTTTGTCGTTCGTTGACTTCAGTCTGCGCCAAACGAACTCGTGCAATATCTTCTGATACCGATTCTGTTGAACGGCTCGACACTAGCATAAAAATAGACGAGAGCACGGTTGCGCTCACAAGCGTACGGACACTAATACTGTGCCTATAGCGTTTATTTTTACCAGCGAGTGTAATTGTTAGTTTCATACCACGAAGAAAATTGCTGTTTCACGCCACTCTTTTCATACCACTTCATACAACGATGAATGTGTTTTTAGCCAAAGGCGACAACCTTCGACCTATAGTTTTTATGTCACATGGGTGAAATTTATATTAATTATTCGGCTACTGTATCATTTATTTCACTAAATGCCATACGAAAAAAAGCCGCCCGTAAGGCGGCTTTCTAAAATTCTTACGCTAATGCGGGCTGAGCATAACGAATTGGTGCTGTTTCCTGCGAGTCGTAGGTCACGAACTCCCAACACTCTTTTTGCGCAAGTACTGCATTTAATAGCTTGTTATTCAGACCATGGCCTGTTTTGTACGCACGCAATTCACCAATTAGACTATGGCCGCCAAGGTATAAGTCACCGATAGCATCCAAAATCTTATGCTTTAAGAACTCATCGTCGTAGCGCAACCCTTCAGGGTTGAGTACGCGGAATTCGTCCAACGCCACTGCGTTTTCCATGCTGCCACCCAACGCTAGGTTGTTAGCATTCATGTACTCTAAGTCGCGCATAAAACCAAAAGTTCGTGCACGGCTAACTTCGCTTACATATGAGCATGAATCAAAATCCATCACCATATGCTGACGAGTTTGACTGATCACAGGATGATCAAAGTCAATTTGGAAATCAACGCGGAAACCGTCATAAGGCACTAATTCGGCCCACTTATCGCCATCTTCTACACGAACTGGCTTTTTAATACGAATAAATTGCTTAGGCGCGTTTAGCTCTTCGATACCGGCAGATTGAAGCAAGAATACGAACGGGCTAGCACTTCCGTCCATAATTGGCAGCTCGTTACTGTCTACTTCAACAATAATATTGTCGATACCTAAACCTGCAAGCGCAGACGCTAAGTGTTCTACCGTTTGGATAGTCACACCGTCTTCGTTATTCAGGCACGTACACAGCATGGTATTACCTACCGCGTTCGCACGCGAAGGTATGTCAACATGTGGTTCAAGGTCAACACGCCTAAACACGATACCCGTGTTTGCTGGCGCAGGTCGGAGAGTCATTGTGACCTTTTCCCCTTTATGAAGCCCAATTCCGGTCTCTTGTACCGATTGCTTGATTGTACGTTGTCTAATCATCTGCTTAAGCTTTTACCTATTAAAAAAAGCGGGCGCGAATTATAGTGAGTTATTACTCACATGTCAAAAAACACCCGTTCTGACGGATTTAACTCTGTCAGATTACGTATTTAATCAACCTATCCACGCGAAATTTTTCACGTTGTATAAATACACCTTACTAGGTGAGACATCACAAACGCGAAATAATTCCCTTCCGTTTCAGGCAGCTAAATTAGTCTGCCTGCTTACGAAGAAATGCAGGAATATCTAAATATTCCAAATCATTTTCTGGCTGTGCACTGTCGTCGGCCTTCAGCGCCTGATTGCCCTCTGTACCGCCTACTGCAGAACGTGGTTCACTTGATTGCGTGTTACCGTATTCTTTTGCAGGCTGTGTTAGACGAGAGCCTTCAGAGCTTACTAGCGAAATGTCAGGCTTGCGCTCTGCGCCAATACCGGTTGCAACAACCGTTACGCGAAGCTCGTCTGTCATTTCCATATCGATCACTGTACCCACAACCACTGTGGCATTCTCTGAGGCAAACGCTTTAACGGCGTTACCAACAGTCTCAAACTCGTCGATGGCGAAATCTGGACCCGCAGTGATATTCACAAGAATACCGCGCGCGCCTGACAAATCGATATCTTCAAGAAGCGGGCTGGCAATCGCGGCTTCAGCAGCTTCTTCAGCACGGTCTGGACCGCTTGCAGCGCCACTACCCATCATCGCTTTACCCATCTCAGACATAACGGTACGTACGTCTGCGAAGTCAACGTTGATTAGACCAGGACGGGTAATCAGTTCAGCAATACCTTGAACTGCACCGCGTAATACGTCATTTGCAGCGCTAAACGCTTGAAGAAGCGGCGTGCCTGGACCCATTACTTTTAACAGCTTTTCATTAGGAATGGTAATTAGCGAGTCAACGTTGTTAGACAACTCAACAATGCCCTGTTCCGCAAACGAGGTGCGTTTTTTACCTTCAAATGGGAATGGCTTGGTAACTACCGCTACCGTAAGAATGCCCATTTCACGAGCAATTTTTGCCACTTCTGGCGCTGCGCCCGTTCCTGTACCACCGCCCATACCGGCAGTAATGAAAACCATGTCTGCACCGTCTAGCGCCTGACGAATGGTTTCTCTGTCTTCTTGTGCTGCTTCTCGACCAATGTTCGGATCAGCACCCGCACCTAACCCTTTTGTTACACTTGAGCCAATTTGAAGTGTAACGTCTGCACTTGAGCTGCGAAGCACCTGTGCATCGGTGTTAACTGCAATAAATTCTACGCCTTCAATGCTTTGAGACACCATGTGCTCAACGGCATTGCCGCCGCCGCCACCGACACCGATGACTTTGATTACGGCTTCTTCGCCGTGACTATCCATTAATTCGAACATACTTACTCTCCGGTTGTACGTCTTTTAAACACTACGCCAGGTCATTCCCTTAGGCTAATTGCTTCCTGCTAGCCTTGATGCCGTAGCTATAGCGCCCCCAAAATAAAATTAAAATTCACCTTTAAACCAGCTTTGCACTCGATGAAATAAGCTTTCACCGGTCTTCTGCGTACTGGACTTCTTATTGTCAGATTGTACTTTGCCATATTGCAGCAGTCCTACGACTGTCGCAAATCCAGCGTCATCAACATATTCGGACAAGCCTTTTACGTTGATGGGTTTGCCCACGCGCACGGGCATCTGGAAAAGTTCTTCGGCAAATTCCACGGCACCTTCCATCTTAGCGGTACCGCCTGTAAGCACAAGGCCTGCAGCGATTTGCTCTTCCAGACCGCTGGCACGAATTTCATCATGTACCAGCTCAAAAAGCTCTTGATAGCGAGGTTCAATCACCTCAGCTAACGTATGACGAGACATCACTCTAGCCGGGCGTCCGCCCACGCTAGGCACTTCAATACTGTCTTCCATACTCACCATATCCTTCAATGCACAGGCGTAATTCACCTTAATTTCTTCTGCATTGCTGATAGGCGTTCTAAATATTTTAGCAATGTCGCTGGTAATTTGATTACCCGCAACCGGTATTACCGCCGTGTGGCGAATAGCGCCATCGGTGTAGATAACCATATCCATAGTACCACCACCGATATCAACCACACATACGCCAAGCTCGCGCTCGTCGTCAGTCAGTACCGCATAACTTGATGCCAACGCTGAAAAGATCAGCTGATCGGCATTAAGTTCACAACGCTCAACACATTTCACCATATTTTTCGCCATATCGTCGGCACAGGTAATAATGTGAGCATCCGCTTCCATTCTTACTCCCGACATGCCAATAGGGTTCTTAATCCCTTCCTGCACATCAATAGTAAATTCTTGTGGTAACACGTGTAGTAGACGACGTTCTGCTGCAATTGGCACACTGCGCGCTGCATGAATAACATTATCTACGTCTTCTTGTGTTACTTCCTGATTGTTAATCGGTACCATGCCATTTTCATTTTGGCACTTAACGTGTCGTCCCGAGATAGACATAAAAACTGAAGACACTCGGCAATCTGCCATTAACTCCATCTCGTTTACTGCACGCTGGACCGATTTCACCACCAGGTTCAAATCGTTAACGCCGCCCTTATCCATGCCTTTCGATGCATGGGTGCCCACGCCAACAATACTGATTTGATCATCTTCTAGTAATTCACCCACAACAGCTTTTACTTGGCTGGTGCCGATATCTAGTCCTACAATCAAATTGCGTTCAGCAGGTTTTGACATGGTTTCCTTAACTCTCTTCATCTGTGGCGCTGTCGTCTTTCCATCCGACTGCTACGCCCGTGTCATAGCGAAGGTCGACGTATTTCACCGCCTTCTCTTGTTGCGCCAGAAGTGGATAAACATCAATAAAGCGTTGTAGCCTATCGATAAACTCCTGACGTCCTAAATTCAATTTAATGCCGTTTTTCAACTGCACTTGCCATGCAAATCGCTCGCTTAAGGACAGCTCGTCTAACGTCATATCCGTCGTCGCTATCAACGCGTGCATGGCGTTGTAGCCTTCAAGGGCGGTTTTTTCGCTGCCACCCGGGCCGTAAAGGCGCGGTAAGTCTAACTTCACGCCTTCGTCGTTAAACGTATCGCCATAAGGGTTTAACAACAAATCTTCATTCCATTGTGCAACCGGCTGCTGCTCAACCAAATAAATTTTTAACGTATTTGGCCACTTCTTTCTTACTGACGCGCGATAAACCCAAGGCTGCGCTTCAACAAGCTCAAATACTTCGTTGACGTCAAGCGCGAAAAAACTTCCAGGCTGCGCCTTGCGTATTAACCGCTCTAGCTTGGTAATATCGATGTGCTGATAATCACCAGAAAAATCGATAACCTGTACCGGCATTTGCTGTTCATCCTGCAAATACTGGTTTGCTTTAAGCCCACCAAACACTAATCCAGCAATAACAAACAGTAAGAAAGCGACGCCGCCCCACACTGCCGTTTTACTTTTGCCGCTCTTTGCAGAAGCGGGCTTACCTTGATTAGTATTGGTATCTGCCACGTTTACGCCTTGTTTGCAACGTCATCAAAACTGGTAGAAAGAATACTTAATACCAGTTCATCAAAAGTTAATCCTGCAACTTTGGCTGCCTTAGGCACCAAACTTTTTTCTGTCATGCCAGGCACTGTGTTCGCCTCTAGCAAATAAAACTGCCTTTGGTTGTCCTGCATAACGTCAATTCTACCCCAGCCGCTGCCAGAAATAGCATCAAAAGCACGGGATGCTAGTTTTGCTAGCTGTGCTTCTTGCTCTTCAGACAAGCCGCTTGGGCAATAGTATTCTGTTGTATTATCCTGATATTTCGCAGCATAATCATAGAATGTATGTGGAGTAGACATGCGAATAGACGGCAACGCCTGTCCCTGCAATACAGAAACAGTGAATTCGGGGCCATCTATATACTGCTCTAACAGGACTTGATTATCGTATTTAAAGGCGTCCTGAATGGCAGTTTCGAGCTGTTTAGCGCTTGTCACTCTCGCCATGCCAATACTCGACCCTTCTCTGGCCGGTTTTACCATGACTTCATTCCCCAATTTATCCATTATAGCGCTGCACTTACCAGCTTCAAAGTGCCTTTTATCAGCAATTTCATATTTTGCAGTGGGTAAGCCTAAACTTTGCCACACTTGCTTAGTATGAATTTTGTCCATTGCCAGCGCAGAACCTAAAACTCGGCTTCCCGTGTAGGGGATTTTTAGGAACTGAAGGGCTCCTTGCATAGAGCCATCTTCACCACCGCGACCGTGCAGCATAATGAGCGCTCTATCGACGTTAAGGTCGATAAGGTCGGTCAGAGGTCGCTCTACTGGGTCAAACGCAAACGCATCTACGCCTTGTCGTAACAATGCATTTAACACCGCACTGCCCGAATTAAGCGATACTTCCCGTTCAGCAGAGTCACCGCCGAGCAGCACAGCTACTTTGCCATACTCGTTCGGCGAGTGGGTTTTCTGTGAGTGAATACTTACTGAAGGTGTAAACATCTTATTCCCCTTCCTTTGCAAGTGTGATCGGCTCTAGCGCGTGACGAGCTAAGAGCTTAGCAATTTGTCCGATGTTGCCCGCCCCTTGGGTCATAACGATGTCGCCATCTTGCATGATATTCGCCAAAATAGCTGGTAAGGCGTCTTTGTCACCTACGTACACAGGCTCTATTTGACCGCGCTGACGAATGGAACGGCATAGCGCTTTACTGTCAGCACCTTCAATAGGTTGTTCACTGGCAGCATATACATCCAGAAGCAACAGTGCATCAACGCTCGACAGTACCTCAACAAAGTCTTCGTAAAGGTCGCGGGTGCGCGTAAAGCGATGAGGCTGGTAAACCATAACCAAGCGCTTATCAGGCCAGTTTGCACGAGCCGCAGCGATAGTCGCCCTTACTTCCGTTGGGTGGTGACCATAGTCATCGACTAAACACACCTCGCCCTTACTGGTAGTAAACGTACCTAGCTGCTCGAAACGACGACCTATGCCGCCAAAACTAGCTAGTGCGCGAATGATAGCGTCGTCATCTACACCTTCATCCGTTGCTACAGCGATAGCGGCAAGCGCATTAAGCACATTGTGGTTACCGGTGAGGTTCAGCGTTATATCTAACGGTTCGCGTTCTGGGCGAATAACCGTAAAATTCGCTTTACCGAATGACAGTGAAACATTTTCTGCGCGATAGTCATTGTGAGATTCAAAACCGTAGGTCAGAATACTTCGGCCTATACGAGGGCGAATCTCTTGAATATTTGCATCGTCACCGCATACGATGGCTTGACCATAAAACGGTAGGTTCGACAAGAAATCAACAAAGGTATCTTTCACCTTTGAGAAGTCGCCACCATAAGTATCCATATGGTCGGCTTCAATATTGGTCACCACAGAAACCATCGGCTGCAAGTGAAGGAAGGACGCGTCGCTCTCGTCAGCCTCTGCGATTAGATAACGGCTTTTACCCAAACGCGCATTCGTACCAGCACTATTAAGCAAACCGCCGATAACAAACGTAGGGTCATACTCCGCTTCTGCGAAAATCGTTGAAATCAAACTGGTTGTAGTCGTTTTGCCGTGGGTACCCGCCACCGCAATACCGTGGCGGAATCGCATCAATTCTGCCAGCATTTCTGCACGGCGAATAATCGGAATGCGCTTTTCACGAGCCACGATAATCTCTGGGTTTTGCTCGTTGATGGCGCTAGACACCACAATAACGTCCATGCCTTCAACATTTTCCGCACGGTGGCCTATTTTCACATCAGCACCTAATTCGCTTAGCCGCTGTGTCATTGGCCCTTCTTGAATGTCAGAGCCAGCAATAGCATAACCTTCGTTTAATAATACTTCGGCAATACCACCCATACCGGCACCGCCGATACCAATAAAGAATATATTTTTAACCCTGCGCATTTGCGGGCTTTCAAATGGGGTTTTAAAAACCATTAGTCCCCTACTCCTACCACGCTTTTAACGTGGCTTACTACATTTTCCGTGGCATGAGTGCTTGCACATGTTTTCGCAACAGCACCCATCTTTAAGCAGCCTTCAGGGTGTTGTAACCACTGACGCACCGCCTGCCCTAAATTTTCTTTTAATACAGATTGAGCAATCATCAGTGCCGCATTTTGCTTAACTAACGACTGCGCATTTTTTGTTTGGTGATCGTCTACCGCAAAAGGTAGCGGTACGAAAATCGCCGCGCGTCCGGCAGCTGCAACTTCACTTACCGTAAGCGCACCGGCTCTACAGACAACAAAGTCTGCCCATTCATAAGCTGCGGCCATGTCATCAATAAA
>Ga0213830_1000740_pt1 | contig 11471 bp, 9 predicted proteins | sample SWATP11_FD_161661 | JGI IMG/M metagenome (GOLD analysis project Ga0213830, IMG submission 161661) | Coastal seawater microbial communities from Marineland, Florida, United States - SWA TP1 #1 | ecosystem: Environmental > Aquatic > Marine > Coastal | place: USA: Florida | collected 2016-08-06
GAACAACGCATATTCGACTTTATTGGGGCTGATCCTGAGCGTTTGAACCATTTCAAGGCGGCCTTTGCGCCGACGGTTATTGATCTCAAAAAGAGCAACCATCGGTCTGCCGGGACAGAGATTGCGCTGTTCGCAAATGATCTACTGGCCGGCCGGTTTTCTAAATCATCCTATGACGGAATCGCCGTTGAACAGTTTCCGTGCAACAAAAACCAAGCTTACTCGAGTCTCATTTCGACGGTGTTGCAAGCGAGGAAACGTATGCTTGCGTCGGGAAATCCAGGGTGGTCTATCGCGGTGCTCGCGCCCACGAAAAGGATGACGAGAACCATTTGTGATGTGTTTGCGCAGACCTTTGGGAAGTTGCCAGCAATACCTCATTCCGCCGCAGTTGATGTGTCCGGGATTATGCTCGCCGCCGAGGTGGTCGCATTTGCTTTGGAACCCATGAGCTTCGGGCGCGAAAAAGCCTTCATAGATTTGCTTGTCGCCTTCTATCGAGGAAAAAGCGGAGATCGGCCCACAGGTGGGGATCTGAAAACTGCCGACGCACTGAAGGCTGGATTCGAGAAATATGAAAGCGCCATCGCGGCTGGTAAAGCCACTGCGAAGTCGAGCATGGCCGCGAAAGCCGTAGCTGTACTGCATGAAGTCGACAGGATGGAGCGGACCGGAGATGTAAGGAAAGACTGGATTGGGGTCCGTGATATCTTCAGGAGCGGAGACTGTAAGCAGCTTCATCCGGTCGCAGAAGAAGTACGAAACCTCAGACTACTGACCCGGGGGGCTGATCTGCGAGATGTTTTAGTCGATATCTGGCGCGCCAATGTGAGTTATGTGGGCGCACTAGAAGCAGTACGTGATGCCTTCGTCCAGGATCACTTCGCAAGCGCCGCCAAGCCGGAGACAGGCGTGATCGTCATGAACATGCATAAATCCAAGGGCAAACAATTCGACGAGGTGGTTATATTTGAAGGATGGCCCTCCTATGTAAAGGGAGAGATAAAGGCGAACCCGGACCGCATAGCTTGGGGCAACGATCCCGACTCGGACAACCAACAAGCCCGGCAAATTATGCGCGTAGCGATCACACGCGCGAAATCAAAAACTACCATTCTGACACCGGACGCCGATCCGTGCATTTTGCTTTTAGGCTAGTCTAATTCGTCTGGCTTTACGCCAATAGCAGACACAAGAATTCAAGTGCCCGATGGCAATTTTCGGTGTCCATTAGCCGCTCAGGTTGCGCAGGCCAAATGACCAACCTGGTCGTTTTGAACGTCCTAACGAATCAAAATTGTGTCCGGCCACAGATGGAATGGGCTGGACTGCAGTCCTGTTTCGAGCATTTGTGTTCCTGTCGCAGGCGATGCCGCGGATGCCCGCCAGATCATCGGGCCTTCAGGTCGTGGGAGCATTAGCCGCTTCCTCAAACCCGAAAGGAACCCCGATGACGAACCGCAAGTCCACCCGCCCCCCCAGGAAGCCTAAAACAAAGGCTTCCAAAGCGGATCAATTCAAAGACCTACTCTCCAAACCTGGTGGAATGACCGTCGAAGACCTCGCTCAAAAACTTGACTTGCAAGCACATACGACCCGCGCAGCGCTCACCCGATTGAGGCAGTCCGGGATCACGATCGAGAGGCTCGATCCGACTGAGGGTAGCCGTCATTCTCGGTACCGGATTGTGGGAGCGTCGAAATGACGTTGGTGGCAAAGCTAGAATGTCAGTCTCGCGGCGTTCTGATCAGCCAATACGAGCAGATCGTCGGAACGCCTCCTCCGAAGTATCTGAGCCTCTCAATACTGGCGCACGTCATTGTCTATGAAGCGCAGGCGGCGGATCATGGATCGTTACCTGGCCGCGTTCGAAAGCAGCTTCGAACAGTTGTTGAACAAGGACGTGCTGTGCCACCGGCATGTACGCTCAAGTCTGATGCCCGGCTTGTCCGGGAATGGAACGGCATCTCGCATGTTGTCGATCGCGTCGGAGACGGCTTTGCCTATCGCGGGAAGACTTACCGATCGCTCTCAGCTATCGCGAAAGAGATCACGGGTGCCAAATGGTCTGGCCCGCGCTTCTTCGGTCTGAAGGGTGCGGCATGAAAACACCTGAACGCCGGACCATGCGCTGTGCCATCTATACCCGCAAGTCGAGCGACGAAGGCCTGGACCAGACGTTCAACTCACTCGATGCTCAGCGGGAAGCCTGCGAAAGCTACATCGCCAGCCAGCGACATGAAGGCTGGAAGCTCATTCCCGCTCATTATGATGACGGCGGATTGTCAGGTGGTAATCTGGACCGCCCTGCCCTTCAACGGCTGCTGGAAGACATCGCTGCCGGCAAAGTCGACCTTGTCGTCGTCTACAAGATTGATCGACTCACCCGATCGCTGGCGGACTTTGCAAGGCTGGTCGATCGGTTTGACGCAGCCGACTGTTCCTTCGTGTCTGTCACTCAGTCATTCAATACGTCCACGAGTATGGGACGGCTCACTCTCAATGTCCTGCTCTCATTTGCCCAATTCGAGCGGGAGGTCACCGCTGAACGGATCCGGGACAAGATCGCTGCCTCGAAGAAGAAGGGGTACTGGATGGGCGGGCTTCTGCCGCTCGGTTATGATCAACATCCCGATCCGAAAATGCGGACTCTAGTCATCAATGAGGTCGAAGCCGAAATTGTCAGGGAGCTATTTCATCTCTACCAGGAGTGTCAGTGCCTGCGGAAGGTCGAACAGGAAGTCGTTCGACGAAACTATCGATCTAAAAAGCGCATCTACCAGACGGGCCGGGTGACAGGCTCGCGGCCCCTGAACCGCGGCCAGATCAACTTCATTCTGCGCAATCCGGTCTATATCGGGCGCATCCGGCATAAACAGGACTCTCACGAGGGTCTGCATGACGCCATTATCGACCAGGAACTCTGGCAAAGTGTTCAAACACTGCTCGACAGCAAATCCCCGAAGAAATCGCGAGGCCCTTCAAAATCAGGAGCGCTGCTGACAGGCCGCTTCTTTGATGAGACCGGAGATGCCCTGACACCCAGTCATTCGCAAAAGGGTAATCGACGGTACCGGTACTATATTTCCAACCGCTTGCTCAGTGGCGATCCGAAAGACCAGACCGGTTGGAGACTGCCCGCCCGGCAAGTCGAGGATGCAGTCGCCTTGGCTGTGATCAACCATCTTCGCGCAACTGGTGGTCAGCTTTTCTCAGAGCCTTCCGTTGCGCGTATTGTCGAAGTGCAAGAACGGTTCTCCGACATCGGCAAGAATAAGGCATGCCGACTCGTAGAGAGAGTTGATATCGCCTCCAACAGATTGTCCATCCAGCTGAATGCCAGCGCGTTGGCGAAATTTCTCGAACACAATCCGGAAGACATTTCCTCCGGTCACCTGAGTATCTCAGTTCCATTCCGGATCCGCCGCCGGGGTGTCGAAGCAAAGCTCATCATTGGCGCCGACAGTACTACCCCTGACCAGACCCTCATTCAGGCCATCGCACATGCCTTCGTATGGCTGGAAGAAATCAAATCTGGCGAGCAGGTCCGGGATATTTCTGAGCGGTACGGTAAAGCTCCTGACAAGCTGCTTCTGCGCCTTCGTCTTGCTTTTCTCTCACCCCGGATCATCCAGGCAATCCTCGGCGGGAAGCAGCCACCTGAGTTGACTCTCACACGGCTTTTGAAGATGAAAATCCCGTCGGATTGGGACGATCAGTGGCGCGAACTGGGGTTCGCGAACATTCCCTGATACGGTCGGAGCATTCCCTGTTCTTGTAAGAACATTTCCCTGTTACGGCCCTACGGGTTCCCTGATATGCAAATTCGGGTTCGCTGATTTTATTTAATACTTACAGCACATTATCGTCGCTTCCGCAATGAATCTGGCCGGAATATTTGTTTTTTATCAAAAATTTGGAAAAAGCAGGGAAGCCAACCAAACCCTGCTCCTTGCAAATGGCGATTGGAGACTTCGGCCACTTCTGGCGCGAGGAAGCGGACGGTTACGGCAAACGGAGACACAACGCAGCCGCGAAAGCCCGCGGAACGTGGGCGTTTTGCGATTGCAGGTCTGGGTTTTCACTGTCGGGAGGTCTGGCTGGCGGTGAGACAGGGATTCGAACCCTGGAGACTATTGCTAGCCTACACACTTTCCAGGCGTGCGCCTTCGACCACTCGGCCACCTCACCGTTTCCAGCAGCGGTCCCTCTATCTTATGGGGGCGCACCTCGCAAGACTGTGATTGCCGTTGCAGCAGTCAGGGCCCATATGAAAGAACAGCTGAAGGAGGCCGCCATGCTGTTCACACGTAAGCCCGCTGCGATGCCGACGCCGGAAACGGCGCTGAAAGGCCGGGATCATGCTATCCCGACCGCTGATACACATTTCGTGAACGGGAAGGACCTGCTGGCGGATACGCCTGCCGGGTTTGAGCGCGCGGTCTTCGGTCTTGGCTGTTTCTGGGGCGCTGAGCGCAAGTTCTGGCAGCAGGATGGCGTCTGGCTGACCCGGGTGGGCTATGCTGGCGGATACACGCCAAACCCCACCTATGAGGAAGTCTGCACTGGCCATACCGGGCATACCGAAGTCGTCGATGTGATCTTCGATCCGGCGGTGGTGACCTTTGAAGGCCTGATGAAGGTCTTCCTGGAGAATCACGACCCGACCCAGGGCATGCGCCAGGGCAATGATGTCGGCACACAATACCGTTCCGCAGTCTACACGACGAGCGAGACGCAGGCGGACACAGCCCGGCGGATGATTGCCGCTTACGAGACATCCCTCGCCAACGCAGGCCATACCGGGAAGATCACGACCGAGGTCGCCCCTCTGGACAAGATCTATTTCGCTGAAGACTACCATCAGCAATATCTCGCCAAGAATCCGGCCGGATATTGCGGGATTGGCGGCACAGGCGTCTCATGTCCTGTGGGCCTCTCTGTCTGAAATTTGGTGATCTAGGTTCCGAAATTCACGGCGAAGCGCTTTCGCGTTTCCATCAGGCTCTGCGCCTTGAACATGGCGTCGGAAGCGGCCTGTGCACGCATGATGGACGGATCGGTGCGTAGCGCTTCGACGACCTGGGAGAGATAGCCGATCGCCTCTCGCACCAGCTCAGCCTCGTACTTCTTCGCTGCGCGGGCCAGCAGGGCCCGCCCGATATCCATCCGGGCCTGAATGGCGCGTTCGGGGTTCTCCTGAACTGCCCCTTCGGTCAGGTGTTCCCGGCGCAAGGCAATCACGCGGTCCAATCCGGCAAGGTCCCCCGCCTCTTCCGCCACATGGACGGCCGACGCGCAGAAATCCCCCTCGATCTCGTTGCGGAGTGCTGCGGACATGGGGCCGTCATGATCCAGCATGCCGGACAGCGCTTCGGCCAGCAGGCTGATTTTCTCGGGACGGAAGGATTGCGGATTGCCCAGACCGGGCTGCAGTTTCTTGGCCAGCAGGAACGCGGCCACTCTCGGCATCTGCCCCTCCAGGGACGTATCGCGGGCCGGCAGGCTCAAAGTGAACAACCGGGCATTCGCCGGGCTGAGACCGCCACCCCGGGTCAGGCCATGCAGGACCAGTCCATCCTCTTTGCGTCCATGGCGCTCGCCCCACACAAACAGGTCGGCGTCCGCCGCCGCCATGCGCCGGCGTGCCCGCGCGATGGTTTTCGGCGACAGCCCGCCTTGCAGAACGCTCATGCGTGCGATCCTGAACGGCGCCCCGAAATTGAAAGCGGAAAGATGATCCGTGAGGGCGGCCTGCAGCCACTTGATCGTTGCACCGCGCTTGCCTCCGGCCGGGCGGGCCACGATGATGCGGTAACCCGGCGTTTTGTCCATCCGCAGGGAACGGGCCGCCAGCATGTCGCCAAGGCGGCGGACCAGCCGCACGATCAGGCGGAATGTCAGGATCAGGAGAAAAGCGGCGCCGAGCACACCCAGAACAAGCCCCAGCGCTGCGAGATACTGGGTCTCTCGCACATGGGCGCCCGCCCAAGTTTCTGCCGTTGTCAGCCAGTCCGTCACAGGCATGAAAATAGGACCTTTCAAGCCCCTTGGCGATACGGTTCCTCAGCCGGGCATGCAACAGGGAAACGCTGTTGACGCGGGCACGGCGTATCGGACAGCATGCCAATCGGGTCAGGGTTGGCAGCAGAAGGCAGACAGAGCGAAATGACGGAATTCGTCACCCGTTTTGCGCCTTCGCCAACGGGATACCTGCATCTTGGTCACGCCTGTTCGGCGTTTCACGTCTGGGATACCGCCCGGGCCGCGAATGGCCGGGTCCTGCTGCGGATTGAGGATATCGACCAGACCCGCTGCCGGCCGGAATACGAAACAGCCATCCTTGAAGATCTGAAATGGCTGGGCCTCGAATGGGATGGGCCGGTCCGGCGTCAGTCCGACCATTTCAATGACTATGAAGCCGTTCTGCAGGATTTGCGCGGACGGGGACTGGTCTATCGCTGTTTCCGGACCCGCCGGGAAATCGCGGCCGCCATGCCGGCCGGCGGAAGACCGGACGAGTGGGGATTTGTCGGGCGTCCCCTGCCCGCCCTGGAAGAGGAAACCCGTCTGGCGCGCGGTGACGCGTTCGCCTGGCGGCTGTCACTGGCAGCGGCGCGGGACGCCCTGGGGCCGCGCTACGCCAGGCTGACCTATGTCGACGAAAGCACCGGCACCGCCCGCGCCGTACCGGCAGATCCAAAGCCGTTTGGCGATGTCGTCCTCGGCCGGAAGGAGACGCCGGCCTCCTATCACCTCGCCTGCTGTCGTGATGACGCCTTGCAGGGGGTGACCCATGTCATCCGCGGGGAAGACATCAGGGAGATGACGGCCGTGCATGCCCTGCTTCAGGCATTGATGGACTGGCCGCAGCCTGTTTACCGCTTCCATCCGCTCGTGCTGGGGCCGGACGGAAAGAAACTGTCGAAACGTGCTGGCGACAGGGGATTGCGCGCCTGGCGTGATGAAGGCAAGACGCCGGACGACCTTCGCCGGATGACAGGCCTTCCATGACAGCCATACCCGTTTCCCCGCCGACGCCGCGCTCCTGGACGGGGCCACTGATGGTTCTGGCCGGCGGTGTGGGCATCGGCTTTGCCCCGATCGGTCTGCGGTTCGGTCTCGATGATCTGGGCCCTCAGGCCATCGCGTTCTGGCGCTATGTCTTCGCCCTGCCCCTGTTGCTGGCGCTCGTCTTTCTGATTGAGCGGCGCGCGCCGCGCCTGCCCAACCGGTTCATCCTGATGGCAGGCACCTTCTTCACGCTGGATATCGCACTCTGGCATCACGCCCTGACGCTGACGACCGTTTCAAATGCGACCTTCATCGTGAACCTCGGCAACGTCTTGGTCGGCTTCGGGGCCTGGTTCTTCCTGAAACAGCGTCCGCACGGCTTCTGGTTCGTCGCGGCTGCCCTGGCCATCCTGGGCGCAGCCGCGCTGTCTCTCGGTGGAGGCGCGGAAGGCAAAGGCAATATTCGCGGGGACCTGTTCGCCGTCGGCGCCGCCTTCCTCGTCAGCGGCTATATGCTCTGCTCCAATATTGCCCGGCGCACGATTGGCGGCATCGAAGCGATCTTCTGGCTCACGCTGGTCGAGATCATTGTCTCCGGATGTATCGTTATGGCGGCGGGCGAAGCCTTCCTGCCTCAGTCGCTGGCGGGCTTCCGGGTGCCGATATTCCTGGCGCTGGTTTCACAAATCGCCGGCCAGGCTCTGATCGTGACCGGGCTCGGCCGAACCTCTGCCGCGGTCGCCGGCCTGCTCGTGCTCGTCCAGCCCGTGGTTGCCGCAGCCGTCTCCTGGCGCCTGTTCAATGAACCGCTGACCGGCCTGCAGGCAATGGGCGGAGTCGTGATCCTGTTTGCAGTCTGGCTGGCGCAACGCGGCCGCAAACCGCGCGTCGCAGTCGACTGACGGAGAAAACCGTCACACAAACACCTTACGACGCAGCAAAGTCGAATCCATCGGAGGTCCAAATGCGCAATTCATTCACCGCCCTGCCCGTCATTGCTCTCTTCCTTGCGGGTTGCGCGGCCACGCCCGCAGCGACGGATGCAGAGAGTGCGGCGGTGGTCGAGCCGATTGCCTCCCCGGTCGCAACGCTGGCGCGGGAACCCGCTGTGCCGCAGCAGGCAGGTGACGCCTACTACCTGAATGCGCAGGCTGCCATCGATGCAAAGATCGCGGCGCGCGGGCTGCGCCCGGCCAAGAATGTCATCCTCTTTGTCGGCGACGGCATGAGCATTCCAACCGTCACAGCCACGCGCATCTATGCGGGCCAGAAGCGTGGTTTGGACGGCGAATCCTACAAGCTGACCATGGACCAGCTGCCCTATTCGGCCCTGTCCAAGACCTACAGCAATGACGCTCAGGTGGCTGACTCCGCCTCCACTGCCACAGCCATGATGAGCGGCGTGAAAACCAATTCCCGCACGCTCGGCATCACCGGCGAGGCGTCTTATGACAATTGCGCCAGCATCGAAGGTCACAAGACTGATTCCATTTTCGAGATCGCCGAACAGGCTGGCCTCGCCACCGGTCTTGTCACCACCGCCCGCCTGACCCACGCCACACCGGGTGCCGCCTATTCGAAGACGCCAAACCGCGACTGGGAAGCCTATGTCGGCCGGGGCGGCGCGACGGCAGGGTCTTGCGCAGACATCGCGACCCAGTTCATCGACTGGTCGGCCGGCGACGGATTTGAAGTTGCCATGGGCGGCGGCCGCTCTGCCTTCCTGATGGGCGGCGCGGAAGACCCTGAATATCCGGGCAAGACCAGTGACCGGAAAGACCAGCGTGATCTCCTCGCCGACTGGACCGCCAAGCCGGCACACAAGCTCCTCATCGACCGCGAAGGCTTCGAAGCGCAGGATTTCACCAGCGAAGACAAGGTGCTGGCCCTGTTTGAATCGTCCCACATGGAATACGAACTCGACCGCGCTGAAGATCCGGCAGGCGAGCCTTCCATCTCCGAAATGACCCGCGCCGCCATCACCCGCCTGTCGCAGGATCCGGATGGCTATGTGCTTCTGGTCGAAGGTGGCCGGATCGACCATGCCCACCATGCCGGAAATGCCGCCCGCGCGCTGGAGGAAGCTGACCAGTTCGACCAGGCGATCAAGACGGCCCTGGAGATGACCAATCCGGACGATACGTTGATTATCGTCACAGCAGACCACTCCCACACGCTGACCATTTCGGGCTATGCCAAGCGCGGCAATCCGATCCTTGGCCTGTCGTCGACGTCGCTCGACGGCTCGCCGGACAAGGCGCTCGACGGCATGCCCTACACGACGCTCGGCTACATGAACGGCCCGGGCGCTTGTACCGCCTCCGAGGAGGGCTTCGACTGCTCCCGCAAGGACCTCACCGACGTCGATACGACCGACAAGGATTTCCTCCAGCAATCGCTCTACCCGCTGTGGTCGGAATCGCATGGCGGTGACGATGTGGCCATCTTCGCGTCCGGCCCCGGATCGGAACTCATCTCCGGCGTGATGGAGCAGAACGAGATCTTCCAGGTCATGGGCCGCGCCAGCGGTCTCGTCGCCGGGCCGGAGGGCGAGTAACCCCCCAGCCCTCTCTCGCTGGCGTCAGGACGCACGCAGCGCGCCTGACGCCAGGAGGGGGATGAAATAGGCAATCGCGAACGCCGTGTTCGACACAGCGTTCAGCCCAAAACCCGTCGCGATCGATATGATGCCGTCGATCACATACCAGATGATCAGGGCCAGCGTCAGGGCACGCCAGCCTTTGGCCCCTGCGGCGGAAATGACGGGCAGCAGGAAGGCGATCGTCAGCCCCCAGCCCATCGTGACCACGCCCATCAGGCCCACGCTGAAACGCATGGCCCGGTCCGACAGAATGGCGCCGCCATCCGGCAGGCTGCCGAAAAGCGTGAGCAACGTGTGGGCAGGCTTATACACGCCCGGAAAGGCCCCCGCCGCAAGCAATCCCCCGAAGGCAACCACGCCCCAGGCCCAAATCGTCATCCACGTCTTCCAAATCCCGGTCATCTGACTCTCCTGCTGGTTTGATGCGGCTACCTTGCCGCGAGGCGTAAGCGCCGCAATTACGTGCGAGGTAATGGACATGCGCACACAAGGCTGCGACGGTGGCGCATGCCCCAGACTGACACCCGGTCCGAAGCACAAGTTCTGGCGGGACGTCCGGCCTTCGCCGACGCCTTGCGGCATCACCGCACGGCCCGCCGGTTCAGCCAGCTGGACCTGTCTCTGGAATGCGGCATCTCGGCCCGTCACCTGTCCTTCCTCGAAACCGGCCGGGCGAAGCCCAGCCGCGAAATGGTCATGCAGCTCGCAGACGGGCTGATGCTGCCACTGGGGACGCGCAACGCATTGCTTCAGGCCGCTGGCTTCACCGCTGCCTTCCCGGCGTCGGAGCTCGATTCCGATGCCCTGAAGCCGTTCCGCGACATGCTCGCAGACATGATCACCCGCCACGCGCCGAACCCGGCCATGGTCTGTGACCGGCACTGGAACATCCTCGATGCCAATCCGGTCGCCGGAACGCTGCTCTCGGCCCTCGGAGAAGGCATCCAGCCGCTCAACGCTGTCCGCATCCTGACCGACAATCCGGACGCGCCCGGCCTTGTTGCGAACCTGCCCGACGTTCTGGCCGAAATGAGCGGCCGCATCCGGCTTGAAGCGATGGAAGCCCCGAGCGATGAGATCCTGATGGGCCATCTCGCCGTGCTGGAAGCCGCCTGCGCGCGCCATCCGGTCAAAGCGGCCGGGCCGCGCAGCCCGGTGGTTCCCCTCATTCTCAACACGCCGGGCGGCCAGCTCAGCTTCCTGTCGACGATTGCCCATTTCGGCACGAGCGAGGACGTCACGATCCGGGACCTGCGCCTCGAACTCCTGTTCCCGGCAGACGATGCGACGCGTCAGGCACTCGCGCAATTCGGCTGATCCGCCCTCACCCAGCGGCAACTCTGGTCAAATCCCGGTTTCGGCGCGATGCTGAGAAAAAACAGAACACAACCGGAGGAAATGCCATGAAAGCTGCCGTGATGCGGGAGCCCAACAAGCCGCTGTCGATTGAAGAGGTCACGATCGACAAACCCGGTCCGCGCGAAGTACTCGTCCGGCTGAAAGCCGTCGGGGTCTGCCATTCAGACGTGCATTTCTGGGATGGGAACTTCCCGACCGAAGTGCCGGTGATCCTCGGCCATGAAAGCGCCGGCGTTGTGGAGGCGGTCGGCTCCATGGTCTCGGCGGTGAAGCCGGGTGACCATGTCATCTCCATCCTCTCACCCTTCTGTGGCACGTGCGAATACTGCCTCTCCGGGCACATGTCGATCTGCCACACGATCAACAGGGAACAGTTCCAGCGCCAGATGACGGAAGCCCCGCGCCTGTCGATCAAGGGCGAGAAGGTCGGCCAGTTCCTGAACCTCTCCTCCTTTGCCGAACAGATCCTGGTGCACGAGAACACGCTCTGCGCCAT
>Ga0213830_1000742_pt1 | contig 11394 bp, 19 predicted proteins | sample SWATP11_FD_161661 | JGI IMG/M metagenome (GOLD analysis project Ga0213830, IMG submission 161661) | Coastal seawater microbial communities from Marineland, Florida, United States - SWA TP1 #1 | ecosystem: Environmental > Aquatic > Marine > Coastal | place: USA: Florida | collected 2016-08-06
GCTCTTTCAGTTGATCACAAACGGTGGCATCTAACTGAAGCCAACCAACAAATTGATCATGCTCAAGCTCTCTACGTTCGAGAGCCCGGTAAATATGAACATATTGATCAAGTGTTGAAGTATTCATGGCTTATCTTTGGCTTGTCGCTCATCCAGTTCTTCTTGGATCTGTTTTCTAAGAGATTCTGAAACCATCTCTTGGTTGATAATCAGGCCGCCATCATCCGTTAGATTGACTGCTTTGCCAACCATTTCTCGATCAAATGTTATGGAAAGTCCATTTCCTCTGGCAGATATTTTTTTATAGCCCCTGAGCGTGCCATTATCAATAACCAGCTCTTCTGACAAATTGTGGTCACTTCTTGCTGTTTTAGCAAACTCATCTGCACGATCAGGGAAGATATGGTTAGCCAACTCTTGTAAGTATATGGGCCGATGCTTTGACTGTTGATCCTTTATGAAATCATGGGCTTGGCCGACCTTTTCCGAGATTTCGTCATTGCTATACTGATATGCGTCAGCAGAAAATTTCCTAATCGCCTCTTTCAGGCTTTTGGTTTCTATCGTTGCTGCATGCTTATCCCGCTGACAACCTACAAACTCTTCAAAATAATCTCGAATCTCAGAACGAGCCCCAGATTTAAATTTAATATAACGGTGATGAAGATTTGTTTTCCACTGAGTTAAATTAACGGTTGCGGCTAAATGTAACTTGGATAGATCAATGATTTCTGTTGCACGAACATCCAAATCAGTTGAAGAATCAAAACCCTCAGTTTTGAGCAAAATAGCCACAGCCAACCAATCATTCTTACCCGATGTATATTGGTAAAACGCCAAGATACCGCCAGGGACTGAAGATAACTTCTTAGTTTCGAGAATCCTTTTATATAATTTAGCGAGTTCCTGAGTCAGCTCGACAAAGTCAGAACAGTCAGTATTCGTTGAATAATACTTCTTCAGCTTCTGCTCAAAAGCAGGTTCAAGGTCAGTGTCGCCTTTATCGGCAAATTCCCCAACATTCAAGGTTGAACTAGCAAAAAGCTCAATCAAGCTATCCGCAAACTTATTGGTGGTTTCATCAGGCTTCTGGCTGGGGTCAGCTAAGGGGTTTTCATGATCCCTTAAGTTCAAATTTAAAGGGTCGCCTTTCTTTTCACGCAATACTGAGTGAAGGATTAGGTGCTTTATCGCCATGCTTCGCTTTCCATAAATATAGACACAACTAACTACCATCAGCTGGTGGGTTCAACTGATCTGATTTAGCAATCATGAAGCTAGTGGGGGTTGCTCCGGTGGGGGGATTGCTGCTTTTAAACTTCTATTTTTGTCTCTTATTCACAACATTCCTTACTTAAACGTTGCAGCTTGGAGCTTGGTATAGGTTTTACTATCCGTCGTAGCGAGTAGTTTTCTACCATCCTTAAACACAGCAACAAAAGTAACTTCTTTGCCGCGACCACCTAACAGCAAACCAGCAAGCATACCGGCAGGGCCAAGCAAAGCTGCACCGGCTACACCCCAGCCAACTGTACCGCCTATTTTTTTCACGCTTTCTTCTGAAGCTTGCTCTACAACCTCCAGCTCTGAAACATGAAGACTTTCTCCCATGTAGGGATGAGCCTCGGTTTTAAGCTGAATAGAACCGAAAACATAGTCTCCTTTACCCTTTAAAAAATCACCTGCATGAACCTTTATCTTTGCCATTGCACATACCTCCTTTAATCCTTGTGCATTAGGTGTTACTGACTAACCAGCTTCACTTGTTTTCTATTAAAAATCACGCCGCAATATCTGAAAGTTCTTTTTTTAAAAAGTCTGCAAGCTCATGATCTTCTCTTGATTGTACGTGCAAGAAAAAATCTTTTTTTGTGAGTTCTTCACAAACGGCTTTAGCGATTGCCTTGATATCTTTTTTACTCAGTGATCTGATATTTACATCACGTCCGGCAATAATGACTTGGCTATTATCTCCCTCAACCCTCATTTAATGCTTCCTTACCTTTCGTTGTAGTCCCGCCCAGCAATACGCACGTTGCTATTTTTACCTGTGACACTGAGAGATCCACTATTTGTCTTGGTCTCTGGTTCCTTGGCTTTAGGCTTCGACACTTCAGCTTCAGGGGCATCCCCTATAAGCATTGATGCTAATACCGCCTTACGCTTACTCATCGACATAGATCGGTATGAATCCAACAACATCTGTTCGTCAGGTGCTAAAGACGGTGCTAAATCTTGTTGACTAGAAACCCCAGTGACCACATATGAAACGTCTACACCTGCTTTCGCGATTTTCTCTAGATAATTTGAATCTGGGAACCTTTCACCTTTCTCATACTTGAGTTGCGCTTGCTTTTTTACGCCCCCAAATTCGCCAAGTTCCGTTTGATTCAACCCTATCCGGTTACGTTCTTCCTTTAATCTTTCGCAAAAAGTACTCATAAGAATCCCATAAATTTCTTGACAGGTACTCATTTGAGTACCTAGAATAAGACTTACTTAACACATACACAAAACAGCTAGACACAGCAGTCTTACTTCTAAGATTGGGAGATTCTGACATGCACGCAGAGCAAATAAAAGCCGAACTTCGTATGAAAGGTGTTACATCCGCGCAGATCGCAGATGACCTGGGTGTAAAGCCGCAAACCGTTTCCAGCGTTATCCATGGCCGTGGCACCTCAGCCCGTATTCAAAACCTGATTGCTCAGAAGATTGGCAAGCAGGTCAGTGAGATCTGGACCCCACCCGCAAAGATCAACCGTACTTCCGCTGAAATGCGTCAGGCGTCTTAAGGAGTTGGTTATGAGCAAAGCACAAGAGATCTATCAAGCGTGGTTTGACAAGAAGGGCCACCAGCACAGTGAAGCGTTTGCTAAGGGCGTTCTGTTCTGGCTGAAACGCCGGACTGGTGAAGACAAGGGACCACCTCAGTTTCCATACCGTGTAGCCACCCCTGAATACGATGCATGGGACGCGGGTATCTCCAAGGGTTGGGAGCTGTTCAAGCTGGCTACACCACAAGCGGCGTGAGGTGAGTTATGAGCGCATCCCAAGTTAACGCCGGGGCACTGAAAGTACTGGACGTTATGAAAGAGCTGAAAGGTCATACGCTGTCAGGCCTGAGCAATACCGATCTGTCACAGCGTCTGAAGATGAGCGCACCTACAGTTACGCGCTGTTTGAATACGCTGGTTAAAGCAGGGATGGCTACTCAGCTGGAAACAGGCCGCTATGCCCTGAGCATACAAACTCTACGTATTGCCCAGGCTCACGCAACCGAGATGACTGCAGCAACAGATCGAATCAACAAGTTAAACCAGGACGTCCTGATGGGCCGTTATTAAGGATAAGGATTGAAGATGAGCGACAACCAAGACAATCAAACCACTGAGCTGAACGGTGAAGTTCTGACTGATATCCAGAACCAAGCGGCAGCGATTAATGAGCAAGCATCTGAAGAAAGGGATCTGGTTAACCAGCTAATGGGCCAGGTGCAAATGGCTAACTCATTTGCCCGTTTTGCCGACGTCGTCAGTTTGACCAAACTGGCTCATATCAAGGAAACCCGCATGTACAAGGCGTTGGCGGGTAAAAAAGGGGTTGACCCAGATGGCAACGAAATTGCCGACGTCGGCACTTTTGATGGTTTCTGTAAGGCATTGGGCTTGTCTCGCTCAAAGGTTGATGAAGATCTTTCCAACCTTAAAGCGTTTGGTGAAGAAGCGCTGAATAACCTTAACGCCATCGGTATTGGCTACCGCGAAATGCGCAAGTATCGCCGACTGCCAGAGGACCAAAAAGAAGCCCTTCTGGAAGTAGCTAAGGCTGGCGATAAGGATACATTTGTTGAGCTGGCTGAAGAGATTATCGCCAAGGGGGCAAAGGATAAGGAAGAACTAACCAAGAAGCTGGATGAAAAGACCGCTGATTATGACGCTCAGAGTGAGCTGATGCATACAACCCAGATGAGTCTATCTGAAACCAAGCTAGACCTGGAGAAAGCAAAGCGGCGGGTTCAAACCATGACACCTGACGATGCTATCAAAGAGTTACGCCAGGAAGTCAGTAACGTGGCTTATGAAGCTGAAGTGACGGTGATGGGTAATATGCGCAAGGCATTTGAAACCCTGTCAGAGCAGTCCACTGAGACTGGCACTGATGAGCGCAAGCTGATGGCCGAACTGGTCACCAAGCTTGAGAAAGAGCTGATTGCCCTGCGTGAGGATTTCGAACTACCAGATATCGAGGGCGGTGATTTTGACTATCTAAGCGATGAAGCCCTTGCTGATGTGGAAGCACAACTGGGCGTATCCGAGGAGCTGCAATACGACCATGTAAATGATCAGTATGAGCCGCATAAAACCGACAAGGAGCAGTCCGATGAGTCCACGTCCGAGCCCGGCGATCATTGAGGTCGTCACTGCTGCAGTGAGAGCAGCGAATGATGCAGGGCACGGAGGCAAGACTGCCATATATAAAGAAGCCGCAGACAAACTGGGTATCTCTTTATCCCAATTCCACCGCTATAGACAGGAGCTGACAGTGCAAGACAAAAAACGCAAACAGCGTTCAGACGCTGGCAGCAGTGAATTAACCCGTGATGAAGCGTTGGTAATCAGCGGTGTCATTATGGAGACATTGAGAACCGATGGCCGTCGCCTGGGCAGTGTATCCAAGGTGATTGAGGCATTGCGTGAGAACGACCTGATCAAGGCTGAGCGAGTGGATAAAGAAACGGGTGAACTGATCAAGTTGTCTGACAGTGCCATTCAGCGCGCGTTACGCAGCTACAAGCTACACCCGGAGCAGCTGCTACGCCCTACGGCACACAACACAATGAAGGCGGGTCACCCTAACAAAACATGGCAGATTGATGCCTCTCTGTGTGTGCTCTATTACCTGAAGCCTGATAAGAAAACCGGTAACGGCCTGCAGGTGATGAAGCGTGAAGAGTTCTACAAGAACAAGCCCAAAAACTTGCAACGGATTATGGCTGATCGTGTGTGGTCGTATGAAATCACAGACCATGCCACGGGCTGGATCTATCTGGAATACGTGATGGGTGCTGAGAGCGGTGAAAACCTGTGCTCTGTGCTGATTAATGCGATGCAAGAGCGTGGCGGCGCAGATGTGATGCACGGTGTACCGAAGGTCTTATATATGGACCCTGGCAGTGCTAACACATCAGCCATGGCTAAGAACCTGTGTAACGCGCTCGGTATCAAGGCCATTGCTCACGCACCCGGTAATGCGAGGGCTACGGGCCAGGTTGAAAACGCCCGTCGTCTGATTGAGACACAGTTTGAGTTTGGCCTGAAGTTCCAGCCGGTGGCAGATCTGGAAGAGCTTAATGCTCTGGCTAAACGCTGGCGGTGTGTATGGAACGCCAAGCAGGTACACAGCCGCCATAAGATGACTCGGACTAATGCCTGGCTGAAGATTCGAGAGGATCAGCTTGTCAAAGCACCGCCTGTTGAAGTGTGTCGAGATCTGGCAACTAAGGCACCGGTAGAACGTAAGGTGACTGCGGGCGGTTACGGCCATTACATCAATCTGGATGGTGAGAAATACGATGTTTCCCACCTGGAAGTTGAGACCGGCGAGAAGCTACTAATCACCCGTAACCCATGGCGGAAAGACAGTGTGCAGGCGCTGATGACAGATGATGAAGGTCGCCAGGTTATCAAAGTGCTACCTGTGATAGTGATGGATGAATGGGGTACGCCTGATGAAGCACCAGAGTTTGGTGAGAACTATAAAGCACCGGCTGAGAGTACTGGCCAGAAAGCTCTGAAAGAGATTGAGCAGATGATGACAGGGACTGATTCGGTTGAGGCTGCTGAGAAAGCCCGTAAGGCGAAAGAGATTCCACTGGGTGGCCGCTTCGATCCGTTCAAGTCGCTGGATACAGACCAGCTGCCGGAATACATGGCGAAGCGTGGTAAAGAGCACGACCTGAAAGCACCGAAGGTTGAGACTCCAAATCTGTCTGTGACTCAACTGGCTAAGCGCCTGAGTAAGAAATTCGGTGCGGATTGGAAGCCTGAGAACTTTGCTTGGCTGAAACAGCGTTACCCGGAAGGTGCTCAGGAATCAGAGCTGGACGATATCGAACAGCAGCTACGTAAGCCGCAATCATCACCACTGAAACTGGTTAATGGAGGGTAAGACGATGGATGTTAAACGCATAGTACAAAAGGGTATTTACGGATATTACATCAATGTAAACGGCCAGCAATATGACGCATCACATTTGGGTGTGCAGAAGGGCCAGGTGCTGACGGTAACACATTCTGATGACGGCGTGACGGCGTTAGATGAGACTCTGCCGCTGATTACTAGAAACGAATGGGGCTTTCCTGACCAGTTACCTGTTCTCGGTGATGTTGTTAAGGAGTAGGCCAATGTTAGAGCTGAAGCATGTATTAACTGGCATCGGCCAAAAGCAGGCTGATCTGGCCCGAGAACTGAGCCTGTCCCCCGCTGCCCTGTCGCAGATTGTTAATCACGATCAGTGGCCGAAGTCGATGAATAAGGAGGATCTGCAGGGGAAGATTACCGGCTGGTTAGCTAACCAGGGTGCAGATCAAATCACGATTAAAGATGCATTTAAAGTTGCGGAGCTGCCACCAACAGCCCCGCATGCCACTGAAAAACAGAAGCAGTCCACGGAGGACGAAGGGATGTTACTACAGAAACAAAGCTTTACCCAACAGGCACGTCAACAATTTGGTCTGAAACGTGACCCATTCGCTGAGCCTGAGACCCAGGATGAGATTTATCTGACTCACGATGCCCGCGTGGTTCGTGAGGCAATGCGGGCTGCTGCACGTCGCAGCCACTTTATTGCGGTTATCGGTGAGTCTGGTTCAGGTAAGTCGACCCTGCGCGAATCTCTGGTTGATTGGATTGAAAAGGAACAACTCTCTACGACTGTGATTGAGCCCTACGTGTTGGGTATGGAAGACAACGATATCAAAGGTAAAACCCTGAAAGCCCGCACGATTGCTGAAGCAATGATGGCTGAGATATCCCCCAACGAGGGCCACAAACGCAGCCAGGATGCGTTTTATCGCCAGCTACACCGGACGCTTCAGGAATCACAAAGAGCAGGCAACCATCACCTGTTGATTATTGAAGAAGCTCAAGGGCTGTCATTACCAACCCTGAAACACTTGAAACGATTTTTTGAATTGAAAGATGGATTAACCAAGCTGTTGAGCATTGTGCTAATTGGCCAAACCGAGCTGGATCAGAAACTGGATGAAAAGAAACCTGAGATCCGTGAGGTGGTTCAGCGCTGCGAGAAGGTTCATCTGAAGCCGTTGGATGATGAGCTAGAGAACTATCTACACCACCGTTTCGGGCTGGCCGGTATACCTCTGCCTGATGTGATGGAAGACAGTGCTATTGCGGCTCTGCGTCGGAAGCTATCAAACAGTAAGCGTAGTTTGTTGTACCCGCTAGCCGTGCATAACGTGGTGACTAAGGCCATGAATGATGCGGCGGCTATCGGTTCACCGACAGTTGATGCTGATCTGATTATGGAGGTGTGAGTGATGTTAGATAACTACGATCCGAATGCCCTGTGCTGGCCCGCTGAAGGCAAGCAGATCATCGAGTTAACTCTGCTGCAATGGGACTACACAAAGACGCTACAACATGTTGTAGAAGGCAATCTGTCAGGACTGGATGCGGTCGGCTTTGCAATTCACCAAATCTATGACGATCTACCAGAGGATGAAGATAGCATCCCATTTATTGAACTAACAAATCCTGGCGACGAAACACTGCTGTGCTCTGACGATGGCAGCCGAGGCGAAGAATGGTTCAGTGGATTGGTTGTTAAGGCTGAGATTGTCAGTATCGGTGATGCATTCCCCAGCAACACATCACCTCACTGCGATGTAATGAACCGTCCGAAAAAAGAGTGCGGCTGCCCTGATTGTGGGCCGTCCCTACTGGGTTAAGGAGGTTGTGATGCTTGTACTGACAAGACATGCCAAAGAGCGCGTATTTGTGGGTGATGACATTATCGTTTGGCCCACGATCAACTCCCACGGTTACGCCACGATCAACGTTGACGCGCCAACAGGTATCCATATCGAAATGGTCGGCAACACCGTTCTGATTGAAGGAGATGTGGCCGTGAGAGTGTTGTCTGTTCGCCGTCGTCACTCTGTTCGGTTGGGGTTTGATGCACCACGAGAGGTCGAGATCTGGCGGGAAGAGATTTATCTCAGAAAGCAGGAAGAGAAAGGGAGATCTGCAGCATGAGCCAACAACCAGCCCGTATCACGATAGAGATCAAGCAAGACGATACAGGTGTTGTTACTGCTGATATCGACTACTGCAGTAACGATGAAACAGATTTAAGGCTGCTGCAACTGAGCAGCACGTTAACCCAGGCTTTAGGTAATGCGATTTTGCCTGGGACGATTACCCAAATCATGAATGAAATGACTAAGCAAAAGGAAAAGACCTATGGATACAACCACACCCGACACTAAGCCTGCTGCCCAGGAGACCCAAGTGATCCCGGAGGGTTTTATGGAAAATGCCCAGCACCACTTAGTCCCCGTTGAGCATGTCGGCGATATCAATATTGCCCGTAACGATCTTGTGATTGAGATGGTTGATAAAGCCGTTGAGCTACAGAAGTTGTTGCGCGATTTCAAATATCAATCATTTGGTGATATCCAGGCATTTATTGAACTATCTGCAGAAAAATACGGTGCACAAATGGGAGGCTCAAAAGGCAACGTCACTCTGACGTCATACGATGGTCGCTTTAAAGTTCAGCGCTCAATCGCTGACATTCTATCGTTTGATGAACGTGCCCAAGTTGCAAAAGAGCTGATTTATTCCTGCGCGAAGAAATGGGGTGAGGAGTCTGAGAACAGTAAAAAGCTGAAGGCTATCGCAGATGCTGCGTTTAAGGTGAATAGCCAGGGCGATCTGAGCACTAGCGCTCTGTTAAGCCTTCGCCGTTTGCGCTTCGATGATGAAGAGTGGATTCGTGCAATGGATGCTCTATCTGATGCTCTGATGGTTTCTGGCTCAAGGACGTATGTCCGGTTCTTCCGCCGTGATCAGCCTAATGATAAGTGGCAGCCAATCAGTTTGGATATGGCGAATATTTAATCTTCCTTCCTTTATATAGAGTAACGGGGCTGGCCGCAGCCCCATGGACCTGGAAACAACACAATGAGCAATAAAATCACTCTATTTGGCTTTGATGTACCAGGGCCAAAGTTCAAACAACAAGAAACTGTATGGGCGTATTTTGATCCCAGAGGGATTTACTCCGAAACTGAATTACCTGTTTTAGAATGCATCGTTCAAACATGTAGCATTGAGGCAGAATCAAAATACGGCAAAGAACCTGAGCCTTCATATAAGTATGAACTGGAAGTTACCGGCACACTTGATCCTTTTATCACGAAGCATGAAGACCAAGTATTCGCATCTAAAGAAGAGGCTGCAGCCTATGCATTGGAAGTAATAGAGGACCAAGCCACCGCCTTGAAGGAGAAATCTGACCGGTATCAACAGTATCTCCAAGCCTTAAAAAGTGCTGTTGAGATGCAAGCATGACAGATAAACGCAAACGAGACCTGTCGGCTATCCATGCATCTAAAAACAATCTGAAGATGAGCGACGATACCTACCGACTGATGCTGAAAAACCTCACCGGTAAAGATAGCGCTGGAAAGATGGATCAAGCTGAGCGTACTAAGGTGCTGCGTCACCTGAAGAAGTTGGGCGCTGGTAAACCTCAACAGAAAAAAGCTGAGTATCCGGGTAAGCCACACAACCTGGAAAATGAACCAATGCTGCAGAAGATAGAGGCCCAGCTTGCTGATCTGAAGCTCCCTTGGTCATACGCTGATGCTATCGCCAAGCGTATGTTCAAAATCGATAAGGTGGCATGGTTGAAAACAACCAAGCAGCTATCAGCTGTTATTACCGCTCTCACCAAAGAACAGGAAAGATGCGAGGAAGCCGAACAATGAAAATGCGCTGCCCGACCTGTTATTCAGAATTTAGCCTAGAGCAAATGCTGGCTGATGATGCCGCTCGTGAAGTCATGGGTTTAATTTCACAGCTGCCTAAGAACACTGCTAGACCACTGGTTCAGTACACTGGCTTATTTCGCCCTAAGAAGCAGGCTCTGTCATGGGATCGGGCTCATAAACTCATCTCTGAAGCTTCTGAACTAGCCAGCCCAGCACTATTAAAAGCAGCACTGGATCAGACCCTGGAAGCAATGAGGGCAAAGCAGCGCTCAGGCGAATGGACTCCGCTAAAAAATCACAACTATCTAAAGCAAGTGATTAAGTCGATGCCTGATATACCTGAGCCATCAGCGGCACCAGTAGCGCCACGACCACCAGTCGTCCGCGATGATCAGCCACCACCACCAGTAGTAGTAGCACCTCAGATTGAGAAGAAAGCGTATCGTGATCCAGAGGTGAGAAAACAGGCAGCTCAATCACTGAGTAGTATTCTGGCTGGCATCGGAGCCAAAGAAGCAGAGACTAAGAAAAAAGAAGGAGCAGGCAATGAAAGGGCAAATGGAAACTCAGCGGCATGAGCTGTTGACTGATCTTGTCGATCAAACAAAGTTTATTCTTGCTGATTACGGCATAGACGATGATATCGCCGATCAGGTTGGACACGGACTAGCCAATCACCTGGCCTCACACTGGGGCGGTCAATATGTCACATTTCCCAAAGATTATAAGTTCGAGTTAGCTAAGAGGGATATCGAGATCTGGGATAAATTTGATGGGAGGAACTATGCTAAACTGGCTAAAGAATTTGGACTGGGAACGAGAGCGGTCTATAAAATAATAGACCGAGTAAAAGACCGACAGATGAAGCTTGCCCAACCAGGATTTTTCGATAATATGGAAGACTCATAATTGGAAGAGTCTTTCATTTTCTGTCCCACCTAATCCCGTTTAGTCTCGGCTAATCCCGGATTTATCGCGCAAAATACATATCTTTTATCTCTCTCCCTCACAGCCTGAGGATGAAGAGCGTGGTCTGAACGTGAGTGAACACGGTGCCAGTTCCTCTCTGCTGGATATGCAGGAAGCGATGCAGATGATTATGGAGGACGGTGATCTGACTCGCCGGGTAAAGGTGGAACGTGGCAGTGAGTATGAACGTATCGCTGCCATCTTTAATCTTTTTCTCAGCAGTTATGAAAAAGCCATTGGCGATATCAAGCTGGCCTCCGGTGAGCTCAGCCGTTATGCCCAGGCAATGTCGGTAGCTAGTGATGAGCTGGAAAGTGGTGTGATAAACCAGAAAGCTCAAAGTTTGCAGATTACGGCGGCGATTACTCAGCTATCTGCTGCGGTTAAACAATTGGCAGCCAGT
>Ga0213830_1000753_pt1 | contig 11115 bp, 13 predicted proteins | sample SWATP11_FD_161661 | JGI IMG/M metagenome (GOLD analysis project Ga0213830, IMG submission 161661) | Coastal seawater microbial communities from Marineland, Florida, United States - SWA TP1 #1 | ecosystem: Environmental > Aquatic > Marine > Coastal | place: USA: Florida | collected 2016-08-06
TCTCTGGCAGCCCCAAAAGAGCGCTCCGGTGTGGGGAAACGGCTACGGGCTACGCCCTGCGCCGTTCCCCCACACCGGATTCTCATCTTGATTGTCGCGCTCTCTCACCCTGACTGTCGCGCGACAGACCTGTCAGCCGCGATACCATGCTCTGCGAACAGCCTTGCAGTGTGGCCTTCGAAGGCTTCGAGTTCGCCAGCTCCCACAAGGTCGGATACAAAGTCCGCGAGATACTGACGTGCCTCGAGTGACTGCGAGCGTTCGTTGGGATCACCGAGTGGATTGGTGAGATCATGTTCGGCATCGCGTCTGACTTGCTCGGTAAACCACCTCGATACGAGCATGGTTGCCTCCACTTGCGAGATCTCGCGCGGCGCGTTGTCGACAAGACCTTCGAGCCGGTCGACCTCCGAGAAGAACTCAGTCTCAGCCGTGGGGCGCAGTCTCAAAGCCTCTTCGAGGCTTGAGGTGCCAAGGTGGCGGATAAAGAACTCGCCCCGCGCGACAGCCCGCACGTTCTTGGGCCACCGGCGGCGATACCGGTAGTGGCCTTTGATGCACTGCAAATGACGACGATTCGCTGACAACTCTCCATCCTCCTGTGTACCTCGAATGTGTACTTCGGAGACAGATTTCCCTAGGTTTCCCAAGGATTTCAGCTACTTAAAAGTGTTGGTGCCCAGAAGAGGACTCGAACCTCCACGACCTTGCGATCGCCGCCACCTGAAGACGGTGCGTCTACCAATTCCGCCATCTGGGCACAGATTGCACCGGTGTTCATCACGCCGGCTGCGGGTAGGGGCGGGCCAATAGCGAGCGTTCCCCCTGCCTGTCAACGCAAACCTCACGGCAAATTGCCAGCATAAGCACAAAGGGTGCAATTTGCCGGCGCTTACCCGTCGGAACGCTTGCCCTGATGGGCGCATTGAAGCATGGGGCAGCGCGTAACTGCATCACCCCTGTACTTTCATTGCAAGAGCTGTCTCGCCATGACCACATCGTCTCCGCTTTCTGGCCAGCTTGTCACCCTGTTCGGCGGCAGCGGCTTTATCGGCAACCATGTCGCGCAAAAACTGCTGGCGCGCGGTGCGCGGCTGCGGATTGCCAGCCGCAATCCGGAACGCGCGCACAGCCTGAAGCCGCTTGCCAATCTGGGCCAGATCCAGTTTGTCCCCTGCAACCTGACGCATGAGACCAGCGTGGCCGCCGCGCTCGCCGGAGCAAGCCATGCCGTCAATCTCGTCGGCGTGTTCACCGGTAATCTCAGCGCGGTGATGGGCGAAGGCGCCGGAACGCTTGCTCGCCTTGCCAAGGCATCCGGCGTGGAGGCGCTGGTGCATGTCAGCGCTATCGGTCCGGGCTCTGCATCGGGTGTTGCCTATGCCAAAGCCAAGGCCGAAGGGGAGGAGCGCGTTGCAGCCGAATTCCCGCAGGCAACCATCTTGCGTCCATCGATCGTGTTCGGAGAAGATGACAATTTCCTCAACATGTTCGGCGGGATGATTGAACTGGCCCCCGTTCTGCCGGTGTTTGCGCCCGAGGCGAAGCTGCAACTGGTCTATGTCGATGATGTGGCCGAAGCGATTGTCACGGCGCTCGAATATCCCGAACTGCATGGCGGCCACACCTATGAGCTGGGCGGGCCGGAGCAGATCTCGATGATGGAGCTGAACCAGCGCATTGCCGCAGCCCAAGGGCGCAATCGCCGCTTTATCGCTATGCCCGATACGTTTTCGGCAATCTTCGCCGCGCTGCCGGGCACGCCGATGAGCCGGGACCAGTGGACGCTTCTGAAGCCCGGCAATGTCGTGGCAGACGGCGCACGGGGCTTTGCCGAACTGGGGATCAAGCCGCGCGGGCTTGGGCTGTTTCTCGACAAGTGGATGATGCGGTTTCGCAAGCATGGTCGCTTTGGCCTCAGCACAGAACGAGCCAAGGCGCGCAAGGCAGCGCCCTGATCCGCGGCTCCTGCATTCAGGACAGAGGTATGGTTGCTGAATTTTGAGGCGCTTGAGACAACGTCTTGAACACAAAAACATGCCCCCCGCTAAGCGGATCCATAAGGCAAGACGCGCGAGGGGCGCACAGGGACAGCGGGCGCGAGTGCGGGGCGCATGGCTGCCAGTCCAGCGGGGCTGCCTGGAATGGGAAAACCGCTTGAAAGCAGCCTTTGATCTGGGGTGAAGGGAAAACTCGCTAGAGGCGCGCCTTGTAGAGCGCCAGCAGATCGGCCTCACCCTGGCGCGCCTGTTCGGCCGAAAAAGCGGGGCTGTCGGGAACCATCCAGCCGTGATCGGCGGGGTAAAGCTTGACCTCTACCGCCAAGCCGAGTTCTTCAGCCCTTGCCGCCAGAATCCCGCGATCATCGGGGGCCTTGGCGTCATCATTGCGGGCGACTGCGATCAATGTGCCGCCATCCTTGGCCAACCATTTGAACTGGCCGACCGGCGAATCCGAACCCTCGCGCACCAGCCCTGCGCCATGAAAGCTTGCCGCCGCCTTGATCCGCGACGGCACAGTGGCCGCGCTCCAGATTGCAAAGGGCCCGCCCATGCAATAGCCGTGGACGCCAACGAAGCGGGTGTAATCAACCCCATCCTGTTCTTCGAGCCACATGGTAATCGTGCGCGCATCGCTGCCGATCGCAAAGGAATCGAGCTTGCTCCGCCAGGGAGTGACCTTCTCAAAGCCGCCTTGCGCGATGAAATCGGCAAAATCGGTGAACTGCTCGCCTGCAACATCGCGGTAATAGGGGTTCATCACCAGCACGGCAAAACCTTGCGCGGCCAATTCACGCGCGATCACCCGCTTGGCTTCGCGCAGCCCCGCAATGTCCGGCCACAAGATCACCGCAGGATGCTTGCCCTCAGTCGGGTGCACGAAAAAGCCGTCCGCCTCGCCATCAGGGGTGGCGAAGTTGACAACGCGTTCACTGAGCGCCCCTGCGGCGTAAAGCGGCGCTGCCGCCCCTGCCGCCAGCACACTCACCCCCGCCAGCGCGCCAAATTGTCGCCGCGACAATTGCGCTTGCGCCCAGCTTTGAAGATTGGCTTCATCGCACATTTCGATCTCTCCGATTGCCCGTTGCGAGCCCTGATAGGCCGAGCGGCCAGCCATGGACAACCCGCCTTTTGCCTGACAGGCTTGATCGGTGCAGAACAGGAGTGTGCCTTTGAACCTGCCGGATGATCCCTTGGATATCCGCGCTTTTGAGCGCCGCTGCGACGGGATCACCACCAGCGGCAAGCTGATGCCGCAAGATCTGGCGCGGCTTGCTGCAATCGGCGTGCGCCATGTGGTGAACCTCGCGCTGGATAGCCACCCCGAAGCGATGGCTGGTGAGGCGGAATTGCTGGCCGCCCACCGCATTGCCTACACCCATATCCCGGTGCCGTTTGATGCGCCCACCCGCGATCATGTCAAAGCGCTCGAAGCCGCGCTCACCGCCCATCCCGGCCCTACCCATGTCCATTGCATCATGAACTGGCGGGTGAGCGCATTCTTCTACCTGATCGACCGCGCGCGCGGGGTGGCCGAGCCTACGGCGCGGGCGCAAATGGCCAAGGTGTGGAATCCACTGGAGGATGAGAGCGCGCCGCAAGTGTGGCGCGACCTGCTGACAGGTGCGCGCTAGGCGCCGAAGAAGTTCAATTCGAGCAACACATTGTTGGGATCAGCGGTGAAAATCTGTTTGAGACCAACCGAAGACAGATCATTGACCCGGTAATCGCACCCCAAGGCATCGAGCCGGGCTGTGATCTCGGCAAAATCCTCGCAGCGCAGCGCCACGTGATGGATTGCGCCAGTTTCGCTGCCGGGCGTCACCGCGCGATCAAAGGCGCGCGGACAGTCAACCGAATTGAGATGGAGGATTGCGTTGCCGCCTGCATCATACATCCAGCGCACCTGATCGGGGCGCAAGGGCGCAGGGCCATCGCGCTCCTCCAGATCGAGCACGTCGGCATAAAAGCGAGCGGTTTCGGCCAACCGGTCGGTGATGATGTTCACATGATCGAGGCGTTGCACAAGCATTGCGCTGTTCAAGCCTGATGCGATCGGCAATGCCACTGGCAAAAGCGTATGGTCATTTATCCCTGTTCATAAGACCAAGGTTCACTGGCGTGAACCCATGCGCCTTTAACCCCGCCTCCCCGCCCGGCCACCATAGCCTATTGGTATCATTGGTGGCCGGGCGGGGAGGCGGGGTGGGAGGTATGAGCGAAGCTCAACGAGCTTGAGTATAAGAGGCAGCACAAAGCTTTCTGAACGATGACTGCTCGATTCAGCCTAGCGCCAGTGCAGCTCAGGCAGCTTGACGATGCTGATGATCGGGGTACAGGACAATGCGCCTTACACTTGCCTCAACCGCCATGCTGCTCGCCGCTGCGAGCGCTGCTGTGTCTGCTGCCCCGGCTGCGGCACAAACGCTTTCGAGTGGGGACTACGCCCAGTGCGCGGTCTATCGCGACGGGCGTTTTCAGGGGCATGACAGCGTGTGCCTTGAACGAAAGCGCAGCCAGATTGCGCGGATGCAGGATCGTCGGGCGCGCTCGGGCGCTTGGGCTGCTGCGCCGGTCGCCAACACCTGGGGATCATCGCCCTGCCCGCCTTTTGCCAATGGCGGGCGCGGCTTCAGCTACACCGTCAATGATGATCTGAGTTTTCCGGGCTATGCGGCGGCCTTTGATGATGTGAGGAACGGGCGGCCCTGCATGCCTTCGTCCAATATCCAGCTTCGCGGCGTGCCTTAATCTCTGAAGACGACAGTCCTGTTGCCGTTCATAAGCACGCGCTCCTCGGCGAACAGGCGCACCGCTTCGGCCAGCACCCGGCGTTCAATGTCGCGGCCCTTGCGCACCAGATCGGCCGGGGAATCAGCGTGGCTGATGCGTTCGACATCCTGATGGATGATCGGGCCTTCATCGAGGTCTTGCGTCACGAAATGGGCGGTGGCGCCAATGATCTTGACGCCTCGTTCGTGGGCCTGATGGTAGGGACGTGCGCCCTTGAAACCGGGCAGGAAGGAATGATGGATGTTGATGCAGCGCCCGGCAAAATGGGCGGATTGTTCATCCGAGAAAACCTGCATGTAACGCGCCAGCACCACCAGTTCGGCATCCAGCTCCTCGGCCAGAGCGCGCAAGGTCGCCTCGGCGGCAGGCTTGGTATCGGGCGTCACCGGAATGTGGCGGAACGGGATGTCGCCAATATCCCCATGGATCGCGGCCTCGCGCGGGTGATTGGAAACGATCGCGACCGGCGCAATGTTGAGCTCTCCCGTGCGCCAGCGGTACAACAGGTCGACCAGACAGTGATCGAATTTGCTCACCATGATGATGGTGCGGCGCGGGCGGTTTTGCGCGGTGAGCTTCCATTCCATCTCATGGGCGCTGGCAAGGCTGGCGAATTCGCCGCGCAGCGCCTCGGATGTCGAGCCATCGGGATCAAACACAACCCGCATGAAGAAGCGGTCGCTCCCGCCGCTTTCTGCCCGATCGTTGAATTGCTGCGCATCAAGGATGTTGCAGCTGCGTTCATAGAGGAACCCCGTTACCCGCGCGGTGATACCGGGCCGATCAGGACAAGCGAGAGTAAGGAGCAGCGGAGCAGCCATATCAACGGGTCAAGGCTGCTTCGCATTGTGTCATCAATTCGGTGATGATCGCCGACACGGGTTCCTCGCACCTGACCATGCCAACCGATTGCCCGGCCATCACGCTGCCGCTTTCAACGTCGCCATCGATCACCGCACGGCGCAGCGCACCTGCCCAGAAATGTTCAACCTCCAGTTGGGCTGCGGCCATGTCCACGTCCCCTGCATCGAGCTTGGCAGCGATCTCGCGTTGCTTGGCGGTGAACTCCTCGGTTCCCTTGTTCTTGAGCGCGCGCACCGGAATAACCGGCAGGCGCGGGTCCACCTGCACGCTGGCAATCGCATCGCGGGCCGAAGCGCGGAAGAAAGCCTTCTTGAAGTCGGGGTGGGCGATGCTTTCGGTCGCACAGGCAAACCGGGTGCCAAGCTGGACGCCGGCTGCACCCATTTCGAGATAGCTCGCAATCGCCTCGCCCCGACCAATGCCGCCTGCAACAAAAATCAGATGCTCAGCTGCCAGTTCAGGCAGAATTTCCTGCGCCAGCACCGAGGTGGAAACCGGGCCAATATGTCCGCCCGCTTCCATACCCTCGATCACCAGCGCATCCGCACCCGAACGCCGCAGCTTCTTGGCAAGAGCGAGCGTGGGCGCAAAGCAGATCACCTTGATGCCAGAATCGTCCGCTTTGATCGCCTCGACACTGCCCTTGGGCGGGATGCCGCCTGCCAGCACCACATGGGTCACGCCATGCTTGCGGCAGACCGCGATCAGATCGAACAGCGCCGGGTGCATGGTGATGAGATTGACGCCAAACGGCTTGGCGGTGAGCGCCTTGGTGGCGGCGATTTCAGCGTCGAGCAATTCGGGCGTCATCGCCCCGCAGGCGATCACGCCAAAGCCACCTGCATTGCTGATCGCGGCAACGAGATTGCGTTCCGACACCCAGCTCATCGCGCCGCACAGGATTGCGGTTTCACAGCCGAGAAATTCCGTGCCGCGCTGCATGAGGGCGGCGGTGTTGGGGTAAGTGCGCATGCCGGATGCCTTTGATGAGGTATGCGCGCGGCCTCAAGCAATTTCGTCAAGGGCGCGCAAGTGGTGTGGCGATCTCCCTAGCAGAGACACACACAGCTGCAATCATGAAGGGTGGAGAGAGCACAGGCGTTGCTTGCAACGGCAGCTTCGCTGCAAATCTGCAATAAAATATAGATATGCATTTCTTATTATTACGTTTTATTGTAATTTTAGTTCATAATACAGACAGAATCACTTGGGTAGAAGGCAAGCATCGAGCCGGGCAGTTCACCCCTACCCCCTGTTTGCCCCCTGTGGCTGTCCGGTTCGACCCCGCCCCCGCTTTCCACAAGGACGTACTCATGTTGTCTGCAATTCTCGCCCCTGCCATGGCGCTCACGCTGTCGACTGCCGTGGTTCCCAGTGCCGCCGAAGAAATCGTTCAGGTCCATGTTGCCATCAGCGATCTCAACCTTGCCGATCCGCAGGACCGCCAGATCTTGGAGCGCCGCCTTAATTCCGCTGCCTTCAAGGTGTGCGGCCGCACCTTTGGTCGTCAGACCATGGCGCAGGCAATCGAACAGCGCAATTGCCTGGCAATGGCCCGCGCCAGCTATGAAGATCAGGTGCGCCTTGCCTTGGCTGAAGCCGGCGCCTCGCGCGTATCGCTGCGCCAGAACTGATCGAAATCATCAAATAATCCGGGCCGATAATAAGGCACAATGGGTCCGGATAAGGGCCGGCCTACGCATTCAAGCGCAGGTCGGCCCTTCCGCTTTTGAAGCGCCGACAGCATCTTTAGTGATAGATGATGCGCAGCCTTGCTGCGACAGCCTTGGCCAGATCAACCGCGCTGTGGGCATCCCGAGCGCGCGCCAGCGCAACGCCCATACGGCGATAAGGGCGCGTAACCGGCTTGCCAAACAGCCGCACATCCACATCACCCGGCGCCAGAGCAAGCGCCTCGCCTAGTCCCTCGAAGGTAAAACGGCTGGCATCCCTGTCAGCCAGAATCACCGCCGAGGCAGCAGGCTGGGCAGGGATAGTGTCGGGCACTGGCAATCCGAGGATCGCGCGCGCGTGCAGATCAAATTCGCTCAAGGTTTGCGAGGCGAGCGTCACCATGCCGGTATCATGCGGGCGTGGTGAGAGTTCAGAGAAGATCACTTCCTCCCCCCTGACAAAGAACTCCACCCCATAAAGGCCCCAGCCCCGCCCCTCGCCTTGCAAGGCAGTGACAACCCTCGCGGCCATGTCTTGCGCAGCCGCCAAGGCAGCAGCACTCATCGCGGCAGGCTGCCAGCTTTCGCGATAATCGCCGCGTTCCTGGCGATGGCCGATCGGCGGGCAGAAACTGATGCCGCCAGCATGACGCACCGTCAGCAGCGTGATCTCATAGTCAAATGCAACAAACTGCTCGACGATCACGCGTGCCCGGTCCCCACGCATATTGGCAACCGCATAGTCCCATGCCGCCGCGAGGCCTTCAGCTCCATCCACCTTGCTCTGCCCCTTGCCCGATGACGACATCACCGGCTTGATGACACAGGGAAAGCCAGTGAATTCAGCCGCAGCACGCACTTCATCAAGGCTCATCGCATAGCGATAGCGCGAAGTCACAAGGCCAAGCTCGCCCGCCGCCAGATCGCGGATCGCATCGCGGTTCATGGTCAATTGCGCCGCGCGGGCAGATGGCACGATGGCAAAACCCTCCTGCTCCAACTCGCCAAGAACCTCGGTCCGGATTGCCTCAATTTCAGGGACAATCAGATCAGGCCGGTGTTTCTCAACGGCTGACCGCAGCGCCGCACCATCAAGCATCGCAAACACCCCGCGCGCATCTGCAACCTGCATCGCGGGCGCATCGTCATAGGCATCACAGGCGATCACCCGCGCACCCAGACGCTTGGCAGAAATGGTGAATTCCCGGCCCAGTTCGCCTGAACCGAGCAGCAGAATGGTGGCAATATGGCTCATGCCGCAAGGCTTTAGCCCTGCGCGCGGGCCTGTCCAGTGTCCAACTCGCAAGCTGTCCGCGGCAAGGCACCGCAGCGCACTTGTCCGCCACCTGCCGCGCGCGCTATCACGAGGCCGAGTTCGGTCTCGCGCAAAACCCAGTCGATCGTGCACTCCACCCGCGCCAGCCCCGCGCTGGCCGTCAGTTTGAGCCCTTTGGACGAGCTTGCAGAGGCAAGCGCCCTAAAAGTCGTCACAACATCCTCACACCAGTGAAGCGCCGCTTGCCGGTCGGTTTCTGGCAGAATTACGCCAAACCGCTCGCTATCAAGTCGCGCCACCTCATATCCATCGCAGGCCATCGATTCGAGAAAGCGCGCGAAGCCCCATTGCACCTCATCCACCATGCGCTGGCCATAGCGCAAATGAACCGCGCGCATCCCATCAACCGCCAGCACCGCCATCATCTGCCCCCCGCCGCGTGCCAGATGGCGTCCGAGCGATGCACACAGCGATTGCCGATTGGCCAGGCCGGTCAGTGGATCGGTGAGCGTGCGGGCACGCAGCTCCCCTTCGAGATTGCGCAATTGCTGAACCGAACGCAGCAGCCCGACCGCGCCAATCGGTTCGCCTGAAGGCTGGGTCACTGGGCGCAGGCTGAGCGCATACCAGCGGTGGCAGTCAGGACGATGGCGATGGCCTGCAATCTGAGGCACGCTGTTGCAAGCCATGATCGGGAATTCGACCCAGCCAACCATGGGCTGACCGGCGAGCACGCCATTCACATGTTCTGCGACAAATGCCGCATGCTCGCGCTCTACCAGATCGGTGATGTGGGGCGCGAGCAACACCGAAGAAAGATCCAACCCGATATTTGCGCCATTGGCAGAGGTCTGCGCCAGAAAGCCACGTTCATCGAGCCGGATCACGATATCGTCTGAACTTTCCTCCAATAAGCCGTGCAGAATGTTGCTTTCAAACCCACCAAACCCTGTTTCCATTTACGCCAGCCCCCGGGTAATTGAACAGCGGATTCGCAATCAATCAAATAAGCCCGTTAGTCGAATTAGCTATTTACTTTAACAACAGAACAAATTTCTCCGTCATTTTTTATCTAATTTCGTAAATCTCGTTAGCTTACTGATATAAAAAACGAATCAACCGTCAGGTTTCGTTTACCATATTCAGGCATAGGGTCATACCAACAGGCTGTGGTTTTGACTCATTGCAGGGATTTCCAAGCGGCGAAAACTCTGAATCTATGTGGCCGGGCTTCCGGAGGGCATTGTCATGGGTTCATCGATCGGTTTGTGGGATGATTTCGATGGAGCGTCGCTGCGGCGACTGGCGCGATTTTCGAAGAGTGCGAACCAGGCTCGTCGGGTGTTGGCGTTGGCTCAGATTTACGACGGGAGCAACCGAAGCGAGGCTGAGGCTGCCAAGATCGGCGGTGTGACGCTTCAGATCGTGCGCGATTGGGTGATCCTGCCCGAGTGGCGGTCACCACCACGAGGCTTGGCAACCGCCCTGCCATGCTCAAGCGCAAGGCGCCTCCAGCGAATAGCGCTCGAGATGCTGACATCAAAATGGGCTGTTGCCGCTCGGCAACTAATGCCGCCATCAATCGCGGCAACAACCCGATCCCGAAGGTCCTGTGAAAGCGTCCGTGCCATCCATGCTGGCCTCCTGCATCCAGCAAAAAGGATGAATCAGAACCGCCCTCGAAAGGGAATCCCCGCCGAGTCAGAACGTGGGGAAAACCCCCTAGAGCGATGTTCGACACCCTGTTGGGTTCGATAATCAAGCCATTGGTAATCTTACGGGTTGTGACTTAGGCAATTTGCCGTAAGTTTTTTATAAGGGGGATAACTAGCCAAGACCGCTAAACCAGACAGGGGTTATGTAATGAAGATGTTTCATCTTGGGGCGCAAGCCCAAGCACCCCAATCCGATATATCAGATCAAGCATTCCAGTCTATCAGCGAAACTGACCTTCTGAGCAAGATCGAAGCTTTCAGCCATGAACTGAAAGGTCTTTTGAACAACTATCAATCTACTCAAGGTGCCGTAAGTTCGTTTCCTGAGCTGGCAAAAAAGCTTTATGAGTGTCGCCGAAAAGTCGACCATGTGTTCGAATTGCAGGGTTTTTCGACAAGCCCGGCGTGGGATATAATGCTTGATCTCTACGAAGCAGAGACCGAAAATCGAACGGTTTCGGTGTCGAGCGCCTGCATCGGGGCCGCGTGCCCGGCGACCACAGCTTTGCGTTGGCTCGGTGTTCTGGAGCAAATGGGTCTGATCGAACGCACGGATGATCCAGACGACAAGCGTCGAGCTTTGGTGAGCCTCACCGATAAAGGGCGCGCTAAGACCTCAGAGGCGCTATCCCAGCACTTTTGATGCTATCGCAGAGCCTGTGACCTGCCCCCGCTGGCTCCCTTGATTTGATGTAGAGTCTGCCCTGAGCGAAGGAGCAGATGAATGAGGAAGAGTCGTTTTACCGAGGAGCAGATCATTGGCATGATCAAGGAGCAGGAGGCTGGACTGCCGA
>Ga0213830_1000759_pt1 | contig 11030 bp, 9 predicted proteins | sample SWATP11_FD_161661 | JGI IMG/M metagenome (GOLD analysis project Ga0213830, IMG submission 161661) | Coastal seawater microbial communities from Marineland, Florida, United States - SWA TP1 #1 | ecosystem: Environmental > Aquatic > Marine > Coastal | place: USA: Florida | collected 2016-08-06
GCTAAGCCATGTTAGATACGAATATCAAAAACCAATTAACAAGCCACTTTGCTTCTATTACCAGCCCTGTTGAGCTGCTTATCGCCTTGGATGACAGCAATAAATCAACAGAACTTAAAAACTTAGCAAACGATTTAGCTTCGTTAAGCTACAAATTCTCGGTGCGAGATAACCCTAGCCAAGATGTGCGTCGTCCATCTATGGTGGTATCTTCACCTATTAACAATACGCAAATCACATTTGCGGGTGTGCCTATGGGCCACGAATTCACAAGTTTGATCCTTGCTCTACTGCATTCAGGCGGTCATCCAAGTAAGGCATCAGAGACTGAAATTGAACAAATTAAATCATTACCAGGGCCGCTTAACTTTGAAGTGTATATTTCATTAAGTTGTCAAACATGTCCGCAAGTAGTGCAAGCACTTAACTTGATGGCGGCACACAATGAAAATATTACGGCTACTATGATTGATGGCGCCTTGTTCCAAGACGAAGTGAACGAGCGTAATGTGTTAGCAGTACCGGCTGTGTACTTAAACGGTGAGTTATTCAGCCAAGGCGCTGTAAACCTGACTGATATCTTAAATAAAGTAGATACAAAAGCGGCTGCACGCCAAGCCGAAGCACTGAACGATAAAGAGCTATTCGATGTACTTGTTGTTGGTGGTGGCCCAGCAGGGGCTTCTGCGGCAATTTATTCAGCACGTAAAGGCTTAAATACGGGTGTGGTTGCAGAGCGTTTTGGTGGTCAGGTATCAGACACATTAGCAATTGAAAACTTTATATCAGTTAAAGCGACCGAAGGTCCTAAATTGGTTGCACAACTTGAAGAGCACGTTAAAGAATACGACGTTGATGTTATGCAAAACCAACGTGCGGCATCGCTTACTAAGCAAGATAATTATCAAATCACGCTAGAAAATGGCGCGGTTTTAAATGCTAAATCAGTGGTATTAGCAACCGGTGCACGCTGGCGTGAAATGAATGTGCCAGGGGAGAAAGAGTATCGCGGTCATGGCGTTGCTTACTGTCCACACTGTGATGGTCCGTTATTTAAAGGCAAAGCAGTAGCAGTAATCGGCGGTGGTAACTCAGGTATTGAAGCTGCAATTGACCTTGCAAACATTGTTGAGCATGTCACCGTTCTTGAATTTGCTGATACTTTACGTGCTGACGAAGTACTTATTCGTAAAGCAAATAGCTTAAACAACATTACTATTATCAAAAACGCGCAAACGACCGAAGTTGTTGGTGATGGTAAACGAGTAACAGGCTTAAGCTATATTGACCGCATCTCTGGCGATGAAAAATCACTTGAGCTTGCAGGTATCTTTGTGCAAATCGGCTTGGTGCCAAACACTGAATGGTTAAAAGATTCAGCGTTATCACTGACTCGCTTTGGCGAAATCGAAATTGATAGCAAAGGTGCAACATCATTACCGGGTGTTTACGCGGCAGGTGATGCAACAACAACGCCGTTTAAGCAAATCATTATTGCTATGGGCAGTGGTGCAACGGCAAGCTTAGGTGCATTTGATTACTTAATTCGCCACAGCGATGAAACTCAAAGCACAGAAGATGCAGCTTAATGACTCTTGATTAGGCAGCTCACACCCATAGCTGCCGCTTTAAAGCCGCCCTCTCCAAAGGCGGCTTTGTTTTTATTAATACAGCTATTGATACTGCGCTGCAGTAATAAACTCCTCAAAACTTTCACACCAAATAACTACTGTATTGTAATCACTGACATCGATACCTTGTGGTACAACTAATTTAAAGCCATTGAACGAACGCACTCCTGCAACACGCTGCATTGTGCCTTTTTGTGCTAAGAAATCGGCTTCGTTATCAATAAAGTTTCGCGATAGATAAAGTTGATAGTCAGGCCCAGGTGATAACGTGCCCTGCATAGAAATAGCATCATTCGTTAGATACACCTTGCCATCACCATAATGTAAGCGATCTGAGCCTTTGAGTTCGGGCTTAAACGTTGCACTAAACTGCGATCGACCTTGGTGCTGCTTCAAAATAGCAATATCGGGTGCTGGTTGTTCAGTTAAAATAGGTAAACTGTACACTCCAGCTATAAAACCCGCAGCAAAAATCGCCAATGTCATAATGATAATTAGCAGCGCTTTTAGCATGCTTACTCCTTATTTTTTAGCGTTATGATGTGACGTTGCTTTAAAGAAAATTGTTTTTCAACATCACCAAAGTATTGCAAATAGAGCTTCTCAAGTTCACCTGATTGATGCAATTTTTGCATACCTTGTTCTAGTATATCTCTAATGTGTTGATTCTCTTTGCTTAAGTAAAAGTAATAGTCGCTGGAATATTGCAACATAATGTTTGGCGCAATGACAAAATTGAACTGTTTTAGTCTATTTAGTTCGGTGCCAATAGCCAGTACTGAGCGTGGAAAGTAATCACCGAGCCCTGTTTCAAGGGCTTTTATCATCCCTGGGTAATCAAGCTCGCCATTAACTGTTAAACCATTGTTTTTCAGCACGGTATAATCTGACCAACTTTGTTGTTGCAGGCCAACTAAGGGGGTTAATTCAGCAAGGCTTTTAATATTGCTAAACTTTTCTTGGTCTTCATGACGGATAATAAGCAAACGCTTGCCGTGTAACCCTTTATAGAGTGGGATTGTCGTTCTGACTAATGAATCAACTTGTTCGTGAGGTAAAGAAAGCCATGCTAAGGTAATCGTTTTATTATGGTTGAGCTGCTCTACAATACGTTTATTATTCATTGGCTTAACATTGTATAGCAGCACTAAATCCACATCCATTGCTGCAAAACTTTTGTCGAGAATATCGTGAATATATTGGTTTTTTACCGCATCGGTATAATTTGGCTTTGCAAGCTGTATAACAATTTGTTCATGGCAAAAGGCTTGTAGACTCAACAGAGCAAAAGTCATAAGTAATATCAGTATTGCTCTATTCATTATTTCGAGTCTCTGCTTTTTGAGCGCAGGTTTATACGACTATACTTTGAAAACATGCACCTGCTGTTGTAAACGCGAAGCCAATGAGGCCAATTCTTGGCTTGCTTGCGCATTTTGTTGTGAACTTTCGCTAACCAGTGAAATGCTACTACTAAATTCATTAATATTACAACTAAGTTCGTTTGCAACAGTGGTCTGCTCATCGGTTGCGGTGGATACTTGGTTGTTCATATCGGCAATAAGTGCCATTTCTTGAGTGATTTCAGTCAGTAATTGTGATGAGCGTTCTGCATATTCAACACTTTGTTTAGCACTTTCGTCGGCATTGCCCATGGCGGTCACTGCTTGCTGCGCCATTGCTTGTAGTTTACTGATCATTTCGTTAATACTGGCTGTGGCTTTTTGCGTGTTGTGCGCAAGCTGCCTGACTTCATCGGCCACCACCGCGAAACCGCGACCCGACTCACCTGCGCGAGCTGCTTCAATAGCTGCATTTAATGCAAGTAAATTGGTTTGTTCAGCAACACCTTGGATCATCATCACCACTTGATTGATATCGGTTGATTGTGTATTTAACTCATTGATTAGTTTTGTATTCGCATTAACGATATGTGATAGACGGTTTATTGAATCGATATTTTCTTGCACAGACTGCTGACTCAGCTTGGCTGTTTTATCAGTGTGAGTGGCTTTTTCTGATGTTGATAGTGCATTTGCAGCAACTTGTTCAATGGCACTACTCATTTGCGTAATGGCGGTAGCAATCATCGCTGATTGATGTTCTTGCTCTGTGGCAGTGCTTGCAACTTGGTCGCTAATTGAGTTCATTTGCTCGGCCGCAGATGATAGGGTGAGTGTGGCGCTAGTTACATCATTTACTAAAGCATGAATGCGTTCCATCATGGCATTAAAGTGGTTTGCTGCTTGAGCTATTTCGTCATTACCATGGGTTTTGGCGCGCAGACGCAAATCGGCATTTTCAGAGATAGAACCTATCGTTTCGCTTAACGATAACAGTGGGTTATGAATAGAGCGATAAATGATAAAGGCAATAGCTAGCAACAGAATAATTAAAATAGTGATAGAGGCAGTCATAGCGATACTGACCTGAGCAAAATCTTTATCTGCGGTGTTTTTAAACTTGTTAGCCTCATTGATTTGTAAGTTTATTAGCCCTTGATAACTTTCACTGAGAGGGTCAAACACATCGTAAAGATTTTTTACGAACTCTTTGTTAGGTACTGCTTTAAGTTGGTCACTTTTAACTTGGGTTAAAAACGTGCTGAGTTCACTTTCTACTACAGCGAGATTCTTTTCCACGATATTAACTAAGCGCTGCTCTTCAGAAGTGAGTTTGGTTCCTAAATAGCTTTTCCATTTGCTATCAGCAACATTTTTTGCATTTTCAACGGCGACTAGAAAGTCAGTTTTTGAAATTTGCTCAGCGCGGTATTTATGGAATAGATCAACAATGCTAACTGCGTAATTGTCCGATACTGTTTTTATCTGCTCAAGGGGGATGACTCTATCGTCATACAAACTGTCGATGCCTTTTACCATGCCCGACATAATAGACATTGTAAAAATAGAGGTGATCACAAAAACTGTAACCGGTAACAAAGCCAAGACGGCTAATCGCATACGAACGGTATAGTTATTTAACATGAGCGTGCAAATTTTTGTAAGGACTTAGTATTAAAACTAATAGAGAAATAGTTTTAAGCAAGTTTTTGCAATTGTTTTGCAGGCTTTTTCTTAAGAGACATATCTATTACGACTCAAAGGTAGCCACAGAGGGCGTTGGCTCTGGTTAAGATAACAAAGCCAGTATTTACACTGGCTTTGTTTTGTTCCTGTTTTTACATTAATGGCCGCGATTAGGCATTTGCCTTTGCGTATTGCGGCGCATTTGTTGGCGCTGCATACCTTGCTGACGTGCTCTATTTGCCCTATTTAATTGCTGCATACGATTTTGTTGCCTATTTTGAGTGTGCTGGCGTTGCTGTAATGTTTGCTTCGCTTTACTTTTATCTATGCTTTGCAATTTATTTTGCACTTGTTGGCGGTCAATATTTTGTGCCCGATCTTTGATTTGTTGCTGTTTATCGGTAGGTAATGTTTGCCATTTACCCTCAACACGTTGTTGCCATTTATCGGCATCATGCTTGAGCACGTTACCTTTTTGGTCGGCGAACACGTTGTTTGCTTTATCGCGTTGGCTGATGGCTGTTTTTAAATCGCGTTTCACTTGCTGCTTTGAAGCAAGACGAGATTTACTTTGATCGCGTTTATAAATATTATGCCTTGGTTGTTTATTATGGTGGCCAGGTTTATGGCCGACATTAATTTTGTTACCAATATTGATGTTGCCATTATTAATAATAACTGGGCCGCGGTAACCACCGCCATACCAGCCATTACAGCAATGATAAGGTCGATAATGGGTTGGCCATCCAACATTCCAATTCATACCTAGATTTAAAAAACCATTGCTCCAACTTAAGCCAAACGACCAACCCGTCCAGTTGTTATAGCCAATATTAAACCCCCAAGTTGGTGGGCGAGGGTAGTAGTAGCCACCGCCCCAGTATGGCGGGTAATACCAACCCGTTCCATACACTGGCACGCCATAATAAGGGTATGACCACATGTAACCTGGGTAATAACCAACATACACCACCTCAGGAGTTGATTCGTATATCTCGACGTAAGTGACGTTGTAAACGGGGGAACTTGGAGGAATTTTTGCGATGTCATCTTTTGGAATGCTATCAGCAACAAGCCAAGGGCCTTGTGCGGAGTCTGCCTTAAACCACACTGCATTATCGACTGCATAATATTTGCCTTTAATTTGCAGCACTTGTGCATCGGTATTAATGGCATAAGAAACTTGCGTGCCCGGGATACGTTCAAACTTAGGTTTACCATCATAATACACAGTTAAACTAGTGTCTTTACGGCTGATAGCCGCTGTTTGCGGCACTTTTGCATCTAATATTGCTTCGTCAGCTTCTTCAGTGCCAGCAACTGAAACTCTGAGGCCCCCTAAATCTGATTCAGGTGGAATATTGGCAAAGCTTTCTGGTAGTTCGTCGCCACGTACAAAGGTCCATGGGCCTGTTTGTTGTTTTGCGCGATACCAGCGTCCAGATAACAAGACATACATGTTATTCGTTTGCATTTCACGTAGCCACGGGGTTTCAGTGTTAAACACATACATGAGCTCGCCACCGGTTAAGCTTTTCCATTTAGCTGCGCCATCAGTTGCAATAAGTTCGGTGGGTTTAGTTGTAACAACAATGGCTGGTGGCGCACTTAGATCTGAGCTTTCGGTATCTTTAGGAAGCATTTTTACAAGTTCAGCCGGTGGCGACTGAGTATAGTCATAAGGCCCTTTGGCTTGTTTTGCCTGATACCAAAATTGCCCATCGGTGAGATAACATAGTTTGCTTTTGCTATCTTTAATCACTGTCATGGCAGTGTTTAAAGCGCGCTCATATTGGCTGTTTTCAATTTTACTAAACTTAGGTTCACCATCAAAACTCAATAATACCGACAGTTGCTCTGTGAAAATAATCGTTGGAGGGTCGGTTTTTAACTGCGTTAAACTTTGTTCTGCTGCTTCTGCACTTTCAAGACTAGCGGTCAGTTGCGAAAGCGAGGTTTCGAATTGACTGGTTTTTATTGCTTCATTAACGACAGCAGTAAACTTTTGTTCGCCTGCATCTTTTGACTCAGGCCAGCGTACATCGGTGACAGTCATATTGCGAACGGTGACGGTATCGTTTTCGCGATCAGTATCTAGTTTAGCGGTAAACCAAAATACGCCAAACACTGCGTCACTACCTGAAACCGAAAATGACATTGCTGCACGGGCTGTTAAAGTATTACCGTTTAGTTTCTCGGGTTGTGGCTGGTAAACAATGAGTGTGCCTTGTGATGTTTGCACTTGTTGAGGCCATTCAATAGCTTGGCTAAAAAATGAAAAAAAACATAGAAAAGAGAGTATTAAAAGCCTGAGGGCAGTGATAAAGGGTAGGGGGAGTTTCATGGTCAATCCTTGGCTAACATAACTCTTTAAAGTATAGCCAATGACATCGAAAACGCTTAAAAATTGTTCCTATTTTTAAAGCGTTAGCTTAGGCAACTTGAGTTAAAAAATGTGAGCCCGCATTTAAGCCCATTTCATAACCCGCACTGAGTTTTTCAAATGATTTTGTTGTTCGACCAACAGCAAAGTTGGGTGGCGGTGCAATAATATTAATTTTACAATCACTCGGCGGATTAGTAATAAAGTCAATGCTTTGATTGTAATTTTCTGCGCGTCTTAAGGTGGCTTCTGCTAATGCAGGGGTGTTTTTATAAAGACGTTTAACGAACCAAGGCGCTTTTGAAGGCTTTTTCTTATAGCCAAGAGGCTGAGATAAAATAACGGTGATTTCTTTATTACCCATCTCGTATGCTTTACGAATAGGAATAGAATCTGCCACGCCGCCATCAGTGAGGTGTAAATTGTCGATAACAGGAAATTCTCGATAAGCAATCGGCAGCGCACATGAGGCTTTTAATTGCTCTTCAAGATGAACCGCATTTGCTTTTAAGTACTCCGCCTGTCCAGTTTGTATATTGGTTGTGACTATATAAAATTCACTGGCTTGTTTTTCGAAGGTGTCGAGATCTAGACGAATATCACGGATGGTTTCTTGCCACAGCCAGTCTAAATCAAACAGGTGGCCACCTTTAATAAAGCGAATAAAATCGATGAACTCTGGTCGGCAAGAGTAATCGGTGATCACTGCATGGTTACGTTTGTATTGGGCGCACAAATAAGCGGCAATGTTAGTGGCTCCGGCAGAAACACCATAGCATTGATTAAAAGGTTGGTAATTAGCTTGAATAAAAGCATCCAGAACGCCAGTGGCAAAAATGCCACGCATTGCACCACCTTCTACAACGAGAGCCTTGTTATTGTTCATTTTCGCAACCTTGCTTGTAACCGTGAGTGCTTCTAACCATAGCAAACACGGTTACAAAACTAAATAGAGTTTTGACTCTAAATAAGGTTTGATTCTTGCTGAGTTATACTGCCTCTACCCAAAGTACGCCAACTTGTTTGTCGGTTACTTTTACTGTACTACCAGCAGCAATGGGAGACTGACTTTTTAATTGCCATGTAATACCCGAATACTGATGTGTGGTTAACCCTTTATCATCAACATTGGCATTAACGACAAAGGTAAGCTCAGCAAAATCGCTATGTATCGGCTTAGTATCGGTTTTATCCTGCATGCGTTTGAGAGGTTTCCAAAGCACGAGAGCAAAACCAAGAGTAAACACGATATTGCTCCAAAGCGCGGTAGTGTAACTCGTATCAAGTAGACCTATATTCATTAGTAAGCCACTGGCAAATAAAGATAAGCCTAAAAACAGTAATACATAGGTACTCATACCCAGTACAGCAACTTCAACAATTAGCGCGATAACACCTATAATCATCAGTGCTTCGGCTAAATGGGTATCTAAAAATGCCATCAGCCCACCTAACTTTGTTGCTTTTTATTCAAAGAGTTAATAATAGACATACCTTGAGCTACAAGCGAGCTTGCGTCAGTACCACTTTCAGGAAGTAATACCACAGATGACTCACGAGCAATGGCTTCTTTAGCGGCAATGGCTTTAGTGGCTAGGTCGAGTTGAATTGCTTTTTGGCCTTGTTCGGTGTCAGCGGCTTCACCTACTTTACGTAGTGCATCTGCTTGTGCTTCAGCAACGGCGATAATCGCTTTCGCTTCACCTTCAGCGCGTAAAATTTGCTCGGCTTTTTCAGCTTCGGCAGCAAGGACTTGAGCTTGCTTTTTACCTTCTGCCACATTGATGGCAGACTGACGGTCACCTTCAGACTCTAAAATTTGCGCACGTTTTACACGCTCAGCTTTCATTTGTGCTTCCATGGCTTCCATTACAGAATTAGGTGGCACAATATCTTTAATTTCGTAACGTAAAACCTGAATACCCCAAGGCTCAGATGCTTGGTTAATCGCGGTAACTATGTTGGTGTTTAACATGTCGCGCTCTTCAAAGGTTTTATCTAGTTCCATTTTACCAAGTTCAGAACGCATCGTTGTTTGCGATAGCTGAGTAACCGCAAATACATAGTCATCAACACCATAAGTGGCTTTATACGGGTCAAGCACGCGGAAATACAGCACACCATCGACGATAAGCGAGATGTTATCTTTGGTGATAGCAGACTGCGAAGGCACATCTTGCGCTTGTTCTTTTAAGCTGCGGTCAGCGGCAATACGGTCGATAAATGGCACAATAAAGTTTAAGCCGGCTTCTTTGGTCGAATGGTACTTACCAAAACGCTCGATTAACCAGGCACGATTTTGCGGCACAAATTTAACGCTACTTTTTAGTAGCACTAAAACAAAAATTAGAAGAAAGACTTCTACATTTAACAAAAGGTCTAAAATGCTAGAAACGGGGTCCATGTACTTTCCTTAATACAATTAATATTATTTTTCACTGCTCAGATTACCACCACAAAGCAAAGCACGCTATTGATTTGTAATCGTTACCTATTTAAGTGCAGTTTTATTCTTTATGCATTGTATTAATAATTCAGTGCATGTTTTATCAAATACATGTGTTGATCAGCTTGCGCCACAATTTCATCGGCTGTTTTTTGTGTACCTAAAAACATGGTGACGCCGACACTGGCTGAGCCCTTATAGTTAAGATTTTGTTGAATAAACTCAACTTCGATGGCTATTTGCAGTTTATCGGCAACGCGATAGGCATTTTGTTTGGCTGTTTGCTCATTTCGGCTTAGCCCTTCAAGTAATACAACAAACTCATCGCCACCAATGCGGGCTAAACAGTCTTTTTCGCGCACAACTGTTTTCATTCTTTGTGCAATCTCAACAAGATAAGCGTCGCCGGTATTGTGGCCATATTGATCGTTTAATTTTTTAAACTTATTAAGGTCGATAAATATTACTGCACCATAGTTTTGGTCGCGTTTGCTCATTTGTAACGCAAGCGATAAGCGAATATAAAAATAGCGGCGGTTTAAAAGTTCAGTTAGCGGGTCGGTGGAGGCAGCGTAGAGGAGTTGTTCTTCAAGGTGTTTTCGTTCGGTAATGTCTGTTGCAATACCTAAAATGCCGATGACTTTGTTAGGCTCTGTGTCGCAAATAATAGGGGTTTTCACTTCCCAGAAAATATATTGGTGTCCGTCGGGAAAGGTAAGCTCAACTTCTTCACGGGTACGCTCACCGCTGAGCACCCGCTTGTCTATTTTTGCTAGCTTTTTTACGTCAGGAATTGGGAAAAAGTCCACATCACTTTTATGTTGTAATTCTTGCTCAGAGCAAGCAAATAAACCCAAGGTAAGCTTATTAGCATAAACGTAATGCCCGAGCTCATTTTTTATGTAAACGTATGCGGGTACGTTATCAAGTGCAAACTTTAATTCAGCAACATGAACGGGCAATTTAGAGTTATTAAGTTCGGCCACAATATGTCCCTATATAACAAGCCATAAATTGATAGTGAACGAAAATATCTTATTAAACAAGACTGACCACAGAGCAAAAATTATAACTAATGATTTAGGTATAGTTATGAAAAATAGATAAAAAATTAATAGTTAGGATGGGTGATAAACTTTGTTATTAGGTGTGTTTTAGACTCGTTTGGTTATCTCAAATTTTAACTATTTTTTATTACTGTGTGATTAAAAACTTCCTTGTTTTCAGTCATCACTTTGGCTTTTATGCTTTGTTGAGAATGGCAAGGTGTTTTGTATGATGCGCGCTAAATAAGCGACAAAAAATATAACCCGTTACAAACATTGATAAGCTATAGGTTGCTCCAGGAATTGCCATGGCGGCATTATTGATTAAGGTACTCGCAATTAAAATGGCAAGGGTGCCATTTTGTAGCCCAACTTCAACCGCAATGCTCATTTGTTGCTTGTGATCTAAGCCCGATATTTTTGCAAAAAACAGCCCTAGTAACAGCGTGCTGAGGTTTAATGTCAGCGTTGCAATGCCACTGGTCGCAAAAAAGC
>Ga0213830_1000760_pt1 | contig 11012 bp, 8 predicted proteins | sample SWATP11_FD_161661 | JGI IMG/M metagenome (GOLD analysis project Ga0213830, IMG submission 161661) | Coastal seawater microbial communities from Marineland, Florida, United States - SWA TP1 #1 | ecosystem: Environmental > Aquatic > Marine > Coastal | place: USA: Florida | collected 2016-08-06
AAAATTCTGATAAAAATCGACAAGGTCAGATTGACACAGGGTGCTCAAAAGGCCATTAACGTCCTTACAAATATTGTCTACTAAATCACTGCCAATACCTAATCCCCGATAAGCAGGAGCAACAAATAGGCTCCTCAGCAGCATAGATGGCTCAGCCTCGGCTACATGGTAATAACGAATGAACAGGCTCGCTATGATTTCTTGTTCGGCTCTCGCTATCCAGATTGTATCTTGGCCATGACAACTGACGTTAAGGCCATGCCTGCGATAAAATTGATTGACTTCTTTCTGGCTTCTATTTGTATACGCTTGGTACGTGATCATAATTAACGGATATAAAAAAAGCAGGCCATGGCCTGCTTAGATGAATTTAGGCAGAGGTTACCATTTCTTTTTAGGAGCAAAAAGCTCATCCAAATCGTCTTTTTCCTCTTCCAGTTTCTTCTTAACTGCGTCGGCATTCGCAGTTTTCAATTCTGCCATGATCTTCTCGAGTAGTTCGCCCACTTCGGCTTTACGCTTGACGATATAATCGTCCGAGTAAGCTTGACCTTCCAGGGTGACCAAAGCTTTTTCGAAATACTGTCGCGCCGAGCCTGTCATTCCGTTGTTTAGCGCCATTTTCCCTCGGCGGATCTGAGAATCGATATTGATCCTGAGCTGCAGTTTCTCGACTTTTTTATCTTCGGCCATAAACAGGTTGCTTGGAATTCGACCCTTACCATGCTCCGATCTCAGTATTGTTCTGAACTTCTTTATTCCTTGGATCAAGGCAACGAGCAGCTTTTCATTATCTGGTAAATCAAACGTCGTCGCGTCTGCTCCAGGAAAATCCTGATCTTCAATCTTATCTTTAACAGATTGAATTCGACTCTTTACTTCTTTTTGATTAGGTGTGGTTTCATTCATTCCCTGTAGAGCAAATAAGACGCGCTTATGCAAAATAGCGTAGCCTTCGCTAGAAATCGGTACTCCGACTTCATTTAAAATCACTTCTTCCGTCTCATCTATGATGGCTCTATATTTAGCCATATCCTGACGTCGCTCTGCTTCTAATTTTTCTTTTTGTTGTTGCATGGTATTAGCTACGACCGCCACTATGACCAGGCCGATAATTAATGCCACTATGATTGCAAAAAGCATATTACTTCCCCAAATTTACAATACCTAACAATCAGAATTGCTTATAAATAATCGTTTTTGCAATTCAACAGGTTAGATCATAGTAAACAAAATAATTCAGTTACGGTAGTGTTAATGTGAAAACGCTGCCGTTTAATTGACCGCCATTTTGCAGCTTAATATTTCCAGCTTTGCCACTTTGCTCGTGTGTTGCAGCAATCAACTTGGCAAAGTATAGCCCAAGGCCCGTTCGACTCTCGGTAAGATCTATATCGGCTGGATCTATGAGCTGAGTCTTAAGCATTTTTTCCGGGTAACCCTGACCATCATCGGCTATTTCGATCCGCAACTGGTCTTCGTCTGTCGACGCCTTCACTATAATATTGCTCTTGCAATAGCGTAAGGCGTTGACAAAAATGTCATTCAGTAAATTCGCGACCAAGTCATAGTCGAAATACCAGGCGAGATCTTCTTCAACTTCAAAGTCTACGTTTATGCGCCGGCTGTCTATATATATGTAGTTTTTGGCCAGTAACTCTTCAAGTAGTTCGTCGAGATAATACTCATCGATATTCAAAGGCAGAATGTCTTTCTCTACCCGATAAAGTGCGAGCATTTGCAGCAGGTTGGAATTCAGTCGAGACGCTTCATAATGAATCTGTGCCAATTCGCTCGCTTCTTCCATGTCTTTTTCGTGCAACCGGTTGCTTAAGTTTTCAATTGCCTGGATCAATAAACACAGGCCATTTTTCATATCATGAACGGAAGAGGCGAGAACAGATGCAAAATCGATAAAGCGGTGCGACGTATTTGGACTCTCTTTGAGCTCTGGCATAATAGCGGTTTCTATTTGATTTTATGAACAAAGTCTAGTCTAACGCCAATGGCTCAGATAATAAAATTAACTTGAGTATGGGATATAATTGCAAACACCAAAATTTGTTATGGAATAAATGTTGGAATATGTATATATTTTTCGAATAACGAATTTGGCGAAGTGGCGATTTAAATGAAATTACAGCAGTTAAGGTACATAGTTGAAGTTGAAAACCACAACTTAAACGTCTCTGCAACCGCGGAGAGTTTGTATACTTCACAACCGGGAATTAGTAAACAGGTCCGGATGTTGGAAGACGAATTGGGAATTCAAATCTTTGGTCGAAGTGGTAAGCACTTAACCCATGTGACCCCGGCGGGTAAAGATATTATCGAAATTGCCCATGACATCCTTAGCAAGGTTGACAGCATCAAAGCCGTGGCTCGAGAACATACCTTGCCCGATCAAGGTAAATTGAATGTTGCTACAACTCATACCCAGGCTCGATATGCGCTGCCTGATGTGATCAAGGGATTTATGGAGCGCTTTCCAAAAGTTTCATTGCATATGCACCAAGGCACTCCGTCACAAATCAGCGATGCCGCGGCGAAGGGGGAGGCGGATTTTGCTATCGCCACGGAAGCTCTACACCTGTACAACGATCTTGTGATGTTGCCTTGTTACCATTGGAATCGTTCCATCGTTGTTAAAAAAGATCACCCTTTGTCTAAAAAAGCCGGAAACTTAACGCTGGAAGATATAGCTCAATACTCTTTGGTGACCTATGTATTTGGTTTTACTGGCCGGTCCGAATTGGATAAGGCTTTTGCCGAAAAAGGGCTGGAGCCCAAGATCGTATTTACCGCCACCGATGCAGATGTGATCAAAACGTATGTGCGCATGGCCATGGATCTGCAAGATACAGATTTAGTCGCCATAGATGCCAGCCATATATTTAAAGCATCCACTACGAAAATTGGTTTTAGAAAGGGCAGTTTTTTAAGAACCTATATGTATGAATTTATTGAACGTTTTGCCCCACACCTTACTCGAGACGTGGTTGAACGTGCCTGCTTGCTTCGCAACCAAGAAGAAGTGGACAAAATGTTTGCCGATATGGCGTTGCCCGTTCGTTAACTGTTAGGTTAACGCAGATTCTCATCTACCAATTTGATTGCGCTGGTTGGCGCAATCAAATTGCCTGTCGCTACGATTTTTAAATTCAGATAATGGATGCGACTTAAAAAGTCTTTTTTGACCATAAAGTAAAATAACATCAAATACTTTTATGCAAAACCGGAAATATGTGCTTAATTTGACAAAAAACTAAACAATTCAGCGCTATTAATATAAAATTCCGCGCTGAATCGAGCAGTTAGATTTATTTCAAATCTATTGATTACCATTTAAACACAACAACCTCACGGAATAATTATGAAAACACTTAAGAAGGCAGCAGTTGCGTTAGGCGTACAAGCGGCTTTATTGGCGTCTCTATCTATTCAAGCAGAAGAGCAACAGGTAAATGAAGGTAAGATAGAAAAAATTACCGTCACCGCATTAAAGCGAACTCAAACTATTCAAGAGGTTCCTGCATCGGTCGTCGCTATTTCTCCTGAGAATATCGGCGACTATCTTGGCGCAGGTGAAAATATCAGAGCGCTTGCTGGTCGTGTTCCTAGTTTGCAAATTGAATCTTCAAACGGCCGTCAGTCTCCGAGGTTTTATATTCGTGGTTTGGGTAATACCGACTTCGACGTAAATGCCAACCAGCCTGTTTCTTTAGTTCTCGATGAAATAGCGTTAGAGAACTCGGTGTTAAAAGGCGTACCATTATTCGATTTGGATCGTGTTGAAGTATTATCTGGTCCACAGGGCACCCTTTTTGGTCGTAATACGCCAGCGGGTATAGTAAAAATTGAAACTAAGGGTCCTGACTTCGATGGCAGTGGCTATGTGTCTGGTGGATATGGTAGCCGTGGTACCTTATTCGTTGAAGGTGCAAAGAACTTTGAAGTAAACAACCAATGGGCGACGCGTGCGTCAATTAAATACCAAGAGCGCGATGCCTGGATTGATAATGTGGTTCGTGACGAAGAAGTGGGTGGCTATGATGAGTTAGCGTTCCGTTTCCAAGCCCTATACGATAGCGGTGAAGATACACGCGTATTATTTAAAATTCACGGTTTCGAACAAGACGGAGACATGCCACAGGTATTTTACGGCAACGCGATTGGTCAAGGTCAAAGTGGTGTAAAATCATCATTTGATGAAACGGTTATTTACCAAGACAGTGCTTCAGGTTTTGAGATGTCTCATATCGGCGGTAGTGTGAAAGTTGAACATTCACTTGGTGAAATGGAACTTGTATCTGTTACCGGCTATGACTCTGTAGAGAGCTTCAGTTTCTCTGACATTGACGGTGGTCAGGCAATGAGTTTTGCCGACGGCGCTCGTTGTACTTTAGATGGAGCTTTAACAGGATTAACAGGTTGTTGGTTTGCTAATGTTGCATCGGGTGATGGTTTATCTGATCACTATCAATTTACCCAAGAGTTTAGAGCCTCTCAAACCATAGATAACACTTTTGTTCAAGCCGGTGTCTATTTCTTCCAGGAAGATTATACCGTCGATAACAAAGATTTCGATGAGAACAAAAACACAATCAATTTCACTCAAGTAGATCAGTTAACGACTTCTAAAGCGATTTTCGGTCAAGCCGAACATACCTTAACCGACGACTTATCTCTGTCTGTAGGCCTTCGTTATACTTGGGACGACAAAGAGCTAGATATTCGTCGTATAACGGCCGCTTCACAGGAGTCTCATAAGAAAGACGACTCTTATCTGAACTGGGATGTTGCCGCTCGATATACATTAAACGATGACTGGACGGCGTTTGCGCGTATCGGTAATGCTTCTCGTGGACCAGTGACTATTGGTCGCTTTGGTTTCTACAGTGAAGCTGACACGGAAACACTAACTTCCTATGAGGCGGGTCTTAAGAGCGTATTGTTTGATGGCAATGCTCGTTGGAACATTACGGCCTATACCTATGACATTAAAGATCACCAGTTGACAGCGACGGGTGGTGAGGCCAACACAAACTCATTGCTTAATGCCGACAATACATATGGTGCCGGTATCGAGACAGATTTTGAAGCTTACCTTTCAGACAACTTAAGCTTGAACTTTAACTTGAGCTACAACAAGACTGAAATTCAAGATAAGACGCTTAAGGCCGAACGTTGTGCTTCAACACCAGTTTGTACATCGCCAGATGAAGTTGCTAATGTCGTCGATGGTCCATTTGGCCCTGTAACAACCGTATTCGTCAATGGTAACTCTTTACCTCGTGCTCCTGAATGGATGTCTAACATCATACTTAATTATGAAGCAGAGTTTAAAGACGGTTATATCTACGCCAATACTGACTGGAATTACCGTAGCTCTTCAAACATATTCTTATACAACGCAGTTGAATTTGAAGCCGAGTCTCGTTGGTTAGGCGGTGTTCGTATAGGTTATAAAACGGATGAAGGTTACGACATTGCGCTCGTAGGTCGTAATATCACAAATGAAATCGTTGTCGATGGTGCGATTGACTTCCTTAATATGACGGCATTTATTAATGAGCCGGCTTATTGGGGGGTTGAGTTCAGAATGGAATTCGAATAATCGATATAATTAGTCGATAAATAAAAAAGCCAGCATTAATTATGCTGGCTTTTTTTGTTTCGACTTGATTAGCTATCAGACTTGCATGATCTTCATGGTGTTGGTGGCGCCTATGGTTTCCATCTTGTCACCATGGGTCAACATAACTAGATCGCCTTTTTGTAGTTTACCTTCTCGCTCCAACGCGTTTAGCGCTTCACGGGCATCGTTATCTTTAAACTCGGTCGTATCAAACGCGAACGGGTATACCCCTCTAAACAGGGCGCAGCGATTTAGCGTTTTCTCGTGACGAGATAGGGCAAAGATAGGTAGGCCAGACGAAATTCGAGATAACAAACGAGCCATGCCACCCGATTCGGTTAAGGCCACAATCGCTTTTATGCCTTTCATATGGTTTGCCGCATACATGGTGGCCATCGCTGCCGTTTCAGAGACGTTATCGAATTCGTCCTCCATTCTATGCTTAGATATCAATACAGTAGGGTGTTTTTCGGCCCCTAAACATACGTTAGCCATGGCTTGAACGGTTTCGACCGGAAAGTCGCCCGCGGCCGTTTCAGCCGATAACATGACGGCATCTGTGCCATCGAGTACCGCGTTTGACACATCCATCACTTCGGCACGAGTCGGCATAGGGCTGGAGATCATGGACTCCATCATTTGTGTCGCCGTGATCACGGCTTTATTGAGTTGGCGTGAACGAGCGATGAGTTTCTTCTGTACCCCTACCAATTCTGCATCGCCTATTTCGACGCCTAAGTCGCCACGTGCCACCATGATCACGTCTGACGCGCTGACAATGTCATCGATAGCCTCGTCGGTGGCCACCGTTTCTGCCCGTTCTACCTTGGCAACGATGCGAGGTGAGAAGCCGGCTTCTTCCGCTAGCTTTCGAGCGTAATCTAAATCGGCACCATTTCGTGGGAAAGACACGGCTAAATATTCGACGCCAATCTTAGCGGCGGTTTTAATATCTTCCTTGTCTTTATCGGTTAGGGCGGGTGCGGTTAGGCCACCACCTTTACGGTTGATGCCTTTGTTGTTTGATAGTGGGCCTGCAACGGTTACTTCTGTAAAGACTTTTGTACCTTCGACCGAATCGACTCTAAGTTGAACACGACCGTCGTCAAGCAATAAAATATCGCCTGGGACAACATCGTTTGGCAGCTCTTTGTAGTCGATACCGACTCGATTCTGATCGCCCGCATCGCGATCTAGAGCCGCATCGAGAATGAATTTATCGCCAATGGCCAAGTGGATCTTGCCGTCTTGAAAACGTGCGACTCGGATCTTAGGGCCTTGCAAGTCGCCCAAGATGGCAACATAAGTATTGAGCTTCTTGGCGACTTCTCTTACGCGTTGGGCCCGTTCAATATGATCTTCTGCCGAGCCGTGGGAAAAATTCATTCGTACTGTATTTACGCCACTCTTTATGATCTGCTCAAGAATATCGCCTTTATCTGTGGCCGGACCTAGGGTTGAAACAATTTTGGTTCTTCTTAGTGCGTTCGCCATGTTGGGCAACTCCAATCGGATATTAAAAGTAAAATGTAATTTAATTACATTTTGAAAGAATTATAAAAAATTACAAGGGGTGTTCGGGGATAAAATATAGAAAAACAACTGGAATAAAGCAAAAAGAGCAACAATTTGTTGCTCTTTTCATCATTGCTTTCAGCTTAATTGAAAGTTTCTTTCTTCTCGAATCGTGAAGGACGCAAAGAATCTTTCACTTTTTTCAGGTTATCCCTAAATTTAGGACCGCGTCTTAGGGTAAAACCCGTGGCTAAAATGTCTATGATCACTAACTGGGCAATTCGTGACGCCATAGGCATATACAGGTCTGTGTCTTCAGGCACATCCGGACTCAGGCAAATGTTGCACTCTTTGGCGAGCGGACTATCTTTGGCGGTGATACCAATTACCGTAGCATCGTTCTGGCGCGCGATTTCCGCGATTTCAACCATAGGTTTAGTTCGACCCGTATGTGAGAACAGCATGACCACGTCACCTTCTGTGCTATTCATACAGTTCATGCGTTGCATCACTACATCTTCAAAACAACTAACGGGGACGTTAAAACGAAAGAACTTATTCAAGGCATCTTGAGCGACAGAGGCTGACGCGCCAAGGCCGAAGAAGGAGATCTTCTTCGCCTGGGTTAAAATATCCACGGCGCGATTGACCTGATTGATATCTATGCTCTTACGCGCCGTATTCAACGAGGCCATGGTCGACTCGAATATTTTCGAAGTGTACTCTTCGGGGCCATCATTTTCATCTACGTGTCGATTTACGTACGGCGTACCGTTGGCGAGACCTTGTGCCAGGTGCAATTTAAAATCTGGAAAGCCCTTGGTATCGAGACGACGACAGAAACGGTTAACCGTTGGTTCACTCACATCGGCAATTTTAGCCAAGGTGGCGATGCTGGAATGAATCGCTTGCTCGGGGTTATCGATGATCACTTCGGCGACTTTTCGTTCAGACTTACTAAAAGTAGTGATCTGTAAATTTATTTTTTCAAGAATATTCATTAAATGTCCTCGTACTCATAACAAGCAAGCTCTATTATATTAGGTATCAATTCAACCTGACTGGTTTTTACCCAAGAGTTACAAAATCGTAACTTTTTTAGCCAGTTGTTAATCTCATCCTCAGCATTAGAAATTAATTACCAAGGAAAAACAACAAAATTAGTTAAAAGTTTACTCATGATGTAAATTAATTACAAAATACGGGTTTACATGGACCATATTAGTTCGATAGCATGGGCTCCATGTAGTTTAATTACAAATTAATGATTCAATTAGCGGAGAATCTAATGGCACAACAATTAAGCCACAAGCCATGTGATTTAGTACTGTTTGGAACTAAGGGCGATCTTGCGCGTCGTAAGTTACTTCCCTCTTTATACCAATTAGAAGTCGCAGGGCTTCTGGCTGAAGACACCAAGATTGTTGGAGTTGCGCGTAATGAACTCAACTTGGAACAATACCAAGATTTAGTCCTGGAAAGTTTAGAAAGATTTGTCAAAGAGCCGCTCGATGTAGATGCCAGGGCGCGTTTTATTGCCAGGTTGCAATATTGCCAGATCAACATGACGGAAAAAGAGGACTACGCCAAACTCGCGAATGTCGTCGATTTGGACGCGCGGACTATGGTGAATTACTTCTCGACCCCACCTTCAATTTTTGGCGATATCTGCAGTGGCTTACATCATGCCGGACTCGTCGTTGACGAAACACGTGTGGTGGTCGAAAAACCCATAGGTCATTGTTTAGAATCATCGAAAGTCATCAACGACAAGATTGCCGAATACTTTAAAGAGTCGCAAATTTACCGTATCGATCATTACTTAGGTAAAGAGACGGTTCTTAATCTCTTGGTCTTGCGCTTCGCTAACGCCATCTTTACCAATAACTGGGATCATGAATGTATCGATCATGTACAGATCACCGTTGCCGAAGAAGTCGGGGTAGAAGGTCGTTGGGGTTATTACGATGATGCAGGACAAATGCGAGACATGGTGCAAAACCACCTGTTGCAAATATTGTCATTACTTGCGATGGAGCCCCCGGTCGATCTAAGCGCAGACAGCATTCGTGATGAAAAGCTAAAAGTACTTAAGGCATTGCGACCAATCACACTCGAAAATTACCAGGAGAAAACGGTTCGCGGCCAATACACCTCAGGTTTTGTCGCGGGGCAAGCGGTTCCGGGCTATTTAGAAGAAGAGGGCGCGGTGGCAGGAAGCACCACGGAAACGTTCGCGTCTATACGTGTCGATATCGACAACTGGCGCTGGGCGGGCGTGCCTTTCTATATGCGCACCGGTAAACGCTTACCCGCCAAAGGTACAGAAATTGTTGTACACTTTAAAGACTTGCCTCATAACATCTTTAAAGATACCTATAAGAACTTACCTGGCAATAAGCTCATCATTCGCCTGCAGCCCGACGAAGGCGTGGAAATTCATTTATTGAATAAGGTTCCCGGTCTTGGTGAGCAGATGGAATTACAACAAACCAAACTCGACTTGAGTTTTTCCGATACCTTCAAAAACGACCGCATCGCCGATGCGTATGAACGTTTGTTGTTAGAAGCCATGCTGGGCAATCAGTCGCTGTTCGTTCGTCGCGATGAAGTCGAAGCTGCCTGGAGTTGGATCGATGGCATCTTACACGCCTGGCAGCAGTCTAATGAGTTACCTCGCCCCTATTCGGCGGGCTCTTGGGGACCGGTTGCGTCTATCGCCATGTTAGCCAGAGACGAGAGGGAGTGGGACGAATAATGGGCCAAGTAACAATAATGAAAGCACAATTGAGAAAGTTCGAAACTGCAGCCGAGCTTAACCCGGTTTTTGCAGCGGAAATTGCTCAGAAACTCCAGCAAGGCATAAACCAAAATGGCCGCGCATCTATGTTGGTGTCTGGTGGCAACACACCGAGACCCATGTTCGAGCTATTGAGTCAGCAGGACATAGCGTGGCAAAACGTCGATATTGCTTTGGTCGATGATCGCTGGGTCGATATCGATGACGGCGCATCCAACGAGAAGATGGTGAACGAGGCACTGTTGGTAAACAAGGCCGCTAGGGCCAATTTTGTCGGCATGAAAACCGAACAACAAGATGCGTTTCAAGCCGCCGGTGAGGTTACTGATAAGCTGAGTCATTTGCCTAAACCTTTCGATGTGGTGATCTTGGGCATGGGAGAAGACGGTCATACGGCGTCTATTTTCCCTTGCTCTGAACAGTTGGATGAGGCCCTAACAACAGATGCACCACTTATGGCAACACAGCCGACTACCGCACCGCACCAGCGCATGACGTTTACTAAGAAGGCCCTGTTAAACTCGAAGCAAGTGTATTTACATTTGGTTGGTGAGAGCAAAGAGCTAGTCCTAAATGACGTTGCCGCAGGCGACGATGAGAAATTAAAACCGATACGAGCGTTCCTAAATCAGTCCGATGTGCCCATGTCTGTCATGCTGGCGACATCTAAGTAGCTGATTTAGTTTTGGAGAGATTAATGAACCCTGTTATTCAAAAAGTAACAAACCGAATCATAGAGCGTAGCAGAGCGACGCGACAGGCCTATCTGGCAAAAATTGAAAAAGCAAGGTTGCAAGGGCCACATCGTGGTGTCCTGTCCTGTGGTAACTTGGCCCATGGTTTCGCTGCTTGCAGTAAGCAAGATAAGCAAGACTTAACTCAGTTGACCAAGGCGAACATAGGCATTATCTCTTCCTATAACGATATGCTATCGGCTCATCAACCGTATGAGCTTTATCCTGAGGTAATTAAAGAGGCTGTCTCGAACGTTGGCTCGGTGGCGCAGTTCGCCGGCGGTGTGCCGGCCATGTGTGATGGTGTTACCCAAGGCCAGCCTGG
>Ga0213830_1000762_pt1 | contig 10962 bp, 6 predicted proteins | sample SWATP11_FD_161661 | JGI IMG/M metagenome (GOLD analysis project Ga0213830, IMG submission 161661) | Coastal seawater microbial communities from Marineland, Florida, United States - SWA TP1 #1 | ecosystem: Environmental > Aquatic > Marine > Coastal | place: USA: Florida | collected 2016-08-06
CCTTAGACCAGTTTATGGCATTGGCAGCACTGGCTTGCTTAGCGTAGGCATTTTGATAGTGTCGGCTGGCAGCAGAAAAATCCTTAATATTATATGCTAGGTTGCCTTGTACATTATCTAGCAACCAATGTTGTTGAGTGGCTTCATCTGATTGCAGTGTTTCCAAATCTGCTGTTGATGCTTCAACTCTCAACAGCGACTGGTAATAGGTTTTCAATAGCACCAAGCCATTATTCTCCTGATGATAATTCAATGCTTTTTCAACCAGTTCCAGCGCCTTGTCTATCTGTTTGGTTTGTTCATAAGCTGAAAACAACCTATGTGCCGCGGTGAGATTTTCGGGGTTATCCAGATAAAACTTACGATAGTTTTCGATAGCCATGTCCCACTGGCCAAGTAATCTATAACTATCTGCCAGAGCTATTTCCGAGCCAGTCAATGGCTCTGTGCTTGCTAAAATTTGCTTAAAGAGGTCCACGGATAGCTGGTGTTCATTATTGACTCTATGAATATACGCCAGGGCAAGTTTTAGGTGGTTATTCTCAGGCTTTTGCTGAATTTCCGCTTGATAAAACTTGATTGCTGTTGTTGTTAAGTCTTTATTGCCAGCCAGGAGTCGAATAAAGTTTCTGACTGCTCCCGTATGTTGGGGCTGCCTTTTAATGGCCCTGGTATAATATTGATAAGCTAAATTTTTATCTTTGTCCTGATGGGCATATAAAGCCAATTTGTACAGGGCTGCAACATTGACAACATCCAGTTCAATGGCCTTTTCCAATAAGGCTTTGGCTTCATCAAAACGCTGCTCCTTGTGCCTTATGGTACTTTCTAAAATATAGCCATGCGCTGCCTTGTCACCATCTGCCTGCCACTTTTTTGCGATTTCCAGCGCTTTTTCATCCTGGTTATCAGCCAGGTAGCCAACAGCAAGTCCTTGCTCTGCAATACTTGACTCAGGATCTAGCTTTAGAGCTTGCTCCAGAATTTTAAGACCTTCACCCGTTTGGTTAAGCTTTAATTGTAATATGCCTTGTTTGGCAATTTCTTCCGGATTTTGACTATTAAGTTCAATTGACATTGCCAGTAACTCTTGAGCAGCCTCAACATCACCAGACTTTAAAAACTGATAACTGGCGGACGTGAGCAATGAGGCATCCGCCTCACTCATTCCCTGTTGTGATCTCAAGGTAGATAAAGCATCAGCGTCATAGCCAAGCCTTAACTGCAGGTCTATCAGCAACTTGCTTACCATATTGTTTGCGGCAACTTTATCCTTAATAGTTATCAGGTGCTGGTAAGCCTGTTCATAGTCTGCCAGCTTGTAGGAGCTAACTCCCGCGATAATTCTTGACAGGGTCAGGTTATCATTTTGCTGTATGGCGACAACGGCATGCTCTTTGGCATTTTGGTAATCTTCTCTTGAAAAGGCGATTTGCGCTTTTTGCTGGTTGGCCACCGGATTTCGCTCGGAAACCTTCAATAAAAAGTCGACCTCTGGCTCTGCCAAATCAAATTTTTGCGCACTGACATAATTTTGTGCGATCAAAAAGTGTATCTGTACTTCCTTAGGGCGTAGTTTTGAATACTGTTTAAATGTTTTCGCCGCTTGTTCAAACTGTTGTGAGTTTTGCTGCAAATACCCTTTTAATAGCAAGGCTTCTGTAAAGTTTGGGTTATTAACTAATAACTCATCAACCGTTGCCAACCCCTGGCTATAGCTGTCGGCATCGGAATAAGATAAGTACACCCTGCCGAGTTGCCCATAAGCCGAGTTTTCACTGATGCCTATGGCACGATCAATAAAGTCTTTTGCCTTTTCACTATTTTCTTCATGCAAAGCGGCAATCCCAGCGTAGGTTAAAACGACGACAAGCTCATCATCTGAAGCATTTATCGCTTTATCTACTAACGGGTAGACTTCATCTATTTTATAAAGCTTAACCTTAGTTTCGGCCAATTTAGCATATAAAAATTCATTACTTGCCCCTAATTGTTCGGCTTTTTCAAACTCTTTTTCCGCACTTAGGTAATCACCTTGCTCCAGGTACGAAGCTGCCAGTTTAAATCTTACATTTGAATTATTTATATCAAGTCGGACTGCATTTTTTAACGCGATAATGGCACTGTTATAGTCTTTTTTTGCGGTAAACTGTTCTGCTTGAGCCAGGTATTCTTCTACCGTGGTAGAGTCTGAACAGGATATGATGCTCATTAACAAAAATATTGTAGTTATTATTTTATAACCTGACCTAAGCATAGTTTTAACTCCATTAAATATAATCTTTTACATTGGCAAATGTATTAACAAGACAAGCACTTTGATTGTACTGTAATAATTTCTATAGACAAACACTGTTATTTATTTTTTAAATAAGAAGTTAAAACACCATTGTTATTACAGGTTCACAGTTGCGGACAAATATTAATTCGCTACAGACCGGTTCAGGAAAACCTTCCCCGTAAAAAAGCATTCGCCTTGCGTAACAGATTCTCCAATCGTAATGCGAGGTTATTTTTATAAAAACAGTTGATATTTAGATCATATGCATGATTGGACAGAGATCGTTTATAACGAGCTTCACCGCCAAGAAAATCATAAATTTGCAGACCCTGCTCAGAATAGTGTTGAATAGCCTTGCAATGTAAGGTCATTCCGGTCTTGATTTTACTGTCAAAGCCATTGGTTAAGGCTGATAAATAGAAATAAACCTGGTTGTCATAAACAAAGTTCATCAAATAACCTATATCATTATCATCCAAAGACAGCACCGCAATTTGCACGACATGACTTTCATCCCGATTAATTAATTGGTGGTGAAATGCGGTAAAGACTGGATTGGTAAAGCCACTGCCTTCATGGGAATCACGCCAGCGCTTAATATGTGCATTTTCAATACTAGGCAATAAATCTAAGATTTGCTGTTTATTTGTCACAACCCGAAAAGACAGCGTGCCAATCTCATTGAGTAATTTCTCACTACGTCTTATCTGAGAGCGAGTATTTTTAGATAAGATATCTTGCGCATAACTATGCTTGATTGTCTCTAGGTCAACACTGTATCCACGACTTGCTATGAGAGTCCTTGACAGGTTAAACATCTGATGAAATGTATTTAGCGTGCGGGTGGAAGATAATCCAATAACAAATTCCTGAATAGCTGCTGAGTCTTTGTAATGAGTTAAGGCGTCAATCATCTCCTGCCTTACTGCACTCTCACATTGGCTATCTAATAAGAAGTCATTATATTCTATCCAAATCTGATCTTGTTTGGGATTCCCCGTGCGGTGAAGCCACCATTGCTTAACGGGATAGAAGCCAAGCGCATTTCTGGTGTTTTCAGTAAAAAAACCTAAACCAACAATCTTGTCTTCCTGATATGACTCAATAATAAAAATGGCTGAAGCGTTCAAATCCAGCCAATTTCCAATCCATAACCAGGATAAAAAGACACTACAATTGGCCCTTTGCTCCAAGTCTTGCCATTTTTGAGCAATGGTATTTTTCTCTGATAGACAAAAGCGTCTAATTACAGTTCTTATTGCCATGGAATCTTGCTAATTCCTATTTAGCCAGGATAAAGATTTGACAAGTGCCCCTAAAGCACATGAAAATTTAAGTCATAAGAATAATATACGACAACGGAATGATACCCCTAACATGATCCATGTGCCAATTTTCCTTAGTGAAACTTCTAACTTAGAGAGAATTTCTGAGCCAGTTAGCGTCAGCGTTTCATTTGAAAATGGCGGAGTATTTGATCTTGGTACTCTTGCTTTATTCGATTCGGATCAACAGCACATCCCCTGCCACATAAAGCCGTTAGCCTATTGGCCAAACAAGTCAATAAAGTGGGTGCGATTATATTTTCAGTACTCGCTTAACAAGGCTCAGCAAGCAGAGCTCTATTTAACGAGCCTAGATGGAAGCAATACCGATAAGTACAGTGCTATACCACTTACATCGCATAAATCAGTTCAGTTAAAAGAAAATGAGCATCGAGTTTTTATAGATACAGGCGTCGCGAAATTTCAGCTAAACAAAACTGAGCTGGGAGTCTTTCTCAAAGAGACTAATGAGAGCGACAGCCTATATAAAGCCCAAGCGGGTAGCTTGGTATTAACGGATAGTAACGGCATTGAATACACACCTAAGATAGATGCCCTGGAATACGAACAACAGGCAGAAGGGTTGAGTCATTTCCAGTTAACAATTGGCTTAACAGGCCATTTTTTTGCCCAAGAAAGGTCATCAAATATCCAATTTGAAGCAGAAATTACCTTTTACGCTAACAAGTCATATACTAAGTGGAAAGTAGCCTTACACAATCCAAATTCTATGTCACATAGCGGCGGTACTTGGGACTTGGGCAACGAGAACTCATTGTACTTTAGTTCGTTTAACGTTTTATTAATGCAAAATGATATAGGCGCAATTAACTACAAGCTAAAAAAAGACGCTAATTGGCAGGAGGAGAATTCCAGCTCATTAACACTCTATCAAGCCAGCAGCGGCGGAGAAAACTGGCAAAGCCAGAATCACGTTAATCACCAAGGCAAGGTTCCTATTACGTTTAAAGGCTGTAAATATTCGGTTGGCGCTAAACAAGAAGTAACGTTGGATAGAGCTTCTCCCACCGTTCATTTGAATAATGCGACGTCGGAGAGCTCCAACAAAAACCTTACATTTCATATTGAAAGTTTCTGGCAAAAATTCCCAAAATCCATCGAAATTTCAGCGACCAACATTACCCTAGGTTTATTTCCCAAACAGTTTTCTGACGGCTTCGAATTACAACCGGGAGAAAAGAAAAGTGACACCTTTTTCATTGCTTATGGTGGGGTGCAAGAAGAACTTTTGCATTTTGAAGCTCCGATAGCAGTTACAGTTAGCCCTGAATATTTAGCTAAAACAGGCTGCATACCTTTTTTCGCAAACGCAGAAAGGGAAGAAGCCTACAATGCCATTATCAATGAAGGCCTAAAACCAGAGAATGGATTTTTTCATAAGAGAGAGCTGATCGATGAGTATGGCTGGCGCAACTTTGGTGACCTCTATGCGGATCATGAAACACTGGAATGCGAGCTTGATGGTGAGCTTATTTCTCATTACAACAATCAATACGACCCATTGTACGGCTTCCTAAAACAGTACCTAGCCACAGGAAATCGGCATTGGTTGGAGCTTGCCAATGATCTTGCCGGCCATGTTAAAAATATTGATATCTATCATACCAATGAAGACAGGTGCGAATATAACAACGGGTTGTTTTGGCATACAGATCACTACCTACCGGCAGAAACCGCAAGCCATAGGACTTACTCTCAGAGACAGATAGCAAATGCTTACCAGGATCATGCTGGTGGAGGTGGTCCGGGTGGACAACATTGCTACACCACAGGGTTAATGCTGCACTACTTTATTACGGGTGATGAATCATCCAAACTGGCGGTATTACAGCTGACAGACTGGATAACTCATGTTTATGAGGGTTCGGGAACTCTATGTGATTTCCTCCTGGCATTCAAAAATCGAAATGGCATTGGTTTTAAAAATATAATGACAGGTAAATACCCATTGGATAGAGGTACAGGAAATTACGTGACAGCCTTGATAGATGCCTTTAAGGTTTCAGGCAAACAATCATATTTGGACCATGCTAGCATGGTGATAAAAAACACAGTCCACCCAGCAGATGACATTTCTATTAGACATATAGATAACATTGAAGAGTGTTGGTTTTACACTGTTTTTCTACAATCAATTTATAGGTATCTTCAAATAAAGGAGCATTTAAAGCAGTTCGACAGTTCTTTCAATTACAGTCGATATGCTTTATTACACTATGCAAGCTGGATGGTTCAGCACGAGAAGCCATATTTAGACACTCCTGAAGTATTGGAGTATCCCAATCATACATGGGTTGCACAAGACATCCGTAAAGCAAATATACTTTACATGGCCAGTTATTATTGCAAAGATCCTGTACTAGCAAATACCTTTGAAAATAAAGCTGAGTTTTTCTACCAATACGTTATTAGCACGCTTTCTAACGAACCTACGAAATCATTTACTCGTATATTAAGTATACTAATGCAAAATCACGGCATAAAAAGCCATTTTGAAAACATTAAGAATACAAAAAAACAATTTAAGGAAAGTAAACATACAAATTCAGCAAAAACACCAGAGTCTTTTTTGTTTGATGCATTTCTTAACGCTTTAGGTAATACTTCCGTATCTAAAGAATTCAACTGGTTACAAAAACGCTCTTCGAAAGTGGCCAATTTAACCAAAGCAGGAAAATAAAGTGACCATACTAATTTCATTTATCATCCCACATAAGGGACGGGAAGAGCTTTTACTTCAAACAGTTGAATCCATCTTGAAGCAAAATACCGACAGCAATCAAATTGAAATTCATATTGTTACGCAAAATGATAATCTAGATGTTTTGAATAAATACCTGGACGCTAATCAAAACCTAAAAGTCCACTTCCAGCCTGAGAACAAAACCATTTCTGCATTGCGTAATTACGGTGCTGATGCCGCTATTGGTGAATATTTAGCATTTATAGATGCAGATATTATGCTGGATAAAAACTGGGTGGAAGTGACAATTAGTGAACTAAATAGCCATTCTAGAAGAGTTATTATCAGTACAACGCAGCGAAATAGTGAAGCCCCCGCTGCAATAGAAAATATAAGGACTGCATTGAATAATATTTATAAAGATTCAAATGTGGATAGTTTACCCGGAAGCAATTTATTGATACGCACTGAAGACTTTAGAAATTCATGTAAATTTCCAGAAAAGCTAACTACCTGTGAAGATATTTATTTCACGAATCAAATGCATAAGCAAGGTGATTTATATGTGACCTCAAAAACATCTCACATTCATTTGGGAGAAGACAAATCTTTCACCCAGCTTTTTCAAAAAGAAATATGGCGGGGACAATCAAACATTCTTTCAATGAAAGGAAGAGAGATCCCCATTAAAGAGCTCCCCAGTATTATCATTCCTATTGGCACCTTAGTATTGTTAATCATGTCTTTTGCTGCCTTTGCTTCTGGTTATATCTACGCAGCATTGCTTCTAATATTATGCCTTTTACTTCCTTTTATTGCTTACTCACTCCGTCTTTATGCGCAAAGTCAAAATCCAAAAAGTTTTTCGGATATATTTAAGTTTTATTTAGTTTACTTTCCTGCCAGAACAATAGGCACAATTGGCGGGCTTTTTAAGTCATTTTCAAACAGCGGAATTAATTAGGTCACCACCAATGACAAAAAAAACAATTAGGGTACTTCAATTCATTTGCTCGACGGGGTTTTATGGTGCTGAGCGCTGGGTATTGGCATTAGCTAAGCACCTAGACCCACAAATTATCCAATGTGATTTAGCCGTGACGCTAGAAAAAGGCTCGCAAGACTTAGAGTTAGTAAAGCAATTTAAAAAAAGTTGCGGCGAGACATTTGAAGTCCCTATGTCTAACCGTTTTGATTTATCAGTAATTAACAAACTAGTTAGCCTAATCAAAGAACGAGGTATTGATATAATTCATACTCATGGGTACAAGTCAGATATATTGGGAGTCGTTGCCGCAAAAAAGGCAGGTATCAAATGTATTGTTACTCCACATGGCTTTGAAAATGCTCAAGATATAAAACTTAGGACATTTATTTGGCTAGGCTGTAAAAGTATGAAATATGCCGATTTAGTTGTTCCTCTATCTCGCCAGCTTTGTAATGATTCGGCAAATCATGGAGTTAAACCTAGTAAATTGGTCTATGTCCAGAATGGTGTAGATTTATCGGAAGTTGAAGAACAACGCCTGAAGCCAAAAACAGAAAACGACGTCAAACGCATAGGCTTCGTTGGCCAAATGATCAGCAGAAAGAATATATTTGATATTTTAGATATATTTGAAACCCTTAGTGACAAGCATGATAACTTGCAACTCATTTTATTAGGTGATGGCGAGCAACGCCAGGGACTTGAGGAATACGCAAGCAAATTGCAACATGCAAAGTCAATAGAGTTTCTAGGCTTTAGGGATGACAGGCTTGAATTACTCAAGAATTTTGATTTATTTGTTATGACATCAACACTTGAGGGAATACCTCGTTGTTTAATGGAAGCAATGGCCATGGGTGTGCCTGTTGCAGCGTACAATATTGCAGGAATAGATCAGTTGATCAAACACAAAGAAAATGGTCTACTAGCCAAATTAGGTGACAAAGAAACATTAAGCAGTTATTGGGAACAACTACTATTTGACACTGAACTTGCGGAAACATTAGCAAGCAAAGCTAGAGCATTCATTAACAAACATTATTCAGCGCAAAGAATGGCTAATGAATACACTAACTTGTTTCAAAAAATGATCTAGGTGTACCCATGAGCATAAAGAATGTCATCTTTGTATTATCTGTAGACACTGAAGAAGAGTGGGACTGGTCTGGGCCATTTCCTGATAAGGATTTCTCTGTTGAAAATGTCAATGAGTTACCAGCTTTCCAAAATTATTGTCAGGAGCTAAGCATTAAACCAACTTATATGGTAGATTATGCAGTTTCAAACAATCCTCGTAGTGCGAGTATCTTAAGGGCATTGAATAAGGGTCACTGTGAGATTGGTGCCCATTTACACCCATGGGCTAACCCTCCATTTCAAAGTAGCACTGACGAGTTTTCATCTCACGTTATTAATTTACCAATCAAAGATGTAGAAAAAAAGCTACAACTACTAGTCCAATCCATAGAAAAGAATATTGGCTGTATACCAAAATCCTTTCGCACAGGCCGGTGGGGTATAAATGGGGATGTATTAAGGCTCCTCAATACATACAATTTTAATATCGATACAAGTATCTACCCCTTATACAATAATGAATTTTTTAGTTGTGAATGGGCTCCAGGTCAAAGCTACTGGCCGGATTATGCAAACACCAACAACAAGGGGACCCAACGAGACGTTTTGGAAGTCCCTGTAACCGTAGGGTTTAATCGAGTACATTATAAACAATGTCAGAAATTACATAGACTATTTGAACACCCCCATTTTTCTTGGCTCAGGCTCAATGGCATTCTTTGGCATACAAAAATAATGCGAAAAATATATTTAAGCCCAGAGTTATGTTCAGGTAAAGATATGGTAACTCTAATTGATACGTGTCTAAAAAAAGGGCATACACTCTTTCATATGTACCTGCACAGCTCAAGTTTATTGGAAAATGTCACTGGCTTATCAGATAAAGCCAATGCTAGAGAATATTTGTGTCAACAAATGAAGATAGCAGTTGAATACCTGAAAACAAAAGCCAACGTGACTTTTTGTACCATGTCAGAGGCCAGAAGCCTGCTTACCGATAACAAATCGGAAAGTGAGTAAAGTATGGTAACAATAAGAAAAGCCACAAATTCAGATGAAGGCTGCTGGAATACATATGTAAACCTGCACCCTTTTCATTCTCCTTATCACTTGTTTTATTGGCAAAAGGCCGTAAAAAAAGCATATCAACATCAATCTCATTACTTAATAGCAGAAGAAAACGGCAATATAGTAGGTATATTCCCTTTAGTTATTTTCTCCACCCCTCTCGGTAAGAAAAACCTATGTGCGCTGCCATTTTGCGATGTTGGCGGCATTCTAGCTGATAGCAATGAAGTTGAAACCTTATTGTTTGACAAAAGTAAAGAAGTTGCCAAGCAATATAAAGCAGCACAGCTTGAATTAAGAGCTAGCTATACACTACTTACGGGTGGCTTACCGACAAACTGCGGCAAAAATGGCGAAAAAGTCAGAATGCTTATGCCACTGCCTGATTCATCAGAAGCCTTGTTCTCTAGCTTTAAATCAAAATTACGCAGTCAGATCCGAAAAGCAGAAAAAAACGGTTTATGCTATGAGCTTGGCTCCAAAGCCTCAATGCTGGATGATTTTTACGAAGTTTTCGCCTACAACATGAAAGCTCTTGGCTCTCCGGTTCATGCCAAGAAGTGGTTTATAGCTCTTCAGCAAGCCTTTAAAGAGAACATGCTTATCTCCGTGGTCTATAAAGATAAACTGGCCATAGGTGCAGGCATAGTACTAGTCACGGGTAACAAGGCTTCCATTCCCTGGGCCTCCACTAAAGCCGAGTTTAACCGCTTAGCCCCCAATATGATGTTATACTGGTCATTTTTAAAGCAACTGAGTGATGACAATATTACCGAGTTTGATTTTGGCCGCTCCAGTTATGGCGAAGGAACTTTTAAATTTAAACAGCAATGGGGCGCCCAGTCAGTTGCCTTAGACTGGCAAACAATTGATTTGGCAACATCACAAGTGGCAAAAAGTACTAACCAGACAGGCAGAGGAAAATTAAGGGTCATAGTAGAATCTATCTGGCGAAAGCTCCCCATTCAAGTTACTATGGCTCTTGGTCCCATGATTAGAAAATATATTAGTTTATAGCAGGCCCCTAAAAGCGCTAGCGCATTTTCAAAAAATGCCTGCCACAAGATAATAAAGGAATTTTGTCAAAGTTATGTGCGGTATTGCTGGATTTAGTCAGTTTCATCACCAAGTTGGTACCCTTGAAACCCTAAAAGATATGGGACAGGCAATTTACCACAGAGGCCCAGATGCTGGCTCGGAATACCTTGATTCGCATATAGGCCTAAGTCACAGGCGCTTGGCTATCATTGACTTATCCGAGGCAGGCATTCAACCAATGCACTCCCACGATCAGCGCTTCGTGATTGCCTTTAATGGTGAAATCTATAATTTTCTGGAGTTACGTGAAGAATTAACGGCTAAGGGCTACTCCTTTCAATCCCATACGGATACTGAAGTCATTCTTGCCCTATATCATTATGAAGGTGTTGAACTACTCAACAAAATCAACGGCATGTTTGCTTTTGCCTTATGGGACAAAGAGGAAAAAAGCTTGTTTATCGCCCGTGATCGCATAGGA
>Ga0213830_1000774_pt1 | contig 10745 bp, 8 predicted proteins | sample SWATP11_FD_161661 | JGI IMG/M metagenome (GOLD analysis project Ga0213830, IMG submission 161661) | Coastal seawater microbial communities from Marineland, Florida, United States - SWA TP1 #1 | ecosystem: Environmental > Aquatic > Marine > Coastal | place: USA: Florida | collected 2016-08-06
ACGTAAGGACGGAGTTGAAATCCAAACGAAAATCTTAACAGAGCAAGGCTGAAAACGGTGAACCGCAGAACTTGATATTTGCTCACTGGACGAGGCTTTCACCTACCGATGGCTGAGCCACATTGGCACTGAGCTTTCAACAACCAAGAATCTTGAAGTGGCTTTGCACAAATCTACCAAGTCTACGATCTTAAAAGCAACCTAACGCCGTGTTAAGTGGTGAGCAACGCACCACGACACTCAATAAAACCACCTTAATCACTGCACCAAAATTTGCAACCAAAACTGCCGAGCGTTGAGAATCCAGCTTGAACACTTTGTTAATAAAGTACTTTCGGCTCGCTCTAGACTCAAACAAACCACCGAACCCAACACCACAAACAAACCTAATATTTATTGGCTACTGACCCACTGCACTTTCTGGAAACCGACTTGAAACAAGTAGCTAGACCAAAGTGGGCGAGAAAGAGCCACCCACTGAAGTCACGGACAGTTAATTGCCACAACGATCAACTTTTGAGAGCGAAGATGGTTGTTGGCATATTAGCGCTTTCGATGATTTCAAATGGCATTTACACCAGAGGAACTACAGGATTTGAAGCACACCAATAACGATTTTTGAAGCAAAAACCAGCAGCGCATAGAGACTACTTGCCCAAAGAACCATTCGTTTACAGTAGCTTATTAACGCCCTGCTAAGTGGCTAGCAACGCATAACACGATACTTAAACTAGCCGCCGTAAACACTGTACCAGACTAGAACCAAAATTGCCGAGCGTTGATAGTCCGTCTTGAGCAGATTGTTAGTTGGCTAGCACGCAATGAAGTTTCCATTTTCCACAGTAGAGTCAGCGAGCGCCCTAAATTAGTAGACTGGACAACTTAAACACCCAAAACTCCCTTTGCAAAGGCAAACTAAAAGCTACGGTAGTCCATTGCATGCAATAGTCACTGAAACCAGTAAACCTGATACGCTCGTTCTTCAAACCAGACACAAAACTAGAAAGGCAAGCTAGCCACCAAACCAATTCAGTAACCAAGAAATTTCTGCTTGCCGAAGTACGCAGAACGGATGTAAACAACGTCTACAGAATCCGTACCTAAGCCCAAGAAACTATTGCCAACTAACGCCTTGCTAAGGTGCGGCTAACTACCACGAAACCTAAGCACAGCCACCGTAATCACTAAACCCGACCAAACCAAAAATGCCAAAGGTTAGCCGTCACTCTTAAGCAATTTGTTAGCCGTCAAATCCTGCGGCAAACTTCTGCATTTTCAATTGATGTTACTATACGCAACCTAACACCCACAGAAGTTAATGAGAAATTATTGATGTCAGCTCAAAAACCACTATTAGATGAAGTAATGCTAGCTTTCCAAGTTATCCCAAGAGTTAAAGAAGGGAATAACTTTGAAGTTGTAGATAAGGCAATTGAAGTTGTTAAAGCCTCCGGTGTACCGTTCCAAGTGAGTGCAATGGAAACCACCTTGAAAGGTGAACTGAACCAACTGCTTGAAATAGTGAAAGATGCCCAACAAGCTTGCTACGACGCTGGCGCTGTTGAAGTGATTACCAACATTAAAATTCACAGTAAAACTGAAGCGGCTACGGACACATTCTGCACATACGACCGAGGCGTGACCAAAGCCAACCACATGTTTGTAGACAGCTAATTTTTGTGCCGTCACTGATATTTAGTAGGTGACGGCTAACGCCTTGTTAAGGGGTGAGCAACGCAATACCGAAGCCGCCGCATACCACCTTAGTCACTAAAACTAACGCATAGTAAAAGTGCCACGCGTTGCGAATCCCTCTTGAACAATTTGTTAGGCGAATTACTTAAAAGGAAGTGGAATATCTTTCGTTATGGATATGTCCTCTAAACACTGCTTCAAAGGTAACTGCTTGGATTTATAGATTGTTGTAATCGAATTTTTCTCTTCGTCTACGTCCACTGTTAAACAAGCACAACTAAAACCATAGTTTCGATTTGTTCTAACAAATTCATTTTCATTTGCAGTCGCTTGATAAAGCAGTTCCATCGATTTATCGTCCAATGTATTTGAAGTACCTTGGACTGATATATCCCACGAGCCATCGCGATCAATCAACCACATATTGGCAGGAGAAGGATTTTCAAGCCATCCACATCGAGTCTCTTCTGCCGTCGCTGCTAATGCAGAAAACATCCCCAAAATAACAATCAAAAATCTCATTATTTACTCCATTCGCCTAACGCCCTGCTAAGTGGCTGACAACGCGACCACCGCACTGAACCAAACCACCGTAAACACTATACCTGACTTGAACCAAAATTGCCCCGCGTTGACAGTCCGTCTTTAGCAGATTGTTAGGAATGCTTATTGCGCGCGCCTTTGCTGATTCGAAATGCGGAGGTTAGCCTAATATTCACCAATGCTTTCAGCACCGCAACGGCCACTAAATATAGAATCCAAGGCCTTTCCTACTTTGCGGTGGTTCACCGAACCCAATGAGCACCGAACCTGAAAGCACCGATACGATGAACACGAAAGGACGGAGTTGAAATCCAAACGAAAACCTTAACAAAGCAAGGCTGAAAACGGTGAACCGCAGAACATGATATTTGCTCACTGAACCAAGCTTTCACCTACCAATGGTTGAGCCACATTGGCACAAAACTTTCGACAAACACGATTCTTGAAGTGGCCTAGCGCAGAGATACCAAGTCTATGATTTTTAAAGCAACCTAACGCCCTGCTAAGTGGCTGACAACGCGACCACCGCACTTAACCAAACCACCGTAAACACTATACCTGACTTGAACTAAAATTGCCCCGCGTTGACAGTCCGTCTTGAGCAGATTGTTAGGAATGCTTATTACACGCGCCTTTGCTGATTTGAAATGCAGAGGTTGACCTTATAGTTACCAATGTTTGCAGCACCGCAACGGCCACCAAATTTAGAATCTGATGCCTTTCCTATTTTGCGGTGGTTCACCGAACCCCATAAGCGCTGAACCTGAAAGCACCGATTCGATGAACACGAAAGGACGGAGTTGAAACCCAAACGAAAATCTTAACAGGGCAAGGCTGAAAACGGTGAACCGCAGAACTTGATATTTGCTCACTGAACCAAGCTTTCACCTACCGATGGTTGAGCCACATTGGCACTGAGCTTTCAACAACCAAGAATCTTGAAGTGGCCTAGCGCAGAGATACCAAGCCTACATTCTTTAAAGCAACCTAACGCCCTGCTAAGTGGCTGACAACGCGACCACCGCACTTAACCAAACCACCGTAAACACTATACCCGACTTGAAGTAAAAATGCCCCGCGTTGACAGTCCGTCTTTAGCAGATTGTTAGGAATGCTTATTACGCGCGCCTTTGCTGATTTGAAATGCGGAGGTTAGCCTAATATTCAACAATGCTTTCAGCACCGCAACGGCCACTGGACTTTAAACCAAACGCATAGCTACTTTGCGGTGGTTCACTGAACCCCATAAGCGCTGAACCTGAAAGCACCGATACGATGAACACGAAAGGACGGAGTTGAAATCCAAACGAAAATCTTAATAGAGCAAGGCTGAAAACGGTGACCCGCAGAACATGATATTTGCTCACTGAACTAAGCTTTCACCTGAATACGGTTGAGCCACATTGGCACAGAAATTCCAACAAGCACAACTTTTAAAGTGGCTGAGTGCAGAGCTACCAAGCCTACATTCTTTAAAGCAACCTAACGCCCTGCTAAGTGGCTGACAACGCGACCACCGCACTTAACCAAACCACCGTAAACACTATACCTGACTTGAGCCAAAATTGCCCCGCGTTGGCAGTCCGTCTTAAGCAGATTGTTAGGAATGCTTATTGCGCGCACCTTTGCTGATTTGAAATGCGGAGGTTATCCTATTATTCACCAATGCTTGCAGCACCGCAACGGCCACTGAATTTAAAATCTGATGCCTTTCCTATTTTGCGGTGGTTCACTGAGCCCCATAAGCACTGAACCTGAAAACACCGATTCGATGAACACAAATGGACGGAGTTGAAATCCAAACGAAAATCTTAACAGGACGAGGTTAAAAACGGTGAGCCGCTGAACTTAATATTTGCGCACTGAACTAAGCCTTCACCTGAAGATGGTTGAGCCACATTGGCACTAAGCTTTCGACAACCACGATTTTTGAAGTGGCCAAGCGCAGAAATATCAAGCCAACGATCTTAAAAGCAACCTAACGCCCTGTTCTTACGAATCCCCTCATAATTAACTATAAAAACAATGAGGTAGACGCGCATCGCTGCCTTTGATCTAATGAATATCGCCAAACACACATTTCAATCAAGTGAGCTAACGATGCGCGATGTTCAGATTCTACAGCAAACTCTACAAAACCAATGCCCCTCAATCCACAAAAAACGGCTTAATTCTCTGATACTTGCCACAAAGAGTGTACTAGAAGGCTCTGATTTAACCTTAACTAAACTCGGGCGCCAACTAGAAACTAATACCACGGTAAAACATGCCATTAAACGTGTTGATAGGCTACTTGGAAACAGTCAGCTCCACCGTGAAAAAGACCTTATTTATAGATGGCATGCCCAACTAATTACTGGTGCTAATCCGTGTCCCGTGATCCTCATTGATTGGTCTGATGTTCGTGAACAGCTTCGCTATATGACGTTAAGAGCATCCGTTGCTTTGGATGGTCGAGCCATTACGATCTTTGAGCAGGTGTTTGAATATGACCAATATAACTCACCTAAAAGTCACCAAACATTCCTCGATAAATTGAAGAATATCTTGCCAAATAAGACCTGCCCTATCATCGTTTCTGATGCCGGTTTTCGGAATACTTGGTTTCGACAAGTTCAGGAAAAAGGCTGGTTTTGGTTGGGTCGTGTCCGAGGTGAAGTGTCAATAAAACAGCATGATAAACCTTGGACCTCAAATAAAACGTTTTATCCAAACGCTGGTCATAAACCCAAATATCTTGGAAAGTGTTTATTGGCAAAAAGATCTCCGATACCTTGTGAAGCCTATGTTTACAAAGGGCTAGAGAAAGGTCGAAAAGCCCAGCGCCACACTAGAACCAGTCAAAAACACTCCGCTACACATCTTTACCAACGCAGTGCGAAGGAGCCATGGTTACTCGCAACGAACGTCCCTCGATACATCTTAAATGAAGTACAAATTACTAATCTGTACGCAAAACGTATGCAAATAGAAGAGGCATTCCGTGACCTAAAAAGTACCGCTTATGGAATAGCTCTTCGTCACAACAGAACTCGCTCGACCAAACGATTAGATATCTTGCTTCTTATTGCGTTACTCGCTGAAATCTTGATGTGGTGGAATGGCCTAATTGCAGTACAAGCCAAATGGCATTTTGACTTCCAAGCGAACAGTATTAAGCATCGCCGGGTTCTATCAATACCTCGTCTCGGAAGAGAGGTTCGGAATCATCGGCGATATAAAATTAACGAGCCCCAATACCAATGGGGAATGATCGAATATCAAAGACTCACACACAACGCTGGACTGGGGAAATTATGAGGGGATCCGTCAGCGCCGCATTAAGGTGTGAGCAACGCATCCACAAAACTTAACCATACCACCGTAAACACAAAACCCAACGATGGAATGAAAAGTGCCATGCGTTGGGATTCACTCTTAAATGCTTTGTTAGCTATATGCCGAAATCAGTCTGAAGCTTTTTAAGGTCGCTCCATTCCTTATCTTGATAGAAATTAACGTCAATAGGATAAACATCATGACCAGATAAGGCTTCATTAAAATGCTTCATGAATACCTCCCTATTTGCGATATAAAACACAAATTCCTTGAGATCGTTTCCAGTCGCTGAGTATACGTCGAAATAAAGTTCTTCACGACCTTTGATAGTTTCAAGGCCATCTTCAAGCTTGATCATGAGTTCATTCACATGCTTTGGTGGCATTCCGTTATTAGAAGAGCCATCATATTTCCATGAAACTACGGTCAGCCACTCCATTTTTGAACGAGTGCTATTATCAGGAAATTCATTCATAAACTTATAAACGACAGGCTTTCCTTGAATTGTGGCTTCACCAACAGACCATGTTTCCTCTGACCACGCCATGAATGAAACTCCCAAAATTAGAATTGATAAAAGATACTTGAACATATAGCTAACGCCCTGCTAAGTGGCTAGCAACGCATAACACGATACTTAAACTAGCCGCCGTAAACACTGTACCAGACTAGAACCAAAATCGCCGAGCGTTGATAGTCCGTCTTGAGCAGTTTGTTAGGTAACTTTAGCTTGAGGTCTTGATGTAGTTAAATACTGACTAATTAAGTTGACCCCGATAGCAGCAATCGATGCTGGAACAATATACAACCACAACTCAACGGTAAATGAAGCCTGCTTTGAATCCTTTAGACTTTCTGCATGCTGCTCAATTAAACCGCCTAACAAGTTAAGTGATCCTGTTAGTAAGCCTGCAACCATTATGAATATAATTCCGAAAACCCAATAACCATGGTACTTAGGGTTTACCATCTTAAAGAAAAATATCAGTATAAACAGTGGAAAAAGCCCTGAAGCAAATACATACAGGTTAACTAAATTAATTGTGCTCATAGAATTAAATTTTACTCCTTGTTACCTAACGCCCTGCTAAGTGGCTGACAACGCGACCACCGCACTCAACTAAACCACCGTAAACACTATACCTGACTTGAACCAAAATTGCCCCGCGTTGGCAGTCCGTCTTTAGCAGCTTGTTAGGAATGCTTATTGCGCGCACCTTTGCTGATTTGAAATGCAGAGGTTGGTCCAATATTCACCAATGCTTGCAGCACCGCAACGGTCACTGAACCTTAAGCCAAACGCATAGCTGGTTTGCGGTGGTTCACCGAACCCCATAAGCGCTGAACCTGAAAGCACCGATACGATGAACACGTAAGGACGGAGTTGAAATCCAAACGAAAATCTTAACAGAGCAAGGCTGAAAACGGTGAACCGCAGAACTTGATATTTGCTCACTGGACGAGGCTTTCACCTACCGATGGCTGAGCCACATTGGCACTGAGCTTTCGGCGGCCACGATTTTTGAAGTGGCCTAGCGCAGAGCTACCAAGCCAACGATCTTAAAAGCAACCTAACGCCCTGCTAAGTGGCTGACAACGCGACCACCGCACTTAACCAAACCACAGTAAACACTATACCTGACTTGAGGCAGAATTGCCCCGCGTTGACAGTCCGTCTTGAGCAGATTGTTAGGAATGCTTATTTCGCGCACCTTTGCTGATTTGAAATGCAGAGGTTGACCTAATAGTTACCAATGCTTGCAGCACCGCAACGGCCACTAAATATAGAATCCAACGCCTTTCCTACTTTGCGGTGGTTCACCGAACCCAATGAGCACTGAACCTGAAAGCACCGATACGATGAACACGAAAGGACGGAGTTGAAATCCAAACGAAAATCTTAATAGAGCAAGGCTGAAAACGGTGAACCGCAGAACTTGATATTTGCTCACTGAACCAAGCTTTCATCTACCGATGGTTGAGCCACATTGGCACTAAGCTTTCGGCAACCAAGAATCTTGAAGTGGCCGAGCGCAGAGCTACCAAGTCTACGATCTTAAAAGCAACCTAACGCCCTGCTAAGTGGCTGACAACGCGACCACCGCACTCAACCAAACCACCGTAAACACTATACCTGACTTGAACCAAAATTGCCCCGCGTTGGCAGTCCGTCTTGAGCAGTTTGTTAGGTGTTTTTACGCATCACGTCTTTGAATTGCATCTAAAGCACCTGTTGGAAGCTTTTTATACAGTTCTGCGATTCTTTTGGGTTTTGCTATACGATCTTCAATGATTTCATTGATCAAATAAAATATTGCCATTGCTATACCATCAACATCCTCTTTAGAGAGTTCACCCGGGTGGACAGCATTATTGCCAACGACTCTAACTACATCTAATGCTTGCTGAATTTGAACTGGCAAGCCATCTTCAACCATTTTCCCAATGTCTTTGTTTATATTGCCAGAAGTGTAACCTAACTCTTCGCATAGCTTTTGAACCGACAACCTTAAAAGCGCACAAGCTCCTCGGCTCGACTTAGAAACAATGTTACTCGCTTCTTCATAATCGGCCCTGATTGCTTCAGGCATATCGTCATGCGCCAACGGGGCATGTGTAGCTGAGGGAAAGATCATATAACCTTTTATCGGTGTTGAGGTTTCAAACTGGTCAATCCACCAAAAAGAGTCTCTTCTACAACAATGACCACGTACAACCCAAAGCCTAGTCCTTTCTTGAACATTTTTGACATACGAGTTTGTAAACCCCCAGTCCATCGTAGAATAAGCGCCGCAATGCGGGCAGTTAAAAGCCGTACCAAGCAAAGAAGGTGGCACATGTTTTTCCATTTTGAACTCCTAAATTTTGATGACTTCGACCTAGACACCTAACGCCTGCTTAACTTGCTGCCAACTGCGCCGCACTCAAACAGACCACCACAATCACCTAAGTTAAACTGAACCAAAAATGCCACAGGTTGGCAGTCAGGTTTAAGCAATTGTTAGGTGCGATATGAAAGATTTAGGGGAGTTTCAGGAGGTTGGACAGTTGGGCTACCCCTACCACATTGATGGCGGTAATAAATTACACTTAACGACTACCTGCTACTATATAGCCTATCGTGGATGTTTCCCCAAGCTGGTTATCATCGCCAAACCACTAATGCCACTGATTTATAGCCAGCACCTTTCCTTGCTAAAAAGGAGGGTTATGCGTTCATCGGTTTAAACCGTGACCCTTTGGTGCACACTGTCCAAGGTGATTTGCCAAATCAGCTTACCACGGCTTTTGTGGGTAAAGGGCAATTTTCAAAAATTTGGCCAAGTTGGGACCTCCTTTTTCACCTCGAGCTGTTTGCTCACTAACGATAGTAACACTATTACATACTGTTGCAACTGGATCAAAGTAAGCACAAAGATAAACAAATCAATCAAATACGAACGATAAGCACAGGTAATCTGGTAGCACCTAACGCCCAATTAAGTAGTGAGCAACGCTACCACCTACCTCATCCATTGTGCCGTAAACACTAAAGCCGATTCAAACCCAAAGTGCCAAGCGTTGCGAATCTGCTTGAATTGCTTGTTAGGCGCAAACTCAACTTTATCAGTAACTTAATAAGATTTACAATGAATCAAATCTCTTAGGTACTCATTTATGATTGAAAGCATCCCAGTAAAATTTGGCGTAATAAGGTATTTTTTAGATATGTTGAAACCCAAACCCGAGCACAACACCTTAGTTGTAGGAAAGCAATTTGATAGTAATAAGCTATTTGCCGTTGCATTAGTTGACGACGCCAAAATCGCAGGGTTTTATGTTTACCCCAACTGTCGGCTTCTTTTCTGGCGTAGGTGGTCTATGCGTAGAGAGTGTATTTATGTATATGATGTAAAAACTGACTCTGCAATTGACCCAAACGGATTCTTTTCTGATGCATATCCCTTATCAGAGAAAGAATCGAGAATTTATAGGAAGTATGGTTATAACGTCATAGTGAAAACAAGGTTAAGAAACTATTCTATTAGCGATACTTTCCGGTTGGATGACGCCTAACGCCCGCTTAACTTGCTGCCAACGGCACCCAACTCAAACAGACCGCCGTAATCACTGAAGCCAAACCGTACCAAAAATGCCACAGGTTGGCAGTCAGGTTGAAGCGATTGTTATGTGTGATCTATGCAGTTAATAGAATCTACATACTTTTGCAGTTCCCTAGCTTTATGATGAACAAGAAATGCAGAAACTAAGTACAAAAGTGATAAGGTGCCCCATAAAATGAAACTTACAGAGTTTTCAAGGTTAACGCTAATAAGTGCATTAAATGAAAAGGCAATAATTACAACAATATACCGCCAATACTGCAACTTTAGTTCATACATATTCTGCTGTATGTTGCGAGTAATTAAGACAGGCATAGTTGCCCATGAAAGACGAATACTAATTCGGTTTGCTTCAGCTTTAGCCTTATATCCTTGCTTAATGAGCGCTTCCAATAAACTGTTCATCACTAATCTCCATATTCAACCAAACTAGTATGACAAGCCGGAGTGATGATATCAAAGAATGACTCCAAAACTGCGATTGAGATTAAACACATAACGCCCTGCTAAGTGGCTGACAACGCGACCACCGCACTCAACCAAACCACCGTAAACACTATACCTGACTTGAAGTAAAAATGCCCCGCGTTGACAGTCCGTCTTTAGCAGATTGTTAGGAATGCTTATTACGCGCGTCTTTGCTGATTTGAAATGCAGAGGTTGACCTTATAGTTACCAATGCTTGCAGCACCGCAACTACCACTATAATTAGAATCCAACGCCTTTCCTACTTTGCGGTGGTTCACTGAACCTCATAAGCACCGATACGATGAACACGAAAGGACGGAGTTCAAAACTAAGCGACAGCCTCAACAGAGCAAGGCTGAAAACGGTGAACCGCAGAACATGATATTTGCTCACTGAACCAAGCTTTCACCTACCGATGGCTGAGCCACATTGGCACAAAACATACGACAACCATAATTCTTGAAGTGGCCGAGCGCAGAGCTACCAAGTCTATGATTTTTAAAGCAACCTAACGCCCTGCTAAGTGGCTGACAACGCGACCACCGCACTCAACTAAACCACCGTAAACACTATACCCGACTTGAAGTAAAAATGCCCCGCGTTGGCAGTCCGTCTTAA
>Ga0213830_1000787_pt1 | contig 10456 bp, 12 predicted proteins | sample SWATP11_FD_161661 | JGI IMG/M metagenome (GOLD analysis project Ga0213830, IMG submission 161661) | Coastal seawater microbial communities from Marineland, Florida, United States - SWA TP1 #1 | ecosystem: Environmental > Aquatic > Marine > Coastal | place: USA: Florida | collected 2016-08-06
GTTTTACCCGCATCAACGTGCGCGAAAATACCAATGTTTCTGTACTTTGATAAATCTGCCATTGTCTTACTCTGTTTATAAGGTATAAATTGCGCGCAGAGTATATCACAATCTGTCAAGACTGATAGCTTTGCGTGCATATGTGAATAAAAAAAACTTTTCTCACCAATACTAGCAGTAAATGGTGAGCTTTCTTGGTCAATTCAACCCGCGTACCTAACCTTCTTTAGAACAAAAAGTGCTGCGTATATAACCTTACGCAGCACATCAAGTTAGGGCTAGATTTTAATTAGGTGCGTGGGCAAATCTCTGCCTGTGGGAAAAAGAACTCAATCTCACGAGCCGCTGATTCAGGACTGTCTGAACCATGTACTGAATTGTGGCGCATGCTCAATGCGTAATCTGCGCGAATCGTACCACATGCCGCTTCTTCAGGGTTGGTTTTACCCATTAGCTCACGGTAACGCGAAATAGCGTCCTCACCTTCAAGTACCTGAACCATGATAGGTCCAGAAGTCATGAATTCTTTCAGAGCAGGGAAGAAAGGCTTGCCTTCATGCTCTGCATAGAAACCACTCGCCTGCTCTTCAGTTAACTGCACCATTTTCGCAGCGATAATCTGAAGGCCCGCTTTTTCAATACGGTGATAGATTTCACCAATCAGATTACGTTCTACTGCATCGGGCTTGATGATAGAAAAAGTTCTTTCTAGAGCCATAGGGTATCCTTTTATTTTCTTTGTTTTGTTTCAAGAGGTCATTCAAGACCTCTTAGAATTATTTGTTTGCTTGCTGAATCAGTAAACCAGCTAGGGTTCGCACACCAACGCCAGTCGCGCCTGCAGCCCATTTATCCGTTGCTGATTTACGGTACGTGGCAGCACAGTCGAAATGCAACCAACCTTTTTTGTAGTCTTCAACAAAGTAAGACAAGAAAGCAGCTGCCGTGCTGGCACCTGGAGAATAATCACCACTGCTGATGTTAGATAGGTCAGCAAAGTTCGATGGCAACATACCACGGTGGAAATCTGCCAACGGCAAAGGCCATAGACCTTCTTTCTCTTCTTTTGCTGCAGATAGCGCCTGTTGAGACAGCTCTTCATCAAAACTCATCAAGGCGTGGTAATCATTACCTAACGCGTTTTTCGCAGCGCCAGTCAGCGTTGCACAATCAATGATCAGCTCAGGGTTTTGTTCACTGGCATAAAGTAAACCATCAGCTAGAACTAGGCGACCTTCCGCGTCGGTATTCAAGATCTCGACCGTTTTACCGTTCTTATAGGTAATAACATCACCCAGCTTCAGCGCTCGGCCTGAAATCATGTTTTCAGCACAGCAAAGAATCAGTTTCACACGTTTGTTCAAGCCACGCATAATTGCCAGACCTAAACCACCAGTGATCGTACCTGAACCGCCCATATCGGCTTTCATTGCTGCCATAAAACCTGAAGGTTTGATGCTATAACCACCAGAATCAAATGTGATACCCTTACCTACAAGACACGCCCAAACCGGTGCGTTCTCATCACCTGTTGGGTTGTAATCAAGTTGCAGCATCGCTGAAGTGCGCTCAGAACCACGTCCTACCGCAAAAATGCCTTCCCAGCCTTCGGCTAGCAGGTCTTTATCTTTCACAATGCGTGCTTTTACTGTGCCTTCTGGAGCAACAGACTTGATAAACTCAGCGGCCATTGTCGCCAGTTGTCGAGGCGCTACTTCTTCGGCAGGTTTATTAATAATATCGCGGGTAAATTCAGTCGCTTTAATGCGTGCTTCTAGCTCAGCCTGAGCAGCTTCAACTAATTCTGGTAACGCTAAAGTGTTTTTCTTTTTAGGTCCACGGTAACCTTGGTGGAATGCCCAAACACTTTCTAAATCCCAGCCTGCACCTTCAAGAGAAACAGACGCGACACCTTGAGAATCCAGCTTACGAGCCGCACGCTGAACGGCGCCAAGATCATGACCTTCTCCAAGGTGGATCGTTGCGCTGCTTTCAGAAAATGAAAGAATGGCTTTTTCACCCCAATGCGGAGCGGCGGCTTCTTGGCTCAAAAATACTGACATCTGTGTAGACATGGTTTCTCCTTGTCTTTTAATTAGCGCTGTCTACGCCATTTAGCTTAACGTTCGGATGTTAGCATTTTGTAGGGTTAAAATGTCAATTTGATAAAAAAACGGGCACTAAGGCCCGTTATTTTTAGTAAAATTTGTTAACTAGAAAGACTTTTCCGGTCAGTTCTAATCCATTTCATCCATCCAGCACAGAATCACGGCCTCAAGAATTTTTTCATTCGAACGGTTAGGTTCGTCTTCAAAATCTTCCAGCTCAAGAATCCACTGATGAAGATCGGTGAAACGTACTGTCTTTGGATCCACTTCCGGAAATTTGTCACAAAGCTCAATCGCGATGTCTCGTGAGTCTGTCCATTTCATGATTACACTTCCTATATGAGAGATTAGTGATCTTCTGACGCGTGATTCAATGTGTACTTAGGAATCTCAACCACCAAGTCTTCGTCCGTAACTTTAGCCTGACAACCCAATCGTGATTCAGGCTCTAAGCCCCATGCTTTATCCAGCATGTCGTCTTCCAACTCGTCACTCTCTTCCAAAGAGTCAAAGCCTTCACGAACCACAATGTGACAGGTAGTACACGCACATGACTTTTCACACGCATGCTCGATACCGATACCATTTTTCAACGCCACGTCCAGTACAGTTTCACCAGTATCTGCTTCTAGTACCGCACCTTCTGGGCATAAATCTTCGTGTGGTAATACTATAATCTTAGGCATAACTTCTTATCTCTTAAATATCATCTACCGATTGACCTGACAGCGCAGCTCGAATCGATTTATCCATACGGCGCGAAGCAAAATCCTGGCTCGCTTTATCAGTGTCTTTGATTCCCTGTTCAATGGCATCCGCACTGTCGCCATTGCGCAGTTCAATCAATGATTCAATCGATTTAATCAGGACTTCTCTTTCTGTTTCAGACAGTAAGTCATCACCATCTGCTTGCATCGCAGCAAGTAACCCTTCAATGACACGATCAGCTTCCACTCGCTGTTCAGCTAATGCACGCGCCATCATGTCGTCTTTAGCATACGTCATTGAGTCACGCAGCATGTTTGCCACTTCGTCGTCACTCAAACCATAAGACGGTTTAACTTGTATTTCGGACTGAACCCCTGTGCTCTTTTCCATTGCAGTAACAGAAAGCAGGCCATCAGCATCAACCTGGTAAGTCACTCGAATATGAGCAGCACCAGCGGCCATTGGAGGAATGCCTTTCAATGAGAAACGGGCTAATGAACGGCAGTCATCCACCATTTCACGTTCCCCTTGAACAACGTGAACGCTCATTGCAGTCTGACCATCTTTAAATGTCGTAAATTCTTGCGCTCGGGCAACCGGAATCGTGGTATTGCGTGGAACAATTTTCTCGACCAATCCACCCATGGTTTCAATACCTAGAGACAGTGGAATCACATCAAGAAGTAACATTTCAGAGTCTGGCTTGTTACCAGCGAGAATATCAGCCTGAATGCCCGCACCGATCGCAACAACCTCATCAGGGTTAATGCTTGTTAGTGGCGTACGACCAAAAAATTCACCGACCATTTCACGTACCAGCAGTGTACGAGTCGAGCCACCAACCATCACGACTTCTAGCACATCATCTGTGTCTACTTCGGAATCTTTTAGTGCGCGGCGACAAGACATCAACGTCTTTTTCACTAGTGGACGAATTAAAGATTCAAACTCATCACGGGATACAGAACCAGTCCAACCAAGCACCTCAACATCTACATTCTCTTGCTGTGAAAATGCAATTTTGGTCTCTGTAGCAACATTTAAAACAATGCGGTTCTGCTCCGCAGTTAGCTCCGTTTGGATCCCTGCTTTTTCAATCAAGAACTCAGCAAGAAGGTGATCAAAGTCATCTCCGCCTAAAGCGGAATCACCACCAGTCGCCAGAACTTCGAAGACACCTTTGGATAATCGCAGAATAGAGATGTCGAATGTACCACCACCAAGATCGTAAACCGCGATAGTTCCTTCTTGGCCTGAGTCTAGGCCGTAAGCAATTGCTGCTGCAGTTGGCTCATTTAGCAAGCGCAGAACATGAAGACCAGCCAGTTTAGCCGCATCTTTTGTACCAGCTCGCTGAGCATCATCAAAGTAAGCAGGCACGGTAATCACAACACCAGCCAGTTCTCCGCCCAGTGTTTGTTCGGCGCGCTTACCCAACGATTTGAGAATTTCTGCTGAAACTTCAATAGGGTTTTTGTCACCTGCTGCTGTTTGAAGCACTGGTAAGCCGTTGTCGCTCGCTTTAAATTGATAAGGTAGATTTGGGTAACGAGTCTGAATGTCACTCAATGAGCGGCCAATTAGGCGTTTCACTGAAATGATGGTGTTTTGTGGATCAGTTTCCGCCTGTGCTTTGGCGTCATAACCTACTTCAGGTTGTTCACCGGCATAATTGACAATTGATGGCAGGATACTGCGCCCTTGCTCGTCTTTTAATGTCGTTGCATCGCCGCTGCGAACAGAGGCCACCAAAGAGTTCGTCGTACCGAGATCGATACCGGCTGCCAGTTTGTGCTCATGTGGTGCCGAACTTTGACCTGGTTCTGCAATTTGAAGTAGTGCCATGGTTGGTCCTTATCTTTAACTAGCCGAGGAGTTTCTCTTCCACTAGCTCGATTTCATTTTTTAATTTGGCGATAAATTTGAGCTTACGTACACGCTCAGCCGCTTGTTGCCAGAGGCCATCATTCAGTTCCTGCTCTACCGATTTCAGGTGCTGCTTGTACATTTTGCTCACCTTGCTGTCAAAATCGAATAGTGCGTCTTCTGGATCTGAACTAGATGGAATGTCCTCAAGTTCTTCACGTAATTCCATCTGTTCCATTAGGAACATAGGGTCGCTCATGGTTTGCTGTTCACCACGAATATCAACGCCGTTTTCTGCCAGCATATACTCAGCACGAGACAGAGGTTTTTTTAAGACTTGATAAGCATCGTTGATTTCCGAAGCTTTCTGAACCGCCATAAGACGGTCTCGCTCAGAAGCGCTGGCAAAGTTATCTGGATGGAAGCGTTTTTGAAGTTCACGGAATTGTGAAGAAAGAAGGCTACCATCCAGCTGAAACTGACTTGGTAGCCCAAACAATTCAAAGTAATTCATGGAGAATTCGGTCCTTGGTAATCTACCTGCAAGCATGGCCTGCAGGCGCTATCAATTATACGTTGAAGCTTTCACCACAACCACATTCACTTTTAGCATTTGGGTTGTTGAATTCAAAACCTTCATTCAACCCTTCTTTAACGTAGTCAAGCTCAGTGCCATCTAAATACGCAAGGCTCTTTTGGTCAATAATGACCTTGACGCCTGAATGCTCGAATACTGAGTCTTCTTCGTTAAGCTCGTCAACAAACTCAAGAACATAAGCCATTCCAGAACAGCCTGTCGTTTTCACACCCAAACGCAAACCGATCCCTTTACCTCGGTTTTCAAGGAATGTTCTAACGCGACTTGCCGCGGTTTCTGTCATTGTGATGGCCATACTGCACCTTAGTTTATTGATTAGCGAACGGAATGGGAGCTTTAGGCTCCCATTATATACAGATTACTTATTCTTGGTGTTTTTTCTTGTAGTCAGCAACAGCTGCTTTGATTGCATCTTCAGCAAGAATTGAGCAGTGTACCTTCACTGGAGGCAACTCAAGCTCTTCAGCAATCTCTGCATTCTTGATTGCCGCAGCTTCATCAATACTCTTACCTTTTACCCACTCAGTAACCAGTGAGCTCGATGCGATCGCACTACCACAACCGTAAGTTTTGAACTTCGCATCTTCAATAATCCCTTCCGGTGTTACTTTGATTTGAAGCTTCATTACGTCACCACAAGCCGGCGCGCCAACCATGCCGCTGCCTACCGCTGGGTCTTCTTTATCGAACGAACCAACGTTACGTGGGTTCTCGTAGTGATCAATTACTTTTTCGCTATATGCCATGATTATTTACCTCGAATCCTCTATTACTATCCTTGGAGCGTTAGCCAGTGATTAGTGGTGAGCCCACTCAACTGTGCTTAAATCCACTCCCTCTTTGTACATATCCCATAGAGGAGACATGTCGCGCAGCTTAGTAACCGCTACGCGGATTTGTTCAATTGCGTAATCTACTTCTTCTTCAGATGTAAAACGACCGAATGAGAATCGAACAGAGCTGTGTGCCAGTTCATCGTCCAGACCTAACGCACGAAGAACATACGAAGGCTCAAGACTTGCAGAAGTACAAGCACTACCAGAAGAAACCGCGAGATCTTTAAGAGACATCAGCAATGATTCACCTTCTACGAAAGCGAAGCTAATGTTTAGGTTATGCGGTACACGCTGTTCAAATGAACCGTTTACTGTGACAGCTTCAAGATCCTTAACACCATCAAATAGACGATTACGTAATGCCATCGCATGATCGTAGTCTTTTTGCATGTCTTCTTTAGCAATACGGAATGCTTCACCCATACCAACAATCTGGTGAGTAGCCAGTGTACCTGAACGGAAACCACGCTCATGACCGCCACCGTGCATTTGCGCTTCTAGGCGGATACGTGGCTTACGACGAACATATAGTGCACCGATACCTTTAGGGCCATAAACTTTATGCGCAGACAGTGAGATAAGGTCTACTTTCATTTCCTTCACATCGATTGGTAACTTACCCGCAGACTGTGCGGCATCAACGTGGAAAACGACTTTGCGTTCACGGCAAAGTTCACCAATAGAAGAGATATCCTGAATCACGCCAATTTCGTTGTTCACGTGCATGATCGAAACCAACACAGTATCTTCACGCATTGCCGCTTCAAGCTTCTTGAGATCAATCAAACCATTAGATTCTGGCTCAAGGTAAGTTACCTCAAAACCTTCACGCTCTAGTTGGCGACATGGGTCAAGAACCGCTTTGTGCTCAGTTTTACACGTAATAACGTGTTTACCTTTCTTAGAATAGAAATGAGCTGCGCCCTTGATAGCTAGGTTATCTGATTCTGTCGCGCCAGAAGTGAAGACGATTTCGCGAGGGTCGGCATTCAGTAGATCAGCAATTTGCTCACGAGCAGTATCGACTGCTTCTTCTGCCTGCCAGCCATATCGATGTGAACGCGATGCTGGGTTGCCAAACGTACCGTCCATTGTCATGTACTGAACCATTTTTTCAGCTACACGAGGGTCTACAGGACAAGTCGCTGAGTAATCTAGATAAATAGGCAGTTTCATTCTCTACTCCAATGTAACAGGCAAACCGCTTAAGAGCGGACATTTACACCGATGGGCGCGGTGTTAGAATTCTTGTTAGAAAACCCATGTTTAACCGTAAGATCAAGATCTTGTCGGTCTGAAATTTCTAGGACTTCGTTATCTGTCATCAACTCACCGAGAGTGATGTTGTTCAAGAAGTCACTGATGCGAGAGCTCAAATCACGCCAAAGTGTATGCGTCAAACAACGCGTTCCCCCCTGACAATCGCCTTTACCATTGCACTTTGTTGCGTCAACGGATTCATCTACAGCCGCAATCACTGTACCGATAGCGATAGTATTAGCATCAGCTCCCAGACGGTAACCACCACCTGGTCCACGAACGCTGGCAACTAACCCTGCTTTACGTAACTTTGAAAACAATTGTTCCAAGTAAGAAAGCGAAATGCCTTGGCGTTCAGAGATATCCGCCAAAGGTACTGGGTTTTGTTGTGAGTGCAGAGCCACATCTAACATGGCTGTAACTGCGTATCTTCCTTTAGATGTAAGTCTCATATAACACCATATCCACATCGTTTATGTGGTATGAAGTTTTTCATACTTGAGTAAATTGGTCAAGTATTTAATTGACTGTTTTACTCAGGTATTTAGCCATGTACTTTTCATGGTTAATTTATTGATTAATTTTTTTCTCAATTGAGGTCAAGACACCACGCAGAATATTCAGCTCTTGCGCTTCCGGCCTAGCTCTATTAAATAGTCGACGCAGCTTGTTCATTACTTTTCCAGGCTGCTCGTCGCTAATAAATTGGGTCGCAGTCGCCACTTTTTCAAGGTGCGAAAAGAACATTTCCAATTCTTTATGTCTTGGATATTCTACAACTTCATTAGGCTGATATTGGCTCTGCTGCTTTTCTAAGTAAGCCATGCGAACTTCGTAGCTAAGCGTCTGGACAGCCATTGCCAGGTTAAGAGAGCTGTACTCTGGGTTGGCAGGAATGCAAACATGATAATGACACGTCTGAAGCTCTTCGTTTGTTAAGCCAGTACGCTCACGACCAAACACCAACGCGACCTGAGATGTTGCTCCTTGCTCAACGAACTTCTTACCACATTCACGGGGCTCTAGCATTGGCCATTCTAAAGTACGTGAACGCGCACTTGAGCCAACCACAAGGCTACAGTCAGCCACAGCATCATTTAACGTGTTGACGACCAATGCAGCTTGAACAATGTCTGCTGCACCAGCAGCAAGTGCTATTGCCTGTTCATCTATCTCACACTGTGGGTCAACAAGTACTAAGTTAGTCAGCCCCATGACCTTCATTGCTCGTGCGGCCGAGCCAATATTTCCTGAGTGAGAGGTTCCAACAAGTACAACTTTGACATTGTTTAGCATTGGTGTTTTCCAAGACGTAATTTCGAACTGCGCGATATTACCATATACCTGAGTAAAATGGTCAGACCCTTTGCTGGAATAAAACCAAAAGTTCAAAAAATAACCACTTCCATTTCGGTGTTTATCTGATATACTGCCGCCCGTTTTTCTGTTCTTTAACATCCGTTGGGAAATTAGTATGCATCCAATGCTTAACATTGCTATTCGTGCTGCACGAAAAGCAGGCAACCATATTGCTAAATCTTTAGAAAATGCTGAGAAGATTGAATCGACTCAAAAAGGCGTCAATGACTTCGTTACTAACGTAGACAAAGAAGCAGAAGCTATCATCATCGATACGATCAAAGCCTCTTACCCTGATCACACTGTAATTGGTGAAGAGTCAGGCCTTCTTCAAGGTAAAGATGACGAAGTACAATGGATCATCGACCCACTGGATGGCACTACAAACTTTGTAAAAGGTTTGCCTCATTTCTCTGTGTCTATTGCTGTACGCATCAAAGGCAAAACAGAAGTCGCTTGTGTATACGACCCAATGCTAAATGAGCTTTTCACCGCTCAACGAGGTTCTGGCGCACAACTTAATAATGCTCGTATTCGCGTCAAGCAGGTAAAAGACCTACAAGGTACCGTTTTAGCAACGGGCTTCCCATTCAAGCAAAAACAGCATTCAGAGTCTTACTTTAAGATCATGTCAGCACTATTCGTTGACTGTTCTGACTTCCGTCGCACTGGTTCTGCTGCTCTAGACCTTTGCTACCTTGCTGCAAGCCGTGTCGATGGTTTCTTTGAGCTTGGCCTTAAGCCATGGGATATTGCTGCAGGTGAGCTGATTGCTCGTGAAGCAGGTGCTATTGTTACTGACTTTGCTGGCGGTACAGACTACGTAAAATCAGGTAACGTTGTAGCTTCAAGTGCTCGCGGTGTAAAAGGTATCCTTAAACACATTCGTGAGAATGGCAATGAAGCATTGCTAAAGTAATATTAAGCTCTGTCGCAGCTGAATCATCAAGCCCGCTCTATTGAGCGGGCTTTTTTGTTTCCAATAGCGAACCCACTAAGGTTCGCTTTCAGTGCATCAAACCCGGCAGCTCTCTGGTTATACCGAACTCTTTCAAACACAGTTGAGTCAGCATGTTTTACAACAAAAGATATGAACGCTATGGTGTCTTGAGAGCAGGTTAGCGGCACTATTCTCAGGTCAAGATGTCTACGCAAACAGATACGGAAACAGCCAATACTTAGCATATCACTTATGACTTGAATCCCGACTATAAGGCCAGTCTTTATAAACGTATCGGAGTAAAAAGTTGTGCCTAAAAGCATCCAATAAGCGTGGACAAATCAATGCTCTTGAACTTGGAAGACTGACACCCTATCCAATGCGGCCTTTCATCAGAAACACCTAGTTTAAGCTCTGATTTACGCTACAGAAATTACAACGATCAGCCCGCCTTGTTGGTAACGATGACACCCGCAGTTCTGTCAATTGAAACATTGATGTTCTGAGAAAATGAAAAAGGCTCTAGTCTTTCGACTAGAGCCTTGAAGATGGCAGGGGTGGAGAGATTCGAACTCCCAACACGCGGATTTGGAATCCGCTGCTCTGCCAATTGGAGCTACACCCCTAAAGTTCGTGTTTAGTGAGACGACTCTCGAATAAGTGGCGGAGCGGACGGGACTCGAACCCGCGACCCCCGGCGTGACAGGCCGGTATTCTAACCAACTGAACTACCGCTCCGCACTGGTTAGACTCTAAGTCTAAATTTAAAGCCTGGCGATGT
>Ga0213830_1000802_pt1 | contig 10209 bp, 11 predicted proteins | sample SWATP11_FD_161661 | JGI IMG/M metagenome (GOLD analysis project Ga0213830, IMG submission 161661) | Coastal seawater microbial communities from Marineland, Florida, United States - SWA TP1 #1 | ecosystem: Environmental > Aquatic > Marine > Coastal | place: USA: Florida | collected 2016-08-06
GGAAAAAGAAGAAGCCCGCCAGAAAAAACTAAACGAGTGGAAGCAGAACCAAATTTTGTAATGCTTAACCCATCGTTGGTTTAAGGTTTAAAAGCGCTGTTTGATACTAATCGACAGCGCTTTTTTTGTGGGTATATCTATCACGTTCTTTAATATTGAGCTCTATTGACGTCGTTTCGATAAATTCGCTCACACGGCGCTTTTTTTATGTCTGTCAGGTGATTCAACATTAGTTTACTCAGCGAGTAAAAGCTACAGTTGCAGTTAAAACACTTTATAAGGTGTATAACTTTGCAGGACAGCTAATCCATATTGATGATTGACCAGGCCATACGGGTCATATCAAAGACAGTAATACTAGCTTAGTTTATATGCAGGCACGATACTATGATCCAGTCATAGGTCGTTTTTATTCGAATGATCCTGTAGACGCTATGGGACACATGGCTCGTGGTAATCCCGTTCATGGCTTTAAGAATAAATTAGTTGGAACTTTATCTGGGGCTGCCGCTGGTGGTGCTATTGGGTTTGTTGCCCCGCAAACATCGCATGTTGCGGGTATGGCTGCTGCAGGTATGGCAGCTAGTGCAACAGGGCAAGAATTAGGTTCTACAGCTACTGCTGCAATGGAAAAAGGTATCGAAAACGTTACTTTAGATGATGTTAATGTGGATGCTACAACAACTGCCGCTGGAACAACCGCGGGGACGATTGTTGAGGGTGCGATTATTGGCACATCCGAAAAAGCAGCTCCAGTGATAAAAGAAAAAATTGAAGAGAAACTGTAATGCTATATTTTGGGGACTTAATTATTACGTATATTTTTGTTTGCATATTTGGAGTGAAATACTATTTCTATTTACAAAAGCAAAATTTACGTACAACCAGTAAATTTAAAAAGAATATAGTGAGCTATGCACTATTCGCATTGTTTGTTTGTATCGAGATACAACTCGCAATATTTTTTCCTACATGGTTGAACTCGAAACTGATGACCTTCGAAAAAAGCTCAGATTCAACAATGTATTTACTACTGTTTGGTTGTTTAATATTGGGGCTATCCGTATGGAAAGCGAGGAAAGAGCGGCCATCTGAATTTTAATTGCACAGGCTCTAAGCAAAAAACTACAATTGAACCCAAAGCCTCGCACTCGCGGGGCTTTAATTTTTCTGGCAAGTTGTTTAGGTGAATTATGTTGAGTCAATGTTTAACTACATGATATTTTTGGAAAATAATTCATAAGCCAATAAGGAAATAATTATGGCTAATGCTAGAGGAAAAGCTTCCCCCAATGCACATACTCAAAGAAGGCTCTTCGCATCTTCTGCTGGATATTGCCAAAACCCAGCTTGCTCAGAAAAACTATTCAATGAGGCGGAAGGGAAACGCTTTCTCATAGCTGAGTTGGCTCACGTTTTTGCTGCTCAAGATGATGGTCCTAGGCCAAACCCAGAGCTAAGTGAAGAAGAAAGGGGAGCTTTTGAAAATCTAATCGTTTTGTGCGCCAACTGCCACACCATGGTTGATAAGGCTTCAGATGCTTTCCCTGATTCAATGATGAAGCGTTGGAAACGAGAGCATGAGCAAAAATTGCTAGATCTATTCGGCATTCAGAAGCTTGATGATAGGGAATCCGTTCGAGATGTCGTTGAGCCTCTTCTTATTGAAAATAGGACTGTTTTTGAATTGTACGGCCCTCACATAGAAGAAGCACAGAATCCGGAGAGCGGTGCAGCAGAGCAGTGGAAGCGAAAGGTAATTACAATCATTATTCCTAACAACCGAAAAATTCTATCGTTTGTCGATGCCAATCGCCATTTACTATTGGACAGCGAAAAGATAACGAAAGAACGATTTCGACAGCATATAGATGACCTTGAAGCTTTTCATATCGAAGACATCAGGCAAGACTCATCTCGTTTTCCTGTCGAGATGGCAGACATATATAAGGATTAGTATGACCAAAGTAATCGATTGGGTAGAAAGTAAGTTTGCTGATGACGATAATTTAAAAGTTGTTGGTAGAACTGCTGAAAACTTTCTTGTTATAGAAGATGAGCATGGTTACACATTTAACGTAGCAGTTATTGGCGTTAAAGGTGTTATTAAGGATACGGATGTACTTCCATTGTTCGAAGCCGACGACAGTCCTCAACTTGTTGTGAATATCCCATCACGCGTATTGTGGGATGGAATGGCTATTGATGCTATTCATGCTCAAAGTGCTGCATTTGGAACTTTTGGAGATATAGACAGAGCTGCAAGAACAAGTGATGCCGGCTCCTTTCGTGATAAAAATATGGTTTTTTTCATAAACGCCATGCAACAACACAGTAATGTGATGAGTATTTCGTACGTCTATGATTCTGTTTTTCGGGTTGACCGTGTTAGTGGAACTAGTCTCACTATCGCAGTAATTGACGCTTATAACATGAGTGCTGAGGATGTGCGAAATTCAAGGACTCGTATTGGTGACTTTGATATTGTCGTTAAATCGACAAGCTATGGTTCGATAACTCCGCAAGCCGAAGCAGCCGCAGAATCTCTGGGAGCTGAAGCTCTAACGTTTAAAGAACTCATGCAGCGTCTAGCAAGATGAATCGAGCGAGCGTGATTGCAAAATTAAAGGAAACCGCGCTTCACCTTGGTTCTCTTGCAGCCGGCACAGAGTGGCACCTATTTGGCTCGACAAATCGTGATGAAGCAAACCCATCTGATATCGACCTTATGATTTTTTGCTGTGACGATAATCAAGCGGATGAACTTAGAAAAGCTATTAATCCCACAATGTTTGGGTTGCCGTTACATCTTTCATTGTTTACGTTTGAAGAGGCGAATTCAATTAATGTTTCTTCTATTCAAAATAGCACTGAAATAATAACTTTAGACTCTACAGAAACAGATAAATAGGATAAAAATGGCAAGGAGCAATAATCAACTAAAATTGGCTGAAGCACTTCGTGAATTTGAAGTGAATGGGACTACTTTTACTGTTGATATGGTAGTTGATAGAACAGCATATCCACGTAATACGGTAAACAAGTACATAAATGAAAAGCTGTTAGGCAAACATGTCTTTCATGATGGTTGTCGCACAAAGTATAGATGTGAAGGTGTCGCAGCTCTTTCAAATGAAGAATTCTTAGCGGTTATGAGCCAATCTGCTAAGACAAAGGCGAAAACACCTGAAGAGCAGTTTCACGAAAAACTAGTAGGTAGAAGCTTGGATGCGTTTACTTTGGCGTTAGAGGTGTATAACCGACCTAGTTTGAAAAACCGTGTTGAGGCATTCGCCATCATGATGGTAAACGCTTGGGAGCTATTGTTGAAAGCTGAAGTTCTTAAGGTGGATGGTTATGATAAGATTTTCTACGATGGTGAAAAAAGCATATCTATATCTGACGCTGTAAAGCGTCGTCTTCAACAAAAAGACCCCGTAAGAATCAACCTGGAAACGTTAATAGACCTGAGAGACCAAGCTGTTCATCTACTCATTCCTGAATTACAGCCACAACTATCCAGACTATTTCAAGCTACTGTCCTGAACTACCAAACTCGTTATCGCAATGAAATGGGTAATGCTCCACTCGCAGGGCAAAGTGTAGGTATGTTGAGTTTAGTTGTCGATGGACCAGAGCCAGATGTAGCTATTATTCAAAAGCTTTATGGCAAGCATGCGGCCAAGTCCGTTGAGAAGTTTATCAAGACTTTTGAAGCGACTTCGAATGAAGTCGACTCCAATGAATTTTCAATTCCTGTTGATTACAAACTTGCATTGGTTAAACGTGAAGATGAAAGTGACTTGTCACTGAGTGTTGGTGATACTGGTGAAGGTGCAATCATAATTACTAAAACCAAGGATCCTGATGTTACCCATCCATATCATACCCACGATGCGATAGCGGAAATTAACAAACGTCAGGACGCTGTTACCATAAAATCAGGAGCATTTTATGCTGTGCTTGCTAAACACAAAGTTAATAAGCAGAAAAAGTCTGACATGCGATATGAGATTGATGGTCGCCCTCGTTACTCTGAAAAGTTTATTGCTTGGTTTGTCGATAACGTTAAACAGCCCAACTGGCTAGATTCGGCTATAGAATATCGGCGAAAGCAAAATCGAAAGTAGCTAACGAGACATCAATTGGCCTTGAAGGATGGAATGAAGGAATAGTATGGATATACTGAACAACAGAGAAATTGCTACAGGTGTTTGGTTGCTTACCTTTTTTATTTGGGCTTCAACTAAAAAGGAAGTTAGGGAATCATTTCGAACGGTTGTAGCAGCATTCTTGAGCCGATTTATTATAGTGCCGATTATATTAATGGTCTCATACCTTACCCTTCTTCTCATCGGTTTGGAATCTATTGGCTTATGGGAAAACCACCAAGTAAAGAATGTTGTATTTTGGTTCTTCACCGCAGCTATGTATTCATTTTTTAAGGTGACAAAAGCTGCTGAAGATAAACATTATTTCAGTCATGCAGTTAGAGACAATCTCAAAATAATCGTTGTGCTGCAATTTGTCATATCAGTTTATACCTTCAGTTTGTGGGTAGAACTCATTTTTGTACCGGTGATCTCTATGCTCGTTGTCGTCATGACTTATGCGCAGTCTGACGAAAAGTATAAGCCTGCCGAAAAACTTGTGAGCAAGCTCGTTGAAGGAATAGGTCTATTCATCATCGCTTACACCGTATATATGATCTTTGCTGATTTTGGGGAATTGGCGCAGACCAAATCAATTTATGATTTGCTGGTGCCTACTACATTGTCAATAATGTTACTCCCATTTCTGTATTTATTGGCAACTTATACGAGCTACCAGGGGGTATTCGTACGATTAAAGTTTTGGATAAAAGAACCGTCCCTCCTTCGATATACTAAGTGGTCTACTATTAAACGCTTCCATTTTAGATTTGCAAAGCTAGTTCGTTGGTTTGATTCAGTGCCACGGATTAATATCGAATCCAAAGCTGATGTTGATAAATCTATCGAGAACGTGTTTCGCCAATTGAGAGAAGAATCAAATCCGCCAACTGTTGATAAGAGACTTGGCTGGTCCCCGCACATCGCAAAAGATTATCTAGCAGGGGTTGGGATAGAAACTGGTTTTTACAAAAATATTTACGATGATACTTGGCATGTATCTTCTAAGTACCTTGAGATGGGCAACAGTATCATGCCGAATAATATTGCATATTATGTAGAGGGTAATAGAGAAGTCGCAAAGTCAATAAAGCTAAAATTGAATGTTAATGAACCCTCTGAATCTGCTGACGCAAAGGAGAAATTTCTAAATATTGCGAATTTACTGTGCTGGCAGGCAATAAACTCCGAGCTTCCAGACTCTTTACGAGATGCTATTTCAGAAGAGAAAAATTCAGAAATAGCAACTGAAAACCGCAAGCTTTCGATAGTAAAATCAGCATGGGGTAACACAGAGCGCTATGACTTGATGTTTAAACTAGAGGTAACTGATGAAAACGATGAATTGATGGCAGGAACTTAGTTAACTTACCACAGAAAGGTTTACCGTGTTGTTAAAATTTAAGAGGCGCGCTAGTAGCTATACTTATGAATACTTTGCTGTTTAATGGACAACAGAAATATGGTGAAAAGCGACTTGAAAGTACCAACAAAAGAAATGCTAGCAGATGCTACGCCTTCGGCATTCAAAGCGGTTATCAAAATTATGGAGTCTTGATCGTGTAGCCGTTCTCAAATGTCCATCATATTGGCTATTCCCTACAGTACACTTGGTCGATATATGAAGTCGCCAGACAAAGTGCGACTTAGTCGCGACCAACAAACACGACTGAGCTACTTTCTAAATATCTATCAATTAATACGAACGATGTTTAATAATCAAACCAACGTCGATAATTTTATTTCGCTGAAAAACCATAATGGCATGTTTAAAGGAAGGCATCCTATAGATTTGCTGCTAGAAGGCTGCATCGAAAATATTAGAGACACCTATCGGCACATCGGCGAAGATATTTTTGGTCTCTGGTAAATCTAGAGTTAGTTTCACTTAGAGTGCTTCCCGCGCAACTATCTACCTTTCTTTATATTAGATAGCTGCGCACGAAGAAAATGCTTGACTGTTTTTTGTCATTCAGTGTTAGAGCTTGAAATCCAATATTGTGGCTATCTAGACCCTAAATGCTTCCTGCATTCCAAGCTGCTCTTGCCTGCTAATACCGATGCCAGATGCAACAGCTTCCCAGTTTTTCACTGAGAGCATCACTTCGTCATAGATTTTCTTAGCTTCAGGTTCTTTTAAATTAAAATAATCAGCGACGCTGAATGCCAAACCATAATCTAGCTCATTTGACATGTCATTGATGTTCAAGTGTAAGCCGGTCTTATCAATAGACGGGTTTAAATCATAGGCAGGTGACAATGCCCATCCTTTTTTTGTTAGCAAGAAACCGTGATTACGTAAATGGTCATCGGTATTAGATACAGCAATATTAAAAACAATACGGCGCCACAACTGCGCTAAATCTTTTTGAGTTTGCGAGCCACTTACTGTTAAAAATTCGGCTAGCTCTAAGTAACTCGCATCTTCTGTTTCGCCTCTACCGTCATAGTACTGAAGCTGAGTCATGGCTGATGAAAAATGTATTCGCTGACCTCTATCTCGGTCAAATCGTTTAGTGATAAACGTATGATGAGTAGAGTTAAACTTTTGAATATCACATGGATACATGTCAATGCCAGCATCAAGGGCTAGCTTATGGCAGACCATTTCCCAAGCGCCGACATCTGTAGTGTCGTTAGTATTGGGAAACTTGGCTATCCACAAATCATTATTGTCATCGTGCACACATGCTTTAGGGCGAGCGCCACCTAATGAAGAGCCAGGCGCAATGAGCATACTTAACCATAGGTAATACTCGTCACTATCAATGTTTTCATCGTTTTCGATCATCATTGAGGCATATTCTAGTTGTTTAAGTGACGCCATTGGCGGGGCTGCATACTCAGCATTATCATCTAAGAAATTGCCCTCTGGCGATGTTTTGAATCGTAAACCTCCCATCCGGTAGGAGTCATGAACGCCAAGTAAATAATCCATGGCTGTCATTCTAGCTGTGTCTCTGTGGCCATTTTTAAAATCGAGAGCTGCACGTCGTTTCATTAATAACTCACCCCAACGGTCTGGACAAGAATCTAGAAACACGCGAAAGTTCTTATCACTTCTATCGTTATAATGCTCTCCCGAAGTTAATGTTAGTGACGGGTCGAGCTGCATGCGAAACGGAGACGTTAAAAAATCACTATCGTATTCAAAGCTAAATACGCCACCTCGTGATGTTTCCTGAAATAAAAGGTGGCCAGCTAAAATAGGCGCCTTTATTGGAAACCAAGAAGCATAAATTTCAGCCGTTACTCGACTCATCGCTTTTTCTCCAATAACTTCATATCTTGAAGTTTACTTCCCAATTCATCATGCCCGGCCATGTCTGCAAAGTTACTTTCCATGCCGAATACCGCCATCACTTTTAAGTAAGCGCCAATAGCAACACCAGGGTCGCCGTTGAATACTCTAGTGACGGTCTTAGGATCTAACCCTGTACGTTCTGCTACCAATGACTTGGTGAATTCTCGGCGTTTCATAGCCAGAAATAGATCTTCACCAAAAGTGGTGAGGATCTTCTTTTGTTTAGGAAACAGTTTTTTGTGACCAGCTACACTTGTCATACTTAACTCAATAGGGATTATTATCCCATAATTTGCGCATTAATATGGATAATTATCCCTCATGTATAAAATTATTCAAGTTTGGACTATAAAAGAATTTGTTTTTTTTGGGGATAATTGTCCCTTTAATGGGTGGTAATTTGGATAATTATCCCTTTCTTTAGCTTTTCTCAAAAGTATCAAGCTGGATTGGTGATTTTTCTAGAGAATAGCTGGCCAACTTGTATTAGTTTTGATTAGCGGACGACAGATCGAACGTTTCCTCAGCCAACTGATAGAGCTAAGGAAAAAGCCCCAAAAAAATCTGTGGCAACGATATGGAATTTACCAGCAAGGCAACATTCTTCTGGAGTAAGGAACAAACGTGGAACTTGGCTTTATCTAGCCTGGCAAACCGACACAGAAAGCGTTTTCATAAAGCCGTAAATTATGTGCATGAGCCTTTAAATCTATCTAGAGTCTACAAGGAGGTAGTGTAATTCAACGTTTTTAATAATATACTGTCTTTTTGTACAGTTTTACTCTAAAGCTAAAGAATAAAGGCAGGTAATGCGAAAAATTATCCACGTCGACATGGATTGTTTTTAAACTTTAGGGTATTAATTTAGAGGTAAAATTGTATGTAATTCGATTCTTCTACTATGCTTTGTCTATATTAAGAAGAAACTAAAAAGAGCGCATGTTTAGAGAGTACGATAATACCATTAACAAATGTCATATTTACTTAGATGACTCATATGAACCCTTAGTCCTGCCTTGTATTTTTGCTCGTTACACCGAGATTTTGGGATTAAAAATAATAAGAAAAAAAGTAAGGAATGAGGTGACTGGTCGATACAATGATTTCATTGAGGAAAAGGAAATAGGCCACGATGCTGGCTACAAGATTTGTAATCACCTCGGAAGGTTTTTAGAGTGGATTGATAACTACACTTCTGAAGAGCATGTTTCTCTTAACACTCACAGTGCTTTTCCCCCCGAGTTAATCAACGCGTACGTTAACGAATATCTCATTAATGAGTGTAATAAAAGTGAACAAGTTGTCCTCGATGCAGCTGATTCACTTACTTCTTACTACAATTTTCTGGCCTATTATTTTGATAACAGACATAAAGAAATTTTTATAAAACCATCACTGAGGCCCATTGCACGAAACAATTCAAAACGTTCCTCTCACATTAACTATCTTTTACCGTCAACTCGTGAATTATTTTATAGAAAGGCTGAAACACTACTTCATGAAATAGTGTTAAGAAATGGGGGGGACTTAGGGTGTAGAGCCAAAGAAAATCAAGGTTTCTTACTCAACGATTTCTATGCTAACAAGAAGAGATACAAAGGCTTACTTAGCTTGTTTAAAGAGCTGAAAAGCAATCCAAGTAAAGATGAATTTGAGTACCATCTGAGCTCGCTTTACACCAAAATGGGTCGCTCAAGAACACTTTACATTCCAAGGCAACTACTTGAGAAAATGTATCGCTACTATAAGACTGAACGTCCGAAAACGGATTCCAACCATTTACTTGTTTCAAACTCAAATAATGATAGCAATGGCAGATGTATTAGTAAGGGATTCCCTTCTGATGTGTTTCTTAAAATTAAGAGTGAGTTAATAGAAGAGACAAGCAAACATAAAGAGCTGTATAGCAACTTGCAAAGAATTGATGTTGACTGGAGTTATCACACTTTACGTCATAGTTTTGGAACAGATCTTTTTTACAATCTATGCGAAGGTCAAAATAAACGAATTGAATCGATAACCACAACATCTAGTGTTTACATCGAAACAGCAAGAAGACTGGGACACAAAGTTGATGGCCGAGGGGCTATAGAAGTAACTAAAAGTTATATACATTCTTGTGGATATAGAGAAACATTGCTTCGAGAAGTGACCGATGTCTTTTGATAAAAAACTAGAGAAGAGCGTACAACGGGATTCAGATATTCTTGAGTCAGAACTTAGTGAAATGTTACTGCGCGACCGTCCGATCGCAATGATGCGACGACCTCTCAGTGATACTTCATTATTGATTCCAAAACTTCGGGATTGTCCAGAACGGCTTCTTACTTTGGATAGTGAACACGATAAAGATAAAGCTCTACTTTTCAGAGTCGTAGTAGCGGCATATAACTTTGCATTTACTTCTGAATCTGCGGCTACATCGAGTAAACCGCTCGTTAGTCAAACAGCGAATCATTTTGTTGAGTGGTTAAATGCAACCAACATAAACAGTCGATACAGAGCTTTGAAAGAATATGAAGCTTATATGTTTGATAAGCTAAATAATCACGGAGGGTTAAGTGGATTAGTCAAATTAAAAGCATTAATTGAGCTAGCTTTTAGAGATATTGAATTTGACAGCACTCGAGCCTGTAACAGATTCTGTGTAACTGCCATTAGTTAATATGCTTTTCGAGGCGTTCCTCGAACTCGATAATAAAACGACTCATCGCCTGACGCCAGTTTTGAATCGGCATTGACCATTTCTTACTG
>Ga0213830_1000804_pt1 | contig 10198 bp, 10 predicted proteins | sample SWATP11_FD_161661 | JGI IMG/M metagenome (GOLD analysis project Ga0213830, IMG submission 161661) | Coastal seawater microbial communities from Marineland, Florida, United States - SWA TP1 #1 | ecosystem: Environmental > Aquatic > Marine > Coastal | place: USA: Florida | collected 2016-08-06
AATTACCTTCTCTCCTGCTGGAACAAATTATCAAGAACATGATATTACTGATGATTTTTCGCCTTGGGCTTATAAGCTCGCGAAAAAGCAAGATGTGAATATTATCGCTTTTCAACATTTAGGCATTAGCAACTGGTTTAGGCACCGTAATCTGTTGTTTTTCATTGAGCAGCTAGCACCACTGATTGGCGGGTTCAAAGAGCGATTAGGTTATGGTTTGAGTCGAGGAGGCTTTGCCGTTGGCGCCTTTGCCAATCTATTAAAGCTTGATAAAGTCTTGCTCTTTCACCCAGTTAGCACAAAAAACAAAGAAAAAGCGCCATGGGATGATCGTTCAAGTACCGACATCGCGCAAAAATTTGATTGGAACGGTGACTACCACGATTTAGATTTAGGCCATGCAAAGGGTTATATTATTTACGACCCAACGAATCGCATCGACCGAGCTCATGCTAAACGTTACCCACAACTAACCCACTTACGCGTGTTTGGTATGGGCCATAGTGTTCATGCAACATATTTAAATAAGTTTGGTTTTTATAAAGATGTTGCTGTTGATTTTATTAGCCACCAGCAAGTTGATATAGCCCAATTCCGCCAGCAAACCAAAACCCTGCGCTTTAAAGAAGATTATTATCGTCGTCTAAATAAGGCAAACAAGAGTTCGCCACATCGTTTAGCTTTACTGAGCACCGCGCATACAATTTTAGCTGAAGAAAAAGCCGAGCACATGCAAGAGCAAAAAGATGCGATTGATGTGCAACCGCTGATTGATGTTGCAATCAAACATCAAGATGAGCACCCAAACGATGCAATTAAGGTCTTAGAAGTGGCTCAGCAACTCTCACCCGATGATCCTGTGATAGACCATAAACTAAAACAGTTGAAATGATACAGCTGCTGTCAGCTTGAGGTAAGTTAACCCTTAGGTTTTACTTTACGGTGTTTTTTGACCCGCCCGTGTTTAGGGATGATTGTTAAATACATTACTAAAGCTAACCACGAAAAGAAGATGATACCGATTAACCAAGCATTCTTTTCGTGGCCTTGAGTGCGTTTACTATTGAGCACAATGACCACAGGTAAAATGTAGGCACTGAGTACAATAATTAAAAACACAACTTCGTTCATAAATACCAATTCGCTTAATTAAAAGTATTATTGCGGATTGGTACTATACCAACGCAGACCAATCAACTTCGTCACTCAAAACACGCTCCGCAGCAATATAATGCAAAATATCTCCCTCACTTACTACATAATCAAGTGGCGGGTTTAAGTCCATATTTTTTGCACTCAAATTATGTGCTACACCCAGCAGTATAGCATCGTGACTATATTTAAAGTGATGAAACAGCTTGCCAAACTCCATTGCTTGCACGCCTTTTGGAATTGGTAAACTAAATTGAGTATCCCCATGTAGTGTCGATAACAGCTCTTCTTGCACACGACTTGAACCTGGGTCTTGCATTGAGCGCACTAATATCTCGGCTGACTTAGCACTGCTACATTCTACATTGTGGCAATGCTCATGTAGCATTTCGATTTTAGTTTCATCAGTAAAGTGTGCGCTAATGTGGCACTGTTCATTGACCAACTTGCTAATACGCAGGGCTGTTGTAAACGTTTGGTCATCGTCTTGGCCATCAATAATAATTTTGTCGGCGCGATCAATGGCAATTCTTTTCAACTCATCTAAGTCAGTAAAGCTACTTAGACGAGCAAAATCAACCATAGGATTTGCTAAAAACGGATGTTCCATTTGCTCAGTAACCGCCAATAAAATACGACGATCTAAGCGTTTATGATCGGCCAAGATATAGTCAACCATCTTTTTAGTACGTGTATCATGCCAACCAAAAATAATAATGTGATTGTTTATATGTGCGAAGCTTTTATCACCCGTCATAGCGCGCCTAATTAAATAAGTTACTGTTTGCCCTGTTTTTCCTAACAGAACGCCAAATAATGCTAAACCAAAAGGTATTTGCAGTAATGCGACAATCCAACGGCCAAGCTCAGTGCTCGCACTAAAGTCGCCATAGCCAACTGTTGACGTAGTTACTACATAATAATAAAAATAAGTGCCAAGAGGTGTAAGAGCTTGCTCTCCTGCAAGCATAAGCAGCCACCAAATTAGTAGCATATGCAAAAGCGTGGTAAGCACCACAGCCTGCCAACTTACTTGATCAATATGGCTGCGAATAAGAACTACTATTCGATTAAAAAAATAGTGCATGATCCTTGCAATTTATCGTGGGGGAAATTATCGATACGGTACTGTAATGCAGGATATTTAGCAACAGGCGCTAAATTGAACATACATGTCGATGAAAAATAATAGTAGACTATACTATCTCTGTATTAGGTGTTTAGGGTGAAATATGTCAGGTGTTCTTGCTTCTGTTGATAAGCGTACGCAACTGGTCGGTGAAAACCGCTTAGAGCTTTTGCTATTTTACCTTCACAGCCGTCACTTATTTGCTCTAAATGTGTTTAAAGTTAAAGAAGTAGTAAAGCTGCCACCAATTAGCAAGATCCCTCATGCGCACCCAAAAGTATCGGGGGTAGTCAATATACGCGGTGAATCAATTCCGGTTATTGACTTACGCAAGGCGATTAATATGCCTGAAGCTAAAAACATCGAAGATACAAACCTAGTTATCACTGAATACAACCGCACTGTGCAAGGCTTTTTAATTGGTAAAGTTGATCAGATCATTAATATGACATGGTCAGATATCATGCCACCGCCAACCGCAATTGGTAAAAATCACTACCTAACAGCCTTAACTAAAGTAAAACGCGATGGCCAAGAACATCTAGTTGAAATTATCGATGTAGAAAAAGTGCTCGCCGAAATCGTTGAGTATGAAGTACAAATATCTAATGACATTCTTGATAAAAGTATCGTGAATGAATTTGCAGGCCGCAAAATTCTTCATGCCGATGATTCGCCAACGGCTCGTAAACAAGTAAGCGATACCTTGTCGCAACTTGGCATCGAAATCATACCTGCTCGTAACGGACTTGAAGCACTCGAAATGTTAAAAGGCTGGGCTGATCAAGGCAAAGATGTTGAGAAAGAATTACTCATGGTGATCACCGATGCAGAAATGCCGGCAATGGATGGCTACCGCTTAACACACGAAATTCGTAACGACAGCCGCATGAAAAACCTATATATCGTGCTTAACACATCTTTGAGTGGTAGCTTTAATCAAGCTTTGGTCGAGAAGGTTGGTTGTAATGCGTTTTTATCAAAGTTCCAGCCAATACTGCTAGTCGAAGAAGTTCAGGCTCGCTTAAAAGCGGTGCTTGAGCAAGATTCACAGTAATTAATTTTAGCATTTGTTTTTGAAGGCATAAGCTCAAGCAACGACGTCGCAATTTGCCAATCATCGTTATTCATGATTTATTGGCACTATCGATTCGACGACAACAATAAAAACCATGCTAAATCGCGTTGCTAAACCATTCACTAATCTAGTAGAGCGTTATCTACCCGACCCATTTGTATTTGTTATATTACTCACTTTGCTGAGCTTTATCGTTGCGAGCCTCTTTACGCCATCAACGCCCACGCAAGTGCTCGCGGCTTGGGGTGGTGGTTTTTGGAACCTGCTACAATTCGCCATGCAAATGTTGCTGGTGCTGCTAACGGGCTACATGCTAGCGAGTACCCCGGTGATGCGCAGCATACTCAACAAGCTTGCGACTTTCGCCAACAGCTCTGCCAAAGCGATTATACTCGTTACGCTCGTGTCATTATTGGCTAGCTGGCTAAATTGGGGCTTCGGTTTAGTTATTGGCGCTTTGTTCGCCAAAGCAATTGCGAAACAAACCCGCGTTGATTACCGTTTGTTAGTAGCCAGTGCCTATTCAGGTTTTATTGTTTGGCATGGTGGCTTAGCCGGTTCAGTGCCGCTGACCATCGCAACCGATGGCCACTTTGCACAGCAAAGCATTGGGGTGATAGGTACCGAAAACACAATTTTTTCGGCATTTAATATCGCTATTGTTGTGGGCTTGTTTATTATCATGCCGTTGGTAAATCGCTATATGCTGCCAAGCGAAAAAGATAGTGTTTATGTTGACCCCGCAAAGCTTGATGATGAAACGCAGCAAATAGCAACACCCACCCGCCCTGCCGAAGTCATAGAACATAGTCGTTTGCTTGGTATGGGAGTAGGTGCCGTTGGTCTTGCCTATTTATTTTATTATTTTGTGTTAAACGGAGGCGGCTTAAACTTAAATAGCGTGATCGCAATTTTCTTATTTAGCGCAATTTTACTGCATCAAACACCGCATAATTTACTTAGCAGCTTACAGCAAGCAATCCCTAGTGGCGCTGGCATTGTGATTCAATTTCCATTTTATGCCGGGATCATGGCGATTATGGTAAAAACGGGACTTGCTCAACAAATATCTGAAGGGTTTATTGCCATTGCAACAGCCGAAACACTGCCATTTTGGAGCTTTTTAAGTGCAGGGTTTGTGAATATATTTGTGCCATCAGGCGGCGGCCAATGGGCGGTGCAAGCGCCGATTGTCATTCCTGCAGCACAAACACTTGGCGCGGATATGCCACGGGTTGCTATGGCTGTCGCATGGGGCGATGCTTGGACTAACCTTATTCAGCCGTTCTGGGCACTCCCCGTACTTGCTATTGCCGGCTTAAAAGCAAAAGACATCATGGGCTTTTGCCTTGTACAGCTGATCATCACCGGCGTGTTTATATCGTTAATACTAAGTTTTTACCCTTAAAAAAGCTTTATAAACATCATCTATTAGAGAGGGGCAAAAGCTCATAGCGAGAGCCCCTCTTCAAAACGGTTTGTTTACCAAAGGTAACCAAAACTCTCAATCTGTAGTGCTTCAATCAGCGCCGAAAAGAGGTCTTCACTCTACCCAAGCAATAGTCTATTACTTAAAGTTAGAATTACTGCTCTCGCTTCTTTTATCTCTTTTTAATACAAAACAAACGATCTTAGAAACAACGAAGTACACTAAAATGAACGCAGATATATCGATAAAATAATCTACCAAGCTACTACTTTTTGAAATAGAAAAATCAAAAGTAAAAAAAGCAACTCTGGTTATGATGTAAGTGATAAAGAAAATTAATAAAAATTGCTTCATAAGCAGAACTTTCAATAACTAATAGTAGAGCAAACTCATCTAGTCATTTCAGCATAAAAATAAGCGCGTAATAAAAGCTACTCATTTAAGCATGTGATAGTTACTAACCAGATTACTATTCTTTAAATGATATTTAGATAAGGAGACATTACTCCTTATCTAAAAAATAACTCAATCATCAGTTTCTGTTGGTACAGGCAAGTGTGGCATGCCAAACCCTGGCCTATCTTTCCTTTCAAAGTCTCCTTCATTAACTGTTGTATTCGATAGCACTCCACCAATAACCAGTTCAATTTCAATTGTGGTTAATTCACGCATAATATACTCTCCATGCATTCGCATTTTTTGCCTGATTTTTAATCGGTTAGGCCGTTTTCCGACAAAATTTAACGTGCCTAGCTTTTGCTTTAGTAGCTTGTTAAATACAAGCCACTAAAATCACATTCGATTACGCAGTTTCATTTTGAGCTACTGTGCTTGTTAAAACTCCACCTTGTAACTCAAACACTTTATCCGCCATATTGATAGTCTCTTGCCTGTGAGCAATCATTATTCGCGTCATCTCTAGATGCTTAATTTGCTCACTGATTTTTGCTTCGTTCTCTTGATCTAAATGACTCGTTGCTTCATCCAAAAATAGGACGCAGGGAGATTGGTACAGAGCTCTGGCAAGTAATAACCGTTGAAGTTGTCCGCCGGATAAATTAGAACCCATATCGCCCACTAATGAATTATAACCCATAGTCATTTTAGTAATATCACTATGAATTGCTGCATGGCGAGCGCACTGTTCTATTTTTAAGTAATTAGGTTGTGGATCAAAGAAGCTAATATTATCGGCGATTGAGCCAGCTAATAGCGTGTCATCTTGCATTACTGCGGCTATTTGTTTACGGTAATTTTTAAGGCCTAGTTGGGTAATATCCATGCCATCAAGTAACACTTTGCCTGATGTGGGTTGTAATAAACCCAACATGATTTTCATTAACGTCGTTTTACCCGCGCCAGATGGGCCAGTAATAGCAATAGACTCGCCTGAATTTAGCGTTAAATTTATATCATTTAAAATAGGTGCTTGATCATCGCTATAACTAAAACTGATATTTTCAAGGCTAAGCTGACCTTTCACTTTATTGTCGCTACTCCCTCTGTAGGCCAAGTCACCATCGCGATTCGCTTCTTGCTTAGTAAGCGCAATATCAGCGATACGGTCAAGGTGTAAGCGCATCATTTTAAATTGAATTATTTGCTCGATGAAATTTGCAAAGCGACTTGTTAGCTGATTTTTATAGGCTATAAATGCCAACACCATACCGACAGATAAGCTATTACTCATAACCAAAAGTGCAGCAAGGTAAATAACCACTACATTCTCAAGACCAAACAGCAGTTTGTTAAAAGACTCAAAACTAATATTTAATCGCCCTAAACGTATTTCACTATTTATTACCTCAGCATAACGGTTTTGCCAAATACCTTGGCGCTGCGCTTCATTACCAAACAATTTAATTGTTTGCATACCACGAATGTTTTCTAAAAAGTTTGATTGCTCTTTAGCGGAGTTTTGAATCATTTCTTCTGTAGCTTGATGTAGTGGTCGATACAGCACTAAGCGTACAAGCGTATAAAGGGTAATTGCGCCTACAACAACAGCTGCCAGCTTGGGTGAGTAAATCAACATCATAATCAATACGGTGATAGCCATAACGCCATCAACAAATGTTTCTACAAACCCTGTGGTAATACGTTCACGTATTTGTGCTAGTGAGCCAAAACGCGAAACAATATCGCCAATGTGGCGGGATTCAAAGTAGTTCATGGGAAGGCGCAGTAAATGGCGTAATAGATTAACCCCCATTTGCATGTTTAGCAGACTCGAAAGCCTTAAAATCAACCAACTCCGCACTGCATTAGTAATAACTGAAATGATCGTAATTAATGCAAAGCCTAGCGCAAGCACCGTGAGCAAAGACTCATCAAAGCTCACCAACACTTCGTCCACGACCCACTGCATATAATAGGGTGTCATCAGTGCAAATAGCTGTAAAACCAGCGACAGCGCAATTAATTTTATTAAGCCAGTTTCTAGACCAGTAACAGCACTCCAAAGCTGACTAAACCTCATTCGTGCCTGTTCTTGTTTAGCTTCAAACTTACTAGTTGGAGTTAGCTCCAAACAAATACCGGTAAAGTGCTTACTAAATTCCTCGCTATTTAAATTGCGTTTACCAAGAGCAGGGTCGTTAATTGCAAATTTAGCTGAAGCTCCTTTACCAGAAACTTTTGTCAGCACCACAAAGTGATTCATATCCCAATGCAATATACAGGGAGTCTGCAGTTTATGTACTTCTTCAAATGGACACTGTAACGCACGACTCGCTAATCCTAAGCTATCCCCCAGCTCAATTAGCTGCTGTAAACTCATCCCCTTTAGGTTCGCCGAAAAGCGCTTTCGCATTGCTGGCATATCAAGTTGATGGCCGTGATAGCAGGCCACCATAGCCATAGAAGCGAGACCGCATTCAGCAATTTCGGATTGAAGGATTAAGGGAGGGGTCGAGTAAATTTTAAAATTTATCTTATGTTGACTCAATGACTGCCCCCCTTTAACTCTAAGAGATAAGAAACAACCGCATATGTAACTCCAAATACCACTGCTATAATAATCATTAATTGAGTTTCATTGGCCTCTAATAAGTATCCGAAAATAAATAGCGCCAGACAAACACTTAAGAAGCAAACTATCAATCTTGCAAAACTCAAAAAAAACAGTGTTTTTGCTGATTGTACAGCACCTCCTTTCCATCTTTCATACAAAACAGTAAAAATTACAGCAAAAAAAATAGGGGTTAGTATTTCAAATAAAAATATCATATATACTCCTCAAATTGAGCCTCTCTAAATTGAGAGGCTCAATTTTTTGCTATGGTTGCTAAACGTACTTATTATATAGTTTTTTAGCAGCACTACCCAGAGCTATACCTGCTAACAACGCAGGCAAAAACCCACCATACACTTGTTTTATATCGCTTTTATTTAGTTCTTTCATGATTACCTCCTACGGCTCACTCAGCCAACCGATCGCCCCACCAATCGCTCCACCAATTATCTTTGAGCCAAACCTTCTAGCTATAAAACCACCAGCAAACCAAACAATTGGCGCTAAACCACCATTTACTTCTTGAATTTCATTTACATTTAATTCGCGCATATCTATGCTCCAAATTTGTATAGCTGATTATTTATATCTATCATCAGCGGTTGTTGATTGCTTATTTTTAAAATAAGCGGTTAATCGGCTGGCTTTAGCTGCTCGCTAAAGTTAACTAAAGTCAGCCACTCTATTCTCTGCTTAATAATGCTCATTACGGCAAATAAACAGATGAATTTTGCTTGCTCTCAGAATAAATTCCGACCTGCATCTAACTATTAACTCACGCGTCCCTTAAGGCTATACAGCGGCTCGAGTAACCATTCAATCAATGTGCGCTGCTCTAACATTATGTCTGCCTCAAACAGCATGCCGCTTTTTAACGCAAAGGCCTTTCCATACGCAGACATTTGCTGCTGATTTAACCTCGCTCTAAGTCGATATACTGGCTCTTGCAATGTAACAGGTAACCGCACTTCGTTTGGTGTAATAAGTGCCTTATCAATACGGCTAATTGTGCTATTGATAAAACCAAAGCGTTGATATGGAAAGGCATCAAAACGTAACCGAGTTTCGTTGCCTATTTCTATAAACCCTGCGGAGCGCGTTGGTAATAGTAATTCAGCAACTAACTCAGAACCCTCAGGTATAATATGCAGTAAAAGCTTTGCTTGGCTTAACACCTCTCCTTCGACTACTTGGATGCCTGTAACAACACCATTATTGCTAGCCGTAATTGTGTAGCTATAGTTGCTTTTTAACTGCGATAGTTGGTTTTGTGTATCTGAAATTTCTCGTTTTAAGTTACTGATGCGAAGTGCATATTGTTGTGGAACGTTAGCAAGATTAAAGCGTAATTGACTCAGTTGATTATTTTGCTGCATCAGTATTCGAGCTAAGTTTTGCTTTTCTTGCTTAACATCGAGTAAAGCTTGTTGTTGCTTCTCACGCTCTATATTCGATAAAAAGCCACTTTTATTAAGCTGGTTGAAATTAGTTTGTTGACTTTGCAATAGGTCAAGCTTTTCATCTGCGAGTGTTAATTGACTTTGTAGTGCAAGCTTTTCTTCATTTAAAAGCGTTTGCTGTGCTTCAAGGTTTAGTATTTCTTGTTTTTGCAACACTTTCGTTTGCATAACCTCATGATTCAAAAGCTTAATTTGCTCTGTTAATTGTTCAACTAATTGTGAACTGAGATCTAAACCTTGACTATCATGTTGCTGAACAACAATTGAAGCAAGTGCTTGCCCCTTAATGACAAAGTCACCTTCTTTTACATGAAGCTTTTCAATTGTTCCGCCTTGATTAGCAAAACTCTGAATGACGCCTTTACTAGGCATGAGAAAACCACGAACGGTTTCTTTGCGGGAATATTCTGCTGTAAAAAGAAATACTATAATCGCAACTGCAACAGAGCTTAAGGTTACAACAGTTAATTTAATCGATAATGGTTGCGCTAAGGTAATTACGCCAGTTAAACGTTCACTTTGTTGTGCAACCGCTTCCTTTCTAAACAAGCTCATAACAAAATCCTTTTGCTATATCTCTTGAATTTAAAATTAGCGGGACACTCTAATTTTTGTAAATCAGAATTTTCCTAAATATGAATCGCATCACAAATTGAAGGTTTAATTACTAAAATAAAGTAGAAAAATAATTAAAATATATTAATTAAATTTAAGCACTAAGCTGAATATAACTTAGTGCTTAAATATTAATTAACTTGCTAAGATCTTCATTGGTAAGCTTAGGATTGGGCTTTGTGAGTCGGCAAAGTGCATCATCACCGCAACGTGACCTGCAACAACCAGTGCGTACATTACTGCTGAAAAACCTTGCCCGTAAGTATCAAGAGGAATGAGGTGTGAGTAGTGACGCCCGCGCCACTCAAAGATAATCTCAAGT
>Ga0213830_1000808_pt1 | contig 10164 bp, 8 predicted proteins | sample SWATP11_FD_161661 | JGI IMG/M metagenome (GOLD analysis project Ga0213830, IMG submission 161661) | Coastal seawater microbial communities from Marineland, Florida, United States - SWA TP1 #1 | ecosystem: Environmental > Aquatic > Marine > Coastal | place: USA: Florida | collected 2016-08-06
AATCTGAAATCTGAAATCTGAAATCTGAAATCTGAAATCTGAAATCTGAAATCTGAAATCTGAAATCTGAAATCTGAAATCTGAAATCTGAAATCTGAAATCTGAAATCTGAAATCTGAAATCTGAACCCAAGAGGTACCATGACCGAGAACATTGTATGGCACGATCAAACTGTTTCGCGTGCTGAAAAAGAACAACATAAAGGGCATAAGCCGGTATTACTTTGGTATACAGGACTAAGTGGCTCTGGTAAGTCGACTATTGCGAATGCGGTTGAGGCTAAACTATTCGAATTGGGTTGCCATACTTATCTGCTTGATGGCGACAATGTACGCATGGGCTTAAACAAGGGGTTAACCTTTAGCGACGAAGACCGTATTGAAAATATTCGTCGTATTAGCGAAGTAGCTAAGTTGTTTGTTGATGCCGGTTTAATTGTATCAACGGCGTTTATTTCACCATTTAAAGAAGACCGTGCTCGCGCTCGCAACATTATGAACCAGGGTGAATTTGTAGAAGTATTTATCGATACGCCATTAGAGGTTTGTGAAAGCCGCGACCCTAAAGGATTATACAAAAAAGCCCGAGCTGGTGAGATCCCTAACTTTACAGGTATTAGCTCGGCGTTTGATATACCAGAGCAACCTGAGATTCACGTAAAAACAGCACATCAAAGCATTGAGCAAAGCGTTGAGCAGATTATTGGTTATTTACACGAAGCAGGCGTTATAGAAATCTAGAGCCAGAAACCTGATATCTAACCTCTGATATCTAACCTCTGATATCTTTTTTCTGATATCTGACGTCTAAAATCTGATATCTAACTTCTGATATCTAACTTCTGACCTCTAACATCTATAATCTGACTTCTATTATTCTTTGAGATTTTATGAACTACGATATTTTTAATGGTGATGCAGATGGCATCATAGCACTTTTACAGTTACAGCTCGCAAACCCAACAGAGAGCGTAAAAGTAACCGGTGTAAAGCGTGATATTCAACTACTAAAAAAAATTACCCCAAAAGCTGGTGATAATATACGTGTACTTGATATTTCGATGGAAAAAAACATGGCAGAGTTGCACGACGCCCTATGTGTTGGTGCGCGTGTTATGTATGTAGATCATCATAAAGCGGGTGATATTCCAAACCACGCTAACTTATTTGCCCATATCGATTTAGATGCAAACATGTGTACGAGTTTAATAGTGAGCGACCTTATCGATAAGCAATACCATTTATGGGCTGTTACAGCTGCTTATGGCGATAATTTATTTGCAAAAGCCGATAGCGAAGCCGATAAACTAGGTGTAACAGAGCTCGAAAAGTCACAACTTAAAGCATTTGGTACCTATATTAACTATAATGGCTATGGCAGCGAGGTAGCCGATTTACACTTTGCACCAGAAGACTTATTTAATGAACTAGTAAAATATAAGTCACCGCTTGATGCCATTAACGACAGTGAGTCGGTTTATTACGTATTAGAAAAAGCTTACAAAGCCGATATGCAAAAAGCGGCTGACGCTAAAGTTTTACATAATTGCGATACCGCAAAGGTTATTTTACTAGATGACGCCCCGTGGGCACGCCGTGTAAGTGGTGTATTAGGTAATGACCTTGCAAACCAAGCGCCCAATAAAGCCCATGCAGTACTTACCTATAATAATAAAGGAAGTTATACCGTAAGTGTAAGAGCTCCACTCAATAATAAACAAGGCGCTGTTGATGTATGTAGCCAATTTGCCACCGGCGGCGGCCGTGCAGCTGCAGCAGGTATAAACGAACTAGACCAACAACAAGTTGAACTGTTTATTACTACTCTAGTTAATTTTTATAACTAACCCCTTGCTAGTGGCACCTCAGCCACTAGCTTGATCTGACTTCTGACTTCTGACTTCTGACTTCTGACTTCTGACTTCTTTATTTCATTCATCCTCCGTCAATATTATTATTGCTAACGTGGTTATAAATCTTTTTTACTATTGCGCAAAATGGGTTGATAACTCATACTTTGTAATTATTTATTCTTATCACTACAATTAAGGGACTAAACATTATGAAAGCTGTCATTCCTGTTGCAGGCCTTGGTACACGCATGTTACCAATGACAAAAGCAATTCCTAAAGAAATGCTGCCGCTGGTTGATAAACCACTTATTCAATACATAGTAAATGAATGTGTTGCCGCCGGTATTAAAGAAGTTGTATTGGTTACTCACAGCTCTAAAAATGCTATTGAAAACCACTTTGATACTAGCTTTGAGCTTGAAGCAACCCTCGAAAAACGTGTAAAACGTACCTTGCTTGAAGAAGTACGCTCAATTTGCCCACCAGATGTAACCATTATGCACGTACGCCAAGGCGAGGCTAAAGGATTAGGCCATGCTGTTATGTGTGCAAAACCAATTGTTGGCGATGACGACTTTGTAGTTGTATTGCCAGACGTAATTTTAGATAGCTACACTGCTGATCAAAAAACCGAAAACATTGCTGCTATGATCAAACGTTTTAGCGAGGTTAAAGCAAGCCAAATTATGCTAGAACCAGTACCACAAGAAAATGTACATAAATATGGTATTGCTGACATCGGCGGCGTTAAAATTAAAGCGGGCGAAAGTGCGCCAATTAAAACCATGGTTGAAAAACCAAAAGCTGAAGAAGCACCATCTAATTTAGCTGTTGTAGGCCGTTATGTTCTATCTAAAGCTATTTGGCCATTACTAGCAAAAACACCAGCGGGTGCTGGCGGCGAAATTCAGCTTACTGATGCTATTGATGAGTTAATGAAGCACGAAATTGTTGAGGCATTCCACATGAGTGGCCGTGCCCACGACTGCGGTGACAAACTGGGCTACTTAAAGGCGATTGTTGAATACAGCATGCGTGACGAAAACCTAGGTGAAGAATTTACTGACTTCGTAACCGAAATGGTAGCGCCAGCAGAGCGACACTTAAAAGCGGTTTAAGAAGAAGATATTAGATTTCAGAAGTTAGATGTCAGACTCTAGAATTTAGTGGTTAGAAGTTAGTTAATTGCTTTTAACCACTTGCTTTATCCCACCCCCAAATAAAATATTGTTCACCTAGCACCTAGCACCTAGCACCTAGCACCTAGCACCTAGCACCTAGCACCTAGCACCTAGCACCTAGCGCTTCGCTATTAACTTCTCGTTTTTCATATCTAATGTTATATTTAATCTAATTTAAGGATTTCTATAATTTTAACTCGGAATAGTTTATGTCTAAGCTTAATATCTTTTTAGGTAGTGCAATAGCGCTAAGCTCACCACTTGTTTTTGCTGAACAAATTAACTCTCATCAATCCTTCGTTGGTTATACTGGTTTAATAAATACTCCCAATGCTGAAATCCAAGAAAAAGGGGTTGTAGGGGGGGGGTATAATAATCAGCTTTTTGATTTATCAGGTAATTATGTTGATGGGCATAACTTTATTGTCAGTGCAGGTTTATTTGATGGTTTAGAAGTAAGCGGTCTGATAGCTTCAAACACCATACATGATAATATGTTCACAAAAGAAGGTAAGAAACAAATTAGGGACTTATCTTTTAATGTTAAATATCAAATTCCATACATTTCTAAAAATTGGTTTAGCCTTGCTATCGGTGGTAAAGATATTGGTGGTCATATTAACCACTATGAAACTTATTACGCTGTGGCATCAAAAGAAATATGGAACTTTAGGTTTTCAGCTGGTGTAGCTAAAAGTGATCGTCCTTTAGGTATAATGGATGGCGTATTTGGTGGTATAGAGTTCCAAGTGTTCGACTGGTTTAGTTTGCAAGCCGAGCATGATGCAGAGGCATTTAATGCAGGTGCTAAAGTGACTATCCCTAAAAAGTGGCTGTATGATATTGGCGAGCTAACCTTTACCAGCCGTTTTTACAGTAATACTGATTACTCAGAACAAGACACCTATTGGGGTGTTAACTTTAGTATGCCGCTTTCGAGTGAAGATAAACAAAATTATAAAAAAGTTGAAGCAGCCCCTTATGTAGCACCGGTTGCTACAAAGCCAATTGCTAAAATTGATGATCATGGTATCGGTTTTATTCAAACAGCTATGGCGCCAGAATTAGCTGAACAAGCAAAAGCCCTTACAGTAGCAAGTGTAAAACAAGCACCAACAGCCAATACGCAAAAACTAGCCAACTCAACTTTAAATAGCCAAGTGATCGAATTAAAAGAAGCGTTAATTAACGATGGTTTCGAGAACGTAGTGGTTGGCTACAACCTTAATACCGTATTCGTAAACTTTGAAAACTCGGTATTTAACCGTAACGATATTGATGCAATTGGTGTGGTACTTGGCCGTATTGCTGAAAGTGTAACTAACGAAAGCACGCACTTTAACGTACAGCTTTCTAAAACAGATATTCCTTTAATTGCAATTCAGGGCAAGGTTGATAACTACCGCTTATTTATCGAAAAAGGTGTAAGCCCAGATTTAAATGTACAGCAAGGCAAAGCAAGTATTCCTGAAGGTGTAGTATGGGCCGGTAAAGCAGAGGCAAGCCCATACTTTAAACCGCGCTTAACTTTAAGCCCTGCTTTATCTAATACTTATGCAACAGAGTTTGGAGTATTTGACTACTCTGTAGGCTTGCGTGCCGAGCTTGACGTACCGCTGTGGCAAGGTGGTGGTATAAAGGTTACCGGCCAAACTATTTTAGATGAAAGCAGCGACTTTGAGGATAACGGTGTATTTGATAATTACAGTCTTGATGAAGGCATTGTAAATGCAATGCTGCACCAAACCTTTGCACTGCCATATGGCTTTTATAACCAAACGCAAATTGGCTTTTTTAAAGACTATTTTGATTACAAAGCCATTATTAACGAAACGGCTTGGTTAAGCCCTGAGGGTCGCCATAAAGTAAGTGCTAAAATAGCTTATTTTGATTATGCAGATTATCGTGCCTCGCGTGAGTACGAAACACTTACATACCAGTACAACTGGGTAGAGCAAGACATTACCCTGCATGCTACGGCTGGTAAGTATTTTTATGGTGATAGTGGCGTAAAACTCGAAAGTCGCTTTTGGTTTGGTGATAGCTACATAGCTGTATTCTATGAAAATACCGATGCGCAAAAAGCAGGGGTTGGCTTGAGTATCCCACTTACACCGCGCAAAGATATGAAAGTCACACCGTTTGGCCAGTTAAAAGGCCGTGATATTTGGCGTGTTGGTCTATCAACACAAATTGGTGAGTTTAATAGGCTTGTATTTAACCAAGGTTACGCTCCTTCAACTCAAGTCACTTTAGACAATACAATGTTTAAACGTGGTCGTTTAACTTCGAGTTATATTTATAGCAACCTAGCGCGAATGAAAGAAGCGTATGAGAGTTATAAATAGTAGCGAATCGCAGTAGCGAGGGCGAGAAACGGAATACGAGAATCGAGAATCGAAATACGAGATTCGAGTCAGATACTGATGCCAAGGAGTGGCTATGTACTACGAGAGATTAGATGTATGGAAAAGATCTTTTCAATTAAGTCTTTTAGTTTATAGAAGTTTTTATTTACTCAAAGATTTTAGTTTAAAAGATCAAATGTGTCGCAGCTCGGTTTCAATTCCAAGTAACATCGCTGAAGGGTATGAGCGCTTTTCTAAAAAAGAAAGAGCTCATTTCCTTTCTATAGCTAAAGGCTCCGTCGGTGAACTCAAAACACAAGTTATGCTTGCTTTTGAATTGGGTTACTTGCATAAGGAAAACTACTTACTTATCACTAATGAGTGTGAAGAAATTGGTAAAATGCTAGGTAAATTAATGTACTTACATAAAAATAATTAATTTACCCTTGTATGCTCGCAACTCGCAACTCGCAACTCGCAACTCGCAACTCGCAACTCGCAACTCGCAACTCGTTACTCACTACCCACTAACCTCTACTTTTGTCCCTTCGCCTAACTCTGCTTTAAGCTTTTCTGCTAGTGCTTGTTTGGCTTGCTCATCGCCGTGGACGATTTTGATTAAACTTGGCTTTTTACGCATGCCGGTAACAAATCTGATTAATCCTTTTTGATCTGCATGGGCGCTGTAGCCGCTAATGGTATGAATTTGCGCTTTAATCATGACTTTTTGATTATCGATAAATACATAGCCTCCGCGTGGGCCGTACTTTTGAATATCTCTGCCTAATGTTCCTTGCCCTTGGTAGCCAACAAAAATGACATCGGTTGTTTTGTCGGGCAAAAACCGCTCTAGGTAATTAACTATTCTGCCGCCATTACACATACCACTGGCGGCGATGATTATAGCTGGCTGTTGTTTAGAGGCTAAAAAGTTTATAAGGGCAAGGTGTTCTTGGTGGCTATCAATTGTATGTAGTTGGTTAAAGTCGAGTGGGTGGCGGCCTTGTTTTACGCGCTTTTTTGCTTCGTTATCCCACAGAGCTTTAAAGTGTAAATATTCATTTGTGAAATTGGCTGCCATTGGCGAATCTACAATAATTTGCAGTTTATGCCACATAGAACGTTTGCTTGCAGAGTGAATAAGCTGTTCAAACTCATAGAGCAGCTCTTGAGTTCGGCCAATGCTAAAAGCGGGTATGAGTACCACGCCATTATCACCTACGGCACGCTCTATAACCTTTTTAAGAACGGCTACACGCTCTTTTCGATCTTGATGGTTTTTATCACCATAGGTTGATTCAATAACTAATGTATCGGCGCGGTAAGGCGGTTTTGGCGTTGTTAATAATGGCGTGTAAGGTGCACCCAAATCACCAGAAAATACCACTCTATGCGTATTTGGTTTTTTGCTTAGCTCAATTTCAACATAGGCAGAGCCTAAAATGTGCCCGGCGCGTTGCAGGCGAATTTTATATAAGGGTTTTTGATTGCTTGAGGCTACTTTTTCGGGGCTAAAGCCCACTCCTACGGGAATGCTGTACCATGTATTGAAATCGAGAGAGACAATCTGTTGTTTTAGTAACTTTAAGCAAGTGCGGATCATTGCTTCATCGCGAGTTACACCCACTTTTAAAGCATCTTCAATCACCATAGGTAATAGCTTTGCTGTGGCAGCCGAGGTGAAAATAGGCCCTTTAAAACCTGCAGCAAGTAAGTAGGGTATGCGACCAACATGATCTATATGGCAATGTGTGACAATCAGCGCTTTTACTGTTGATATATCAAACTCAATTGCTAAGTTTTGTTTACTGTCTTCTCCTTGAAATAGCCCACAATCAACAAGTACAGAATTTGTGTCATCAATAAATAGCTGGTGACAAGACCCTGTTACGCCTTTCACCGCTCCGTGGTGCTTTATATGCATAATAATCTCCTGATTTTAAGGCTAGATATTATTTTAGTGGTTAGATATCAGAAGTCAGGTTTTTAGTAGTTAGATTTTAGAAGTTAGATATCAGTTGATCTAGAGGATGGCTTTATTTTTTGTGTAATTAAACAAAGAACTTGCTACACATGAATTGTATTTTTCTTTGCACTAACCACTAACCACTAACCACTAACCACTAACCACTAACCACTAACCACTAACCACTAACCACTAACCACTAACCACTAACCACTAACCACTATATTTTTACCCTTTATTTATCTCTAATATCGCTTTTAACGTATGTTCTTTTTCAAGAATATCGCGATAAAGAGCAAACTGGTTGCGGGCGCGTTCTAGGTTGTGGTTTGCATGTTTGGTGGCAAAGTAATTATCGCCATCAATAAAGTCTGTTAAAAAGCGCAGGCCAATCATAAAGGTCATGACTTTGGTGCCTAACCAAAAGCTTTCTTTTTCGGCGTCGGTGATCACATTTTGTAGTGGTTCAACATAACCTTTAACGATGGCGGCAAAGATCTCTTCACGAACACGTACATTACTTAGGTTGGTTGAATCTTCTTGCTCAGGAGAGCAGAAGGTACGCACCATATCGCCAAAATCAAATAACCAATAACCAGGCATACAGGTATCGAGGTCGATGACTGCTTTTGCATCATCAGATTGCGTGCAAAACAGCATGTTGTTGATTTTTGTGTCGTTATGGCATGGTCTTAAAGGAATGTTTCCTTCAAGTTGTTTTAACTCATCAACCAAACCTTGCTGAGCTAAACAAAAATCGATGTCGTCTTGGCAAAGGGCTACACGGTTTACAGGATCTTTTTCGATGACTTTTTTGAAAGCATCAAAGCGCATCGCTAAGTTATGAAAATCAGGGATCACATGATGCAGCTGTTCAGCCTGAAAATCTTGTAATGCTAGCGCGAATTGTCCAAATGCATTGGCTGCAGTTTGTGCTTGCGAGATAGTTGCTACCACATCTTCACTATAACTGCCGCCAATAAATTCGAGTGCACGCCAAACACCTTGATCGCATTCAACTAAAAAGTCGCTTTCGATAGTTGGAACATGACGAATAATTTCGAGGCTGTATTCACCATTGTCGTGTTTTTCACTTAGGTGCTGCTCAATTAGTCGTGCATTTTCAACTAGGTGCTCAGGGTTAGGAAACACATCGGTATTTAACTTTTGCACAACCAAGGCGTTTTCTTCTGATTTAAGTAACATGGTTGTGTTGATGTGGCCATTGCCAATTGGCTTTAGCGTTACGTTATCTGTGCTTAAGCCAAAGTGCTCAGAAAGATAAGTTGCAACAGGATTAGACTTCATTAATTTTCCATTACTTATTTTTTGCAAGAAGAGGCGAGGGTTTAATCGTTTAGCTTACGACGTAACTGACATAAAGTGTGTGCTATTGCATCCAGTTCAGCTTTGTAGGTTACGCCATACCATGGCTCTTGTGCAGTATAAACGGTTACAGCTTGGCGGTTATCTTGAATCGCGAGTTGTATCTCATTTGGTAAATAATACTCTTTCGTGACACCGTTGTCAGTATTTTCTAAAAACTCAATAAAGCCTGTTTCTAAGTCATTAAATAAACTCGGTGTTATTCCCCAAAAGCTCATAGAACCTAGGGCATCATCGGCAATTTGTAATCTCTCACCATGTGGATTGTTGCCTTTTAAAACATTATTTTCGAGTTTGATATCTAGGTACTCGACCACATCAGTTAAATGCTGGTGGCTATCAACAGAGCATACACCACGATTTACACCACCTTCTTCGGAGAGCGTATCTTTTATTGGGTAGCCTACCATCGCCCAACTGCTATGCTGCTTGAAGTGCTCATTAATAATTGCAAAAGAAGACTCGCCATAATAGTCATCGGCTGTAATGACAATAGCAGGGTTATTTACATAGGGTTTTGCACAAAGTAATGCATGACCTGTACCCCAAGGCTTTTGTCGTTCAGCGGCTAGGTACTCATAGCTATTTGGCACTGCACTAATTGCTTGCTCAACTAGGATTACTTCGAGCGACTCAGGTAGGCGCGGTAAAATCGTCGCTTCAAACTCAGCACGAATTTTTTTATTAATGATGATCACCGCTTGGCTCACACCAGCTTTAACCGCATCATGAATGCTCAGTTCCATAATGGTACAGCCCAGCCCTGGAATTTCGGCAATTTGTTTGTTTCCGCCAAAGCGGCTACCCAGCCCGCCAGCCAATACGATTAAAGTAAGAGAGTGTTGAGTCATCGCGAAAGTTAAATAAAAAACAAAGGAAAAGTGTACCAGAAACAATCACGCAGGAGGAAGAGAAGCTTTAAGCTATAAGCTATAAGCTGAATGGTGTTGTTTGTGGGCTCTTTAATGATTTTCCGGTTTGGTGTTGAACTTTAGACGCGCCAAGCAAGCGTGACGCCTACGTTTGATGTAGGCGTGAAATTTATTTCGCGCGAAAATATATTCACAAAGAGAAAGGCTAGCCGTAAGCCTTCAGCTGCCAGTTTTGAGCCGAGCGGTGTTGAATGTTAGACGCGCCAAGCAAGCGTGACGCCTACGTTTGATGTAGGCGTGAAATTTATTTCGCGCGGTGGTTTTATAATAGGGGTTAGATTTTAGAAGTCGGATTTTTAGTAGTTAGAATTCAGAAGTTAGATATCAGTTGATCGAGAGGGTGGTTTTATTTTTTGTGTAATTAAACAAAGAACTTGCTACACATGAAATGTATTTTACTTTGTACTAACCACTAACCACTAACCACTAACCACTAACCACTAACCACTAACCACTAACCACTAACCACTAACCACTAACCACTAACCACTAACCACTA
>Ga0213830_1000817_pt1 | contig 10037 bp, 8 predicted proteins | sample SWATP11_FD_161661 | JGI IMG/M metagenome (GOLD analysis project Ga0213830, IMG submission 161661) | Coastal seawater microbial communities from Marineland, Florida, United States - SWA TP1 #1 | ecosystem: Environmental > Aquatic > Marine > Coastal | place: USA: Florida | collected 2016-08-06
GCCGAATCACGTTATAATAACAGGCAAACGTAATTAGGAATTAATATGAAAGTCTGTGGTGTAGATTTAAAAGGTAATGAGGCGATTGTTAGTTTGGTGTCGCTTGCTGATGGTTTGTTTCATTTACCAGACTGTCGAACGCGTCGCTTAACCCTTGCCGATACCAGTGCAAAAGGCTTAAAAAGCTTTCAAAGCACTTTTGCAAAGCTTGTCGAAGACTACAAAATTGATGCTGTAATAATTCGTCAGCGCCAAAGCAAAGGCAAGTTCGCAGGCAGTGCTATTGGCTTTAAGCTAGAGGCCGCTATCGAGTTAATTGATGGGTTAGAAGTTATTGTATTTAGTCCAACAGATATTAAAGAATCGCTTCGCAGAAACCCGTTAGCGGTTTCGTTCTCTGAAACTGGTTTGAAACAGTTCCAAGAGGCCGCGTTTACTACAGCATATGCATGGCTTATGAAAAATGAGTATGCGTCGCAAGAGTCTAGTGAATAGCAAGCAATGCTCACTTAATTTGACTTAAAAGTAGGTTAGAGATTGAGTTTTACGTGCGAGTGGTGATTTGTATAAAGAAAATAGAAGATGCTTTTGAGTGAAAAAGCATCTTCTAGCTCAAGCTTTATTTAAGTAAAGCCGGAAAATCTGGGTGAGAGAAAATCTCAGTATTTAGCTTCTGTACAGCAGGTACAAAAGAACGCTGCATTTCAGAGCAGGCAGACGTCGCTAGATAGCTCGACTCGTAATCATAACGTGATTTAATGTTTAGGTTTTTACCGTTGCTTGAAGCTAAAGATAAGTCGAATTCCCAAAATGCATTACCGATTACGGTGCTGCCATAAATATCGTTAAGGTTAGCGGTTAAAACTGTTGAAGATTGGTCTTCATATAGGTCTGCTACAACCATTTCAGCTAAAATTGCATCTCTGATGTACGTTGCAAAAGTTCTACCTTCTGGCGTTCCCACCGGAGAAGACAGGCGGCACATTACCTTCGACTCGTTTCTACCTGAGTCGGTAAACTCACCAATATTGGCTTGAACGTCTTGTTTCGACAAGGCTCTTAAAGCAATTGTGTTTTCAGTAGAGGTGGCATAGGTATGTACTTTGTTTGCGCAGCCAGTGGCTAAAAGTGAAACACCAAGCAGTAGTATAGTTTTTATTTTATTCATTTTTTTCCTTGCCCATTTGAAAAACTCTCTTTATTGGGCATTTTTGTAAAGAGCGGTTAAAAGCGCTTAATTGTTGAAAAAAGCTAAACAATAATACATTAAATCCTAAAATGTTGAAGGTTAAAGTTAGCCCAAAAGTCTCGGATAATCAGACGTATGGCGCGTGTTATGAAGCACTTGTTAATTGAGAGGTTGTAAAGAGTATGAAGTTGGAATGCGCTATTGTGCTGCGTTTAGCTGTACTCTCACTTTTTTAAGTGACTCATAAAAAAGGTCTAATTTCGCACTGAAATCTTTCTCATTTGCTTGCTCACCACGTTTAACGCTTAACTCAATCGAGCTCGCTAATTCTGCTAGTGTGAACGCACCAATATACCGAAGCGCCGTTGTGAAAATATGTGCTATGCGCGCAATGGATGGATAGTCTTGGGTATCAATAGCCTTGTATAGCGCGTTGAGCTCATCTTCTAAAGCGATAAAGTCGTTAACTAGGTTTGTATAAAGCGCCTCATCGCCAAGCAATGTGTGTAGTGCCTTGGGTTTGTCGATAAATGTAAGTGATGAACTTGTTGCCGTTGTTTCATTGATTATTTCTGAAGTAGCCGAAGACCCTCTTTTATTTAAAACCTCAACCAGTACATCAAAAAAGCGGTTTGGGTCGACAGGTTTATTAATATGGCCATCCATGCCCGCAGCTAAGCTTTTATCTATGTCTTGCTGCATTGCATGGGCGGTAGTGGCAATGATAGGTAAGGTTAACTGTAGCTCTTGTCGAATGCGCTTAGCTGCGGTTAATCCATCCATTACTGGCATCTGAATATCCATCAGGACTACGTCAAACGCGCTGTCTTCACGCAGTTTGTTTATAGCTTCTAAACCATTGTTGGCAACTTCAATAGTGGCTTGAGTGTCGTTTAAAAGTCCAAGTGTTACTTTTTGATTGAGCGCATTATCTTCTGCAAAAAGAATGCGTGTGCCTTTTAAATTGGGTACGGCTGGTATGTCTTTGAGTACTGTTTTGGCTTTTACGTTAAGACACAACTCCTGCAGTGTATCTACTAATTCACTGGTACTAAACGGTTTCTTGATGAAATGACGTATGCCAAGCTGGATGGCCTGTTCGCGCATTCGTGGCGACTCAAATGCGTAAAGCATAACCACTTTTGGCTGCTTGATTGAAAATTCTTGATTCATTATGGCGGCCACTTCAAGGCCATCAATATCGGGCATGTTCCAGTCTAAAATAAGCAAGTCATAAGGAGATGATGTCGCTATAGCTGCACGCATTTTAGCAAAGGCGTCTTTTCCGCCTCTGGCAATATCGGCTTGAATATTAGCCATAGACAAGGCTTCTAAAATAGCGTTCCTAGATGCTTCAATGTCGTCGGCAACAAGTACTTTTAGCGCAGAAAGCTGGTTAGATGGTGAAACAATTTGCTGTGAAGTATCGTGTTTTACTTTTACCGTAAAGTGGAAAACAGACCCTTTTCCCAACTGGCTCTCTACCCAAATTTCACCACCTAATAATGTGGTAAGCTGCTTACAAATGGCTAACCCTAAACCTGTACCACCGTAGCGTCGCGATATCGACTCATCACCCTGATTAAATGGCTGAAACAGTTGAGCTTGATGTGCAGTAGTCAGGCCTACTCCTGAGTCCTTCACTTCAAATTCAAGCTGAATATCGTCAGCGGCCTGTTTGCATCTAACGCTTACTGAGATAAGCCCATCTTCGGTGAACTTAAGGGCGTTGCTCAGCAGGTTATTCAGTATTTGCTGTATGCGCAACGGGTCACCAATTAAGTTCAGCGGCACATCTCGGGAGATATGTTGAATTAGCTCAATATGCTTTTCTTGCGCACGGGCAAGGTGCAACCTGATGGTTTGATTAACGAGCGTATCTAAATTAAATGGGGTAGACTCTATATCAAGCTTACCAGCTTCAATTTTAGAGAAGTCCAGTATGTCATTAATGATGCTTAGCAGCGTTTGAGATGCGCCCTCAATTTGTATCAAATTTGTTTGCTGCTCTTTGTCTTCAGCGGCCCGTTGAGAAAGCTTAGTAAGACCAATAATGGCATTCAGCGGCGTACGAATTTCATGGCTCATACGGGCTAGAAAATCGGACTTTGCTTTAGTGGCTTTGCGCAAATCTTGCGTTAAGATATCGAGCGACTTTCTCTGTTTCCAAGTTCGAAGCCATAACCCAGCCATCAAGCCCAATGAAAGGATGACAAAACCTATAAAATAAAGTTGCTGGGTATTCTTTTTCTTTTGGATAAGGTTACGCTGTTCTTTTAACTGATTGTCTTTTTCTAGCAGCTTTATCGTTTCTTCTTTTTCTGAAATGGCTAAACGTACTCGGTGCAGGGCCACTAGCCTTGATTGCTGTTCATTAAAGCTCTGTTTAAATGCCTGCCTATATTGCTTCGAGTAGTTAAGTGCAGTTTCCAAGTTTCCGTTTGTTTCGTGAAGTGAGATAAGTTGATTGAGAACATCTAAGATCAACACTTTGTCATTTTTTATGATTTCTTTTTCCAGCCCAGCTTCTAGTTCAGCAATTGCAAGTTCCAGTTCGCCTTGTTGTTTATAGATGTCTACTAAATGAAGAAGATGTGACCCTTCGTTGTACTTAAAACCAACTTGCCGGTCAGCTTCCGAAGCCTGGTTTAATTTCTTCAGCGCTTCACTTAAGTTACCTTGCGCAATATAAAGCTCTGCCATAGCGCTGTGCACAATGCCAATAAAAGGGTAATTTGCTTCGCGAAGCTGACTTTCAGCTAATAGCAGGCTCACTTTTGCGTCTTGATACTGACCAAGCGCTCGCTGGGCATATCCTTGAAAGAAATAAGCTGTACCTTCGCCTTCCTTGCTATTAAAGCGTTGTGCGGCAGATAAATACTGATGTGCAAAAGTCAGCATTAACTCATAGTCTTTAAGCGACATGTACACGTTACCCATGGCGCTATATACCAAAAGAACTTTGTCACTTTCAGCTTTGTTGAAAAGGTCTAGCGCTTGGTGCATGGCTTCTAGCGCGCTGGCATGTTCGCCAGATAAATCGAGGATTAACCCCTCTAAGCGATGTGATTCAGCAAGGCTCAGTACATTTTTTGCTGAGGTTGCGTATTTACGGGCTTCGAGTAACGCCTCGTACGCAAATACATAGTCTTGTTTTAAAATATAAAAGTAGGATTTTATATTCAAAAAGCGTGCGTGTTCATAATCATTAGGGTGGGCCGCAAAAAATGCGTGTAATTCCGAGAAGGCGCTTTGAACAGTCGGATCGTTTTCTTGAATACGTGTTTTAAGCCCGTCTAATTGAACTATGGGTGATGAAGTGTTGTCTTGCGGCGCGCCAAAAGCGCGAGCGGATAGCGTCATTAAGACAATGACACTAATCACACACAAGACAAAGCGCTTCATAATATTGATTAATATTAGTTAGTAGCTAATAACGCGAATGGTTTTACTGGTATCGTCAAAGCGCTTAGATAGCTCGTCCCAGTTTTGATCTGCAATTATTTTTACCTCTTCGGCAGATAACCCGTATTTTTTAGCGGTTGCAACTGGGTCGCTTTTATAGGCTTCCATAAGCTTGCTGTTGGTATCCAACTCAATCAAGAAATCTTGAATAGATTTTGCCATTTTTTATCCTTTTTAATTTATGGTTGGGTTTCTATATTTAATAACTTGCTGTTCGGTCAGCCCTAGCTTTGCTAATCGGTCTTGTCGATAGGCTGGCATACCTATCGAGGGAACGACGAGGGTCGACACTAATGTGGGTTTAGCGAATTCAAGTTCACAAAGTCGCACGCTTTCTATTTTGGGTTCGCAAAGAGGCAGTGTCGCGGCTTCATAAATAATGAGTTCATGGTCCGTAGGATAATGCTCTGCTAAAATATCGGCCAGCATGGCAAGGCCTGACTGGCTTTGATTAGCGTCTAACACACTCAATGTTGCTTCCCCAGCTAACCCAATTTGCCAGATAATTTGTGTCATGTGTGGATCAATACGGTAGTCGCGAAACAGAAACTGAGTTGCTTCGTATGACTGGCAACCAAAGCGTGAGGGATCTATGCCTAAATCGGCAATTAAGCAATCTTCCGCCGAAACCCCGGGCAGCATTTTCGCTTCTAAGCCCATTCCTTGAACACGGCGGATGGCTTCATGAGAGGGAGTAACAAAAACTCCGGGATGGCCATAAAAAGCAACGCATACTTTATTGCCTGCCATCACCGACGCTACAATTCTATCGGCCATTTGAGAATAGGTTAACGCGCGTGACTTACCTTCTTCGTAAAGGTCGTCTAGCGAAACGCTATTGGGATTAAGAGTGGTCACCACGTGTTCGCCAATTTTGTTCATGATCCCCATAAACACGATGTCGGCATTTTCAATGTAGCTTCTAGCAGCAATGGTCATTTGCCCAGCAACACTTATACCTGTGCCGACCACAACTAGCGATCCTTTTTTAGTGGTGTCCATTACATCCTAAACCGTCTACGACACTATTATTTTGCCACTATAAATTAGAATTAAGGCTTTTGCTATATTCACAGTTTTGCCGATTAACGATAAGTTTTATTAAGTAAAGGTTTTATAGTGTTTAGGCTATTATCGAAAAATATCGCTAATTAAAAATATATAAAAAGGAACAAAGCGTGTTTTCAATACATGTAGAGCGAACCATTAATCAACCTATTGAAAAGGTATTTGCAATATTAAGTGATCACGCTAATTATGCGCAGTTTAAAGCTATTGAGCAGTCGAATTTACTGGTAAAGGGTAGTGATGAACCAAATGGGCTAGGTGCAGTGCGCGAGATTATTTCAGGGGGCTCGAACCTTCACGAAGAGATAGTGGCCTACGAGCCGCCTTATAAATTGGGTTATAAAGTGGTTAAGTCTAAGCCATTACCTTATGATCATCAGTTGGGTGAAATAACCCTTAAAGATGAAGGTGGAAAAACCCACGTGACGTGGCGCTCGAAAGGGCATATCACTATTTTTCTTTTGGGAAGCCTGTACTTCGATAAACAGATTCAAAGTGTTGGTAGCCGCGCATTTGGCAGTATATTAAAGCAGATTGATAGTATGGCGTGAATCGCCGTTAAATTAAGAAAACAATTCGCTAAACGCGTAATAAACATAGTTCATACAACTGGCGCGTAGTGAGCCAGATAGTTAGCACAGTCGGCCCTTTTTTAGCAATAAGGGGCTGGCTCAATTTAATACCGGCTCTTATCGAGAAGACAAAACAGTCAGTACCAATAAGTCACCTGCACGAATTTGCGTTCACTTGTTTTAGAACGTCTGCATATCGGCAGTGTTCAAAGCTGCCAAAACCTTTCACTTGTCTTATTTTCAAACGACTAAATAAAGGCATGGTCATGCCAGTTAAAAAACGGCAATAAATAGAAGGCGTGATGGTGGCTTCAAACTTTCCGCTTAAATGCATCTTTAGCGCCGTCATAGCTTCTAATACCTTCTCACTATCTGGTTTTGATATTGGTGATGAATAGCTAAGCGTTGCCACATCGCCTTCACAAACACTGCAATGTCCACAAGCCTTCGGTGCTTGAGTATCATCAAAATACGCTGACAAGTTATGACTTAAGCAGGTGCCTTGTTCGAAGAAGCTTACAAGTGCTGCGATGCGCCTGATCTCTTTACGCTCGGTTTCAGCAAAATAGTGGGCGAGTTGGTTTGAAAGATTGCCATCCTGTAGCAGTTCGTCATTAACTCGGTAAACATCGGTTATTAAGCGCGATGCGAGCTCGATATCATTGTGTTCGTGCAAATATTCTAATGCTGCAACCACTCTTGAACGTTCGGCACCATAATGCTGATAGATGCTGTCAAAATCGACGACACCCCATACTTTCTTCATGTTTGAGTGCGTGAATACAGCATCTAAAAAGCGCGCTCTCTCTTCTGAAAACATGCTAAGAATGGCGGCTTTATCAGAAATAAAACGGAATTTGTATTCAGCAAAGTAAGCGTACAAAGGGCGTATAACGTTCGCGAGTTCTAGCTGAACAAGTAGGGTTTTAAGAGGAAGCTGACGAATATTACTTGCACCCGATAGGCTGTTTATTTGTGTTTCCCACTGGAAAAGGTTGCTGTCGCCATGAATAGAGCGGTCATTTTGTACCGCTGAATTTTTCTCATCAGGGGCTTGCGACTTAATATCATCAATTACCCGTTGAATGGCGCTTTCATCTGGCGTGTCGCCGTAAACGAAGTTCTCTATGGTGACCAATCCGTCAAGATTCGCAAGCACGGTACAATTTGCTGCTTTACCGTCTCTTCCCCCCCTTCCAATCTCTTGGCTGTAGTTTTCAATAGACTTCGGCAAGTCGTAGTGAATGACAAAGCGAATATCCGACTTATCAATGCCCATCCCAAAGGCAATGGTAGCCACAACCACTTGAAGCTTATTGTGCATAAAATCTTGCTGGATACCTTGTCTTACATCACTGTCGAGACCAGCGTGATATGCCTTTGCAGCGAACCCTTGTTGCTGCAAGAACTGGGCTACCTCCTCGGCGCTTTTTTGCAAAGTAACGTAAACAATACCCGCACCTTGTTGCTTGCGAATCTCTTCGAGTAGAGCGTGATTTTTGTTTGGTTCAAGTACGGGGCGAACACGTAGACTTAAATTAGGGCGATAAAACCCTGTTTGAATAATATTAGCTGGCGCGATATCAAAGCGCGCTGTCATATCATCTTTTACTTTTTTAGTGGCAGTAGCTGTGAGCAGAAGTACTAACGGAATATTAAGCTCTTTCTGATACACGGGGAGTTTTAAGTAGTCTGGGCGGAAGTTATGGCCCCACTCAGAAATACAATGCGCTTCATCAACTACCAACATACTTACCTGAACAGATTCAATAAACTGTCTAAAACGCTCGTTCTTATAACGCTCCACTGACACCATTAAAATTTTACACTGCCCAGAACGCACGTCGTTCATCACCTGCTTGTTTTGCTCAGGTGTTAAGGTGGAATCGATGCTAGCTGCTGCAATACCTTTGCTATGCAAAAATTCCAGCTGATCTTTCATTAGCGCCAGTAATGGAGAAACCACCAAAGTTAAATGTGGCAGCTGCGTAGCAACGAACTGGTAACACAACGATTTACCCGAGCCAGTCGGAAAGATTGCTAACGTTGAATGCCCACTAAGTAGAGAATCCACAGCCTCTTTTTGTCCCTCACGAAACGCTGAGAAACCAAAAAGCTGCTGTAAAAGATTGTGGTTAGAAGGCATTTTTATATCCAAGTGGTTGATAATTCAGGTCTTACTAGATTCTATCTAGTCGTAGGTGGGAACAAGATATATTTTGCAATTTAAAACTTGTTATAAGGTGTGGTGGTAATAAATGCAACGATACCCAAGTCCAGTTTCAGCTTAAATCAATCTGCGTAGCCCCAAGGCGCACTGGGAACCGAAACTGTACTATCTAAATCGAAATCAACCTGTACTTCGCGCGCAGGGCGAATCAATCGGTAGCTAAAGCGGTTGGGGTAAATCATCATTTGCCAAACGTTATCTGTCGATGCTGCAATCCCAGATTCTATAAATAATGCTTTTGAATAGGCATCTGCGGGGAATGACTGAACTTGGACATATCCATCATCTACAGTGTGCCCGCCGTACATGGTTGAAGAATGAAAGCTGCCATCTTTGTTTCTGTGGTCGTGCTTCAGCATAAGACCCGCGCCGGTTTTCGTTAGAATCCAAGTGCGAGATGCGTCGTTACCCACATGAAAAGGTATTTGGATTTCTGAGTCTGTGCACTTTCGTATGTGCATAACAAGTTCTGCATCACCGAAGGTATTGCCTACATTATCTTTACTCACCTTCCCTCGAAACGCTTTACCGCAGAGCGCTTTTATCGAATTAAAAAACGCGTCGTGGGTAGGAATTGAGACCAAAGGTGCAGCCTTACCAAACGCCACATCGCTCATTCCGATTAGTCCTAGAAAGAGGTAGGTACAATGTCTTTTCATTTTTTATTCGCTATTACAGGTCGATACACGCTTTGCAGTGTAACTCATCTAGATTATCGGGTGTATAAACCATCGAAACGCATATGTATTCGAAATATAAATACTGCTGATAGTGGTGGCGTGTTAGCTTAACAACACATACAGCGTTTAATTTTTAGGGCACGAGAGTCAATATGAATAAATCTAAACAACTATTTACGCTAATTACATCAGAAGGTGAGCTTCAGGTATCGCTAAAAGAAGTAGACGTTCCAGAGCCGAAGGCTCATGAAGTGATTGTACGCATGGAAGCCTCTCCAATAAATCCGTCAGATATGTGGCCTATGTTTGGGCCAGCAAGCCTTGATAAGGCGTCTTTCGATGCTGATAAGAGCGCGTTGGTTGCGCCGGTACACAAGCCTTTGCTAAGCCGTATTAAGTCTCGTCTTGACCAAACTTTGCCTATCGGGAACGAAGGCGCAGGTACAGTGGTTGCTGCGGGCGACAGCCCTGAAGCGCAGGCATTAATGGGCAAAACAGTATCTATTCTTACCGGCGCAGCTTATACAGAGTATGCGTGTGTGCCCGTACAGGCATGTTTACCTCACATGGATAGCACTACGCCGCAACAAGCTGCGTCTTCATTTGTTAACCCACTTACTGCTCTTGGTATGGTTGAAACCATGCGTATGGAAGGGCATAAAGCCTTGGTTCACACTGCCGCGGCGTCTAACCTTGGGCAAATGCTAAACAAAATTTGTCTAGAACAGGGCGTAGAGCTAGTTAATATTGTACGTAGCCAAGAGCAGGTAGACCTACTTAAAGGTATTGGCGCGAAAATTGTGCTTGATTCCAGCAGCGAGAATTTCAAAGCT
>Ga0213830_1000822_pt1 | contig 9956 bp, 8 predicted proteins | sample SWATP11_FD_161661 | JGI IMG/M metagenome (GOLD analysis project Ga0213830, IMG submission 161661) | Coastal seawater microbial communities from Marineland, Florida, United States - SWA TP1 #1 | ecosystem: Environmental > Aquatic > Marine > Coastal | place: USA: Florida | collected 2016-08-06
CGTTACCTGGCTACACTGTAATTGATACAAAAGGCCAAGCGCACAATCAAACATTCACGGTTGAATGTATTGTTGAAGGGATGGATAGCATTATCTCAGTAGGTAGCTCACGTCGTAAAGCAGAGCAAAAAGCCGCTGAAAAAGCCTTAAAGATACTTAAAAATGAATCTTGATGATTTAATTAGCAAAGAACCTGCAGAGCTAGATACGCACTGTGGTATGGTGGCCATTGTGGGCCGCCCAAATGTAGGTAAATCAACCTTACTTAACTATATTGTTGAGCAAAAGGTTTCTATTACTTCTCGTAAACCACAAACTACACGTCACCGTATCATGGGTATTCATACCGAAGGTAAATACCAAGCTGTTTATGTGGATACACCTGGCTTACACGTAGAAGAAAAACGCGCTATTAACCGTTTAATGAACCGTGCTGCATCAAGCTCTATTGGCGATGTAGAACTGATCATCTTTGTGGTTGAAGGCACACACTGGAACGAAGACGATGAGATGGTACTAAACAAAGTACGTCAAAGCGGTCGTCCAGTGTTATTAGTTATGAATAAAATTGACCAAGTTAAAGACCGTGATTTAGTGCTTCCACACATGCAGTTTTTAGGCAGTAAATTTGATTTTGTGGCTATCATGCCGGTTTCTGCGAAGCAGGGTAAAAATATTGATCTAATCAAAGATGAAGTGAAAAAGCGTTTACCGCTTTGTGAGTTTTACTTCCCTGAAGACTACGTAACAGACCGTTCAATGCGCTTTATGGCGGCTGAAGTGATCCGTGAAAAGCTAATGCGCTTTATGGGTGATGAGCTACCATATTCAGTCACCGTCGAGATCGAGCAGTTTAAATGGCAAGAAAACGGTGTTTGGCACATTAATGGTTTGATCCTCGTTGAGCGTGAAACGCAAAAGCGTATGGTGATCGGCAATAAAGGCGAAAAGTTGAAAGTCATTGGCCGTGAAGCTCGTAAAGACCTTGAAGATATGCTTGATAACAAAGTGTTTTTAGAACTTTGGGTAAAAGTGAAGTCTGGCTGGGCTGACGATGAGCGTGCGCTACGTAGCCTCGGCTATGGTGAAGACTAAGTAAAGTCTTACACGCCATGGATAGCGAATTCTACACAGCATACTTGCTGCACCGACGTCCTTTTAGTGACTCGCAAGTCATGCTCGATATGCTGGTAGAAGGCGTAGGTCAGCTGAGAATGCTGGCCCGTGTTAGTGGTCGCCAGGCCACTAAACATAAAGCACAATTACAACCTTTCCAATCTCTACTCGTGCAATTTAGCGGCAAGTCTGATTTAAAATACATCAATCGTTTTGAGCCCCATGGCGGGCAAACTATGTTGCAGGGTACCGAGCTTTATTGCGGCTTCTATATGAACGAATTAACCAATCGTATCGTACCTATCAATGAGCCAATGGAAAGTGTATATCATCTTTATAAGCAGCATTTAGACGAGTTATCATGCACTCAAAACCTACAAGCAGTGCTGCGCTCTTACGAGTTTCAGTTACTTGAAATGCTTGGTTATGGCGTTGACTTTAGTGTTGATGCCGAAGGTGATGAAATTAACGATGCAGCAAATTACCAGTACTTTGCTGAATACGGTTTTTTACTGCATGACGACCCCCATAGTGGCTTTTCAGGAAAGCAGTTAAATGCCATAGCAGCTCATGACTTTAGCGCCCCTGATGTGTTATATATGGCAAAGCAATTAAGTCGATACCTACTCAAGCCTTTACTTGGTAAAAAGCCATTAAAAAGCCGTGAGTTATTTATTAAGTAGGCTGATGTTCAGCCTTGAATCGTTGTTTTAAACAGGTAAAAAAATGAAAGATATTCTTCTTGGTGTAAACGTTGATCATATTGCCACTTTACGCCAAGCGCGTGGCACGAGTTACCCAGATCCTGCGCATGCTGCAGCAGTTGCAGAGCATGCTGGTGCAGATGGTATCACCATTCATTTGCGTGAAGACCGTCGTCATATTCAAGACCGCGACGTATATGTGGTGGCAAAAACGATTCAAACACGTATGAATCTTGAAATTGCAGTGACCGATGAAATGATCGACATCGCCCTTGAAGTGAAACCCGCTTATGTTTGTTTAGTGCCTGAAAAGCGTGAAGAACTTACTACAGAGGGTGGCCTTGATGTTGTAGGTAACTTTGAAAAAGTAAAAGCAGCAACAGAAAAGCTAACTGCAGCAGGAATTAAGGTTTCGTTATTCATTGATGCTGACAACGCGCAACTTGATGCTGCAAAAGCGTGTAATGCTCCATACGTTGAAATTCACACCGGTGCTTATGCTGATGCTGAGAATGATGAAGAGCTTCACACCGAGCTTGAGCGTATTCGTAGCGGCGTACAATATGCTGATAGCTTAGGTTTAATCGTTAATGCCGGTCATGGCCTTCATTATCACAATGTAAAACCTATTGCAGCCATGCCAGAAATTTATGAGTTAAACATTGGTCATGCGATTATTGCCCGTGCAGCGATTGATGGTTTAGAAAAAGCAGTCAGCGATATGAAACGTTTAATGATTGAAGCACGTTTGTAAGCCCACCTAAAATTAACTGATTTACTCATTTTGGGCATACATTGCAGTATGCCTTTGTAAATCATGCTCCTTCCTAAAAAAATCATTTTGAATTAATAGTTTTGTACCTAATTGCTTCAAAATGCGACAATTTGTCGCAGTGACACCATGCTGAAAGCGACGTAGCATTAGTTAAAAATAACTATATTAAATAATAACATGCGTACAATAAAACTATCTTTAATTCCTCTATTATTCGCACCTTCCGTGTATGCAAATGACAACATGACCGATGACATAGAGCATATGATCGTTACCAGTACCCGTGAAGCAAAAGCGAGTGTTGAGTTGTCTGAATCAGTGGGTGTTATTACGGAGCAAATGTTAGAAGATATCGCCCCAGCGCATCCATCGGAAGCGCTTAATCGTGTTGCCGGTGTTTATATAAATAACTTGGGTGGTGAAGGGCACATGACCGCCATTCGTCAACCTTTGAGTACATCAGGTGTGTATCTATTTTTAGAAGATGGCATTCCTACAAGGCCCACAGGCTTTTTTAATCATAATGGCCTTTACGAAATAAATGTACCGCAAAGTAGTCGCTTAGAAGTGATCAAAGGACCTGCATCAGCATTGTATGGTAGTGATGCTATTGGTGGTGTAATCAACAGTATCACAAAAGAGCCGACACAAGATTTATCATTAGGCGTAAATGCGGAGCTTGGAAGTGATGGCTGGCAGCGAGGTTTGCTGTCTTGGAGTGATGGAGTAACTGACAATAGCGCCGCACGAGTTGATTATAACTTCACTAAAAGTGATGGCTTTAGGGATGAGTCTAATTACGATAGGCACTCAATAAACGCTCGACTAGACACCGAGTTTGGCAAAAATTGGCAAATGCTATTAACCGCGTCTCACTCTACGATAGATCAATCCGGTAGCTCCTCACTAGAATACAATGACTACATAAATAATCCTCATAAGAACCTTTATCACGGTGATATCGGTTATCGTAAAGTGACAGCTAACCGAGTATCTGCTGAACTAAATTACCTAATAGATGAGAACAGTTTGTTGTCATTTACTCCGTTTTACCGTAACAATGAGTCTAAATTGATGCCCAGTTGGATGATAACTTATGATCCGAATGTGGCGCATACAGACTTTCAGTCTTACGGGTTAATGAGTAAATACCGCTATCGCAGCACTGAAGGCGACTTTGAGTTCATTGTAGGGGTCGATTTAGATAGCACACCAGCGAGCTATAAAGAGCTGCAAATAGCCGTTGAGCAAGAAGGTGAGATTTACACTGATTTTAATTTGAATGGGCAAATAAATTACGATTATGACGCGACACAGCGTAGTGTCTCACCTTATATTCATTCTGAATACCAACTAACTAAACAATTGCGAGTAAACGCAGGTGTTCGTTTTGACCGCTTTGAAGTGGATTATACCAATAAACTCTCTGACGGCGCATTTGATTACGCTCACCTGAGACCACAAAGCCAAACTATCTCTTATAATAATACAAGCCCGAAACTGGGGGCTATTTATCAGTTTAATGACAGCCATAATATGTATGTGAGTTATCGTTATGCATTTCGAGCCCCAACGGTTGGTAACTTATTCCGCCCTGGTACGTCACAAGGCACAACCACGCTTGAGCCTGTACAAAGTAAAAGTGCAGAAATAGGGTTTCGAGGGCAGTTACTAAGTAAACTGGATTACGAAATTGCCCTATATAACATGCAAACTGAAGATGATATTGTGTCGGTCATCGATAATAACTCACGTACTACCGTCAATGCCGGCGAGACAGCGCATAAAGGGGGGGAGCTTGGTTTAGATACCATGCTCAGCGACCAATTGCAGCTTGGGCTTTCTTATACTTATACAGATCAAACGTATCAGGACTTTAGTTATGTGTACTTTTCCACTGATTGTTTTTGCTCTCAAGCGTTAAATTTTGCTGGAAACAAAATAGCCAAAGCACCAGAGCACAGTGGCAATCTGCGACTAGCATATTACCCTGATTGGCTTGTGGGTCTACGTGCTGAGTTGGAATTTAGTTACTTAGGTAATTATTACACTGACCAAACTAATACTCAGCAAGACGATGGTCATCGCTTGGTGAATTTACGTTTAAATTATGATTTGAATGATCATCTGCAAGCCTATTTGCGAGTCATAAACCTAACTGATGAGCTTTACTCCTCTTATACCTCAAATCAAGTTGGTGACCCTGACTTAAGTTACCGACCAGGCCAGCCTAGAAGCGTCTTTTTAGGTATTAGGTACAGTCTTTAGGAGTTAGGCGATGAAAAAATTTTTCAATACATGGCATAAAAAGCTTGGTTGGTGGGGATTCGCCGCTTTATTAATTTGGACAGTGAGTGGATTGACCCACCCGATCATGACGTGGTTTGGTCCACAAACAGTCTCTTTTTATGCGCCAAAGCTCAGTATTAATGACGCACAAGTAAAAGGGTTTAATGCGCTTTTAAGAAACGCCGAGGTGAACGAAAGTGCCCAAGTAATCAAGTTAGTTGCTAATCATGAATACGGAGCAGTATTGCAAGTTACCCGCAAGGGGCAAGATAGTAGAGATTATTACCACCTAGAAACACTGCAAAAATTGCCTAATTATGACCAAAAGCAAGCTAAGTGGTTAGCGAGTTACTATAGTGGTGAAAAGCCCGCCGATATAACTAATGTACGCGTGATAAATCAGTTTAGTAATGATTACCCAGCAGTCAATAGACTACTACCCGTGTATCAAGTTGATTTTTCATCAGGCACACAAACTTATATTTTTACAGAAACCAATATCTTAGCCAGCATAACCAATCCTTTTAAAAATACCTTAAAGGCCGTATTTATGCAGCTACATACCTTTGAATGGTTGCAGAATCTTGAGTTTGGTCGGTTAATCATTGTTGGCCTATTTATGCTGTGCTTAACCCTGATGAGCCTAACTGGGTTAGGGCTTGTGTTTGCTTTAAAGCAGCGAAAAATAAAACAAACAAGCCGGCGATACCATCGCTATTTAGGCTACGCGCTTTGGTTGCCGTTACTTGGTTGGTCAGCAAGTGGTTTTTATCATTTACTTTATACATCTCAGTCAAACAGTGTCAGTGGTTTAAGATTGCAAAGTACCGGTCACATTGATACCACTAAAGCTTTATCAGATAGGTGGATGGAGCAATACAAGGCGGAAAATCTAACCAGTGTTAGTGTGATAAAAGATAGCAATGAAAAGGCTGTTTTTAGATTAAGTATCGCGCAAAAAGCTGCTCAACATGTTGATCGTGAAAGTCGATTTAAAGGTCTAATGACGGAAACAAAAGCCGTCTATATAGACCCCTATACAGGTTCACAAAGGCAAGACATTAACGATAAGCAGCAAGCTTTGCTATTGGCTACGAATTACAAACCAGAGGTGTCTAGTCACATTGTTAATAGCCAATTAGTCACTCATTATGGTCCTGATTATGATTTTCGTAATAAGCGTTTGCCTGTTTGGAAAGTTGTGATTGAAGACGATGATGCCAGCTGGTTATTTGTAGACCCTGTAACCGGTGTGCTCGTTGATCAAAGTAGAGCGCAAGATAGACTCGAGCGTTTATCGTTTTCATTGCTTCATAAATGGAGCCACCTGACTCCCTTAATGGGGAGAATGTGGCGAGATAGTGTGATGGTTTTGACTCTTCTGTTACTTGTGCTCATAGGTGCAGTTGGAGCACAGATGCTGATAAGAAAAAAACGCTAACTTACAGATAATATTGTTAGGTTTAAGTGACTTAACCTGTGTTGCTAAGGCGTAGCTTTTCTAGAATAAGCTACGCCTTTATTTAAGTGAAAAAACAATAAATTGTGCAAGCAATGAAGATAGCCAAGGCGAAAGGCAGAGTAGGGCCACTAAATATTGATGTTTTTTCTTAAAGCTTTTTAAAACATCATCATCTAAGGCCGACAATTCACCTTTCTTAATTGAATAAAAAACCATTGAGTTAGGTTTAGCTTTCATTAAACGGGCTTTACTTTCGTATTCTTGCCACTGCTCAGTGTAATTGATCTTTACGTAATCGTTTGCCATCCCAGTAAGCTTTTTAGAACTGAGTATGAACCAAAAGAACGATAATGATGCAAAAATAAAAAATAAAATATAAAACATTAATCTTCCTTTAATACTTCACTATGCGTGTACCCGTGGAATAAATAATATCTGAACTAGGGCATGAATAGCTAGGTTTTAGCTCTTTGCAAGGTTGCTCAGGTGTGTCAAAGCAAAAGTCAAAGCGAGTTTGGGTTTTCACTGCTTTATCAGTAATGTTTTTCGCCAGCTCATTCCAGTGCCAATTAGTGATTACATCTTTTGCCGCACTGGCAAATACAGGGTTTGTAGAGGCTATTACTTGAATATCTTTAATCTCATTTTGTGGCGTAATGACATACTCAATAGTCGCGCAACCTTCTTTTGCTTGGATAACTGCTTTTTTTGGGTATCTGGCAGGAAAGCGTTCAAGCTGTTGCCATTTTGCTGACTCCATTTCATTATAGCTAACAGCTAAATCTGCATACTCTAATTTTACGGGTTTCTCTTCGGTTGATGCGCAACCAAATACAAACAAACTGCCAGCTAGTATTAAATAGTTTTTCATTAATATACTCCTTTATATAATTTATTGAATGTTTTTTTATCGTTGTTGCTCAACCATACCTGCATCACTTAACAAGTTATTTAGCTCATCAATCAACTCAAATAACTCAGGCTCAATGTAATTTAGGTCACAATCGCTTTTCAGTGAGGTTTCTAGGGTCTCGGCAAGGGATTTTAGTTTTGGTACGCCGGTGTAACAACATGCGCCATGGAACTTGTGGACTATACTAAGTACATGTTCACAATCTTCTTTTTCTATAGCTTCATTGAGTAGACGCAAGGTTTCAGGCACGCTGAGTAACAACATATTGAGCATTTCAAGTGCTAGTTCTTCTTTACCGCCTGCGCGTTGTAGTGCCAATTGCCAATCGAGGCGGGCACTTTCAAATGGAGGTTCAGAGTCAACTGCGGCAGTTTTGCTACGTTCACGATTAATCGGCGCTTGCGGGCTATGATCGCTAATTATTTGTTTTAGCATGTCTTCATCAATAGGCTTAGTTAAATAGCCTTTAAAGCCATCTTTAAGTAGTTGCTCTTTTTCACCTGCGAGGGCGTGAGCAGTAACCGCAATGATGGGGGTATCTTCATTGAGAGATGACTCGCGGATAAGTTTACATGCGGTAATACCATCCATAATTGGCATTTGGATATCCATGAAGATCAAGTCATATTTATGGCTTTTACTTAAGCTGTAAGCTTGTGAGCCGTTGTGTGCAGTATCAATTAGCTCAATTTGTTCTTCAAGCAAGGTACAAATAAGTTTTAGGTTGGCATCGTTATCATCAACAACCAATACTTTTAGTGGTAATAATTTTTCATCACCTTGCTCAATGTTATGCACTGGGTGGTCAAGGCGGTAAGGCGCAGCAAGTACCTCACATAATTTACGGTGGTTAAGCGGTTTACTTAAGCAAGCATCTGCACCGCTACCGACAAAGGCTTCACGCATATTATGCGAAACTGTGTTGAGCATTATGTATAAATAATCAGTGACAGGGCGGACTGCTTTTACATAACTCTTAAGTTGCTGCATATCGTCAATAGTGGCGGTGTGGCCAATAATACAAATATCGTAGCTGAAGTCTTTGTTGATCTCATTTAAGAAGCTTTCTTCATCTATACAAGCGGTAACGCGAGTTTGCCATTCATGCAGTAGCGATAACGTTGCTTGATGGGTATGCTCATGAGGCTCAAGATACAAAATACGTTTATTGATCAGTGACTGAGTCGGTAAGTCACTTGTAATTGAGTTACTTGGCGTTCTGAATACGGCATTGAACGTAAAGCAGGTACCATTACCAGGTGCTGAGTTTAGAGTAATGCGCCCATTCATCGCTTCAACAATGTGTTTGGTGATGATTAAACCAAGACCTGTGCCACCAAATTTACGGGTGATACTGGAGTCTGCTTGGCCAAATGGTGTAAATAACGCATCTTGTTTATCCATTGGGATACCCACACCGGTGTCGGTGACAGACACCAAAATCGAGGCGCGCTCTTCATCTAATAACCGGTAGCCAACATCAACCTTAATTGAGCCTTTTTCAGTAAATTTAATGGCATTACTTAATAGGTTGATTAAAATTTGTTTAAAGCGGGTTGGGTCGCCAGTTAGGTTGTCTGGTACTTGTGGATGGATAAATATTGAAAGCTCAAGTTGCTTTTCGTGAGCACTTGGTGCCAACAAGGTCATAACCTCATTAATATTGTCACGGAGCTGGAATTGCATTGACTCAAGTTCCATGGCACCAGCTTCTAATTTCGAAAAGTCTAAAATATCACTGATAATTGTAAGTAAGCTATTGGCCGATAGTTCAATGGTATCGAGGTAATCTTTTTGATGCTTATTGAGCGGGGTTTTATAAAGCTGGCGCGTAAAACCTATTACACCGTTTAAAGGTGTGCGTAATTCGTGACTCATTTTAGCTAAAAAGTCTGATTTTACTCGGTTCGCGTCTTGCGCGTCTTTTTTAGCAATACTTAACTGAATATTTTGGGTTTCGTATTGTTCGAGTGTTTCGCGGTAATCAGAGGTTGCTTGGTCAATGTGCTTTTGCATCTCATCACGTTGTACGACCATGGTTTCTGAAATGGTATTTAAACCTGTGCGTAATAGCTCAAACTCGCCAAACATTTTTTGATCAAGTCCGGTGTCTACTTTACCTTCAATGAGTTTGTCGGTAGCTAGTACTAACTTATTAAGAGGCTGAATGAACATGCGAGTTAATCTAAACGCTAATACGGTGGCAAGTATGAGCGCGAGTAAAATCACCACGCCACTGACTAACAATGCCCGTTGCTGGCCAATAATGGCTTGTTGTTTGTTAAGCATGATCACCACAGTGCCTAGCGATGCTTGATAGCTGTGATGATTCCAAATCATGTCTTGGCGGCTATGATTAATTATGGCAGTAGAAAATGTTAAATAGTGCTCAGAATTTTGTACTTGAATGCCATCCAAGCTGTTTGCATTGCTGCTAACAATTTCTTTGAACTCACTTTGGTATTTACTAAAAATCACTAACTCATTGTTTTCATCAAAAATAGCAATTGATTGGATAGCAGGGGAGTGTTTGTTATGGGTATGACTAACTAAGCGGGTTAATAAGGCTTTATCACGCTTTATTAATGGTTGCTCAACAGCAATGGCGAGGGGCTCAATAATAGTTACGCCCTGTTGATACAAAATTTCATCGAGCTCAATGTAACGATTTATTGTAAAATAACCGCCCAGCAACAA
>Ga0213830_1000827_pt1 | contig 9894 bp, 13 predicted proteins | sample SWATP11_FD_161661 | JGI IMG/M metagenome (GOLD analysis project Ga0213830, IMG submission 161661) | Coastal seawater microbial communities from Marineland, Florida, United States - SWA TP1 #1 | ecosystem: Environmental > Aquatic > Marine > Coastal | place: USA: Florida | collected 2016-08-06
GCGTAGATCTTGGCTTGCCGGTAAAGCGGCAGGTGATCGGCATACTTGGACACCAGCACCTGCGCGATCAGGGCTTCGGTTGGGATGCCACCTTCGACAAATCCTTGCCGGTGCGGGAGCCTGCACGATCGCGCTTTCGCACGAACGGCAGCCATAGCGCGGACGGCGGGTGACCAGCACGCGGAAGGTGGTGGGAACGACATCGAGGCGTTCGGCGACATCCTCGCCGATCTGGTGGAGCGCACCGCCGCAGCAGGGGCAGACCTTATCCTCGACATCAATGATCTGTTCGAGATGGGCGGGCAGTGATCCGCGGTTGGTCTTGCGCGGGCGGGCGCCCTTGGACTTGGGCACTGCGGCATCGCTGGCGGCGTACACGCTGCCGAGCGCGGTCTCGATATCCTCCAGCGCAAGCTCGAACTGATCGGGATCAAGCTGCTCGGACTTGCGGCCAAACCGGTGTCACTGGAAGGCCTCGAGGATCGCCCGCAGTCGCTCGATCCGGGCGTCGGCCTTGCTCTTGGCATCGGTGAGATCAGCCAGAGTGCGCGCCTGTTCAAGGACGAGCGCGCGCAGCGCATCAACGTCATCGGGAAGGTCCGCTTCGAGGAGCATGAGCGCACTGAATCAGTCTGTGCGCACCCCGTCAAGCAGCAATCTGCGGCGCGATCGGACGGCGCCCGCCATGCACGCGGCGCCAGTCCAAACCCTCAAGCAAAGCGCCCAGTTGAGCGGCCGTCAGCCGCATCACGCCCTCCTGGATCCGGGGCCATCGGAAGGTGCCTTGCTCGAGCCTCTTAGCCATCAGGCACAGGCCTGTTCCATCCCACCAGATGAGCTTGATCCGGTCGGCGCGCTTGGCGCGGAACACGTAGATCACGCCGGAATAGGGCTTGCCGCCATACTCTGCTGCCGCCAGCGCGGCGAGCGAGTCCGCTCCGTTCCGGAAATCCACGGGCCGCGTCGCCACCATCACCTTGGCGCCGGGCGCAGGACCAATCATCGCGGCACCTGCAATGCCTTCAGCACGGTAGTTGCCAGGTCAGGCTTTGCTGTGCGCCCGATCCGCACTACGGCACCGGCCACCTCAACTTCGATCGCGACATCATCCGATAAGGGCTTGGGGCAGTCTGCAACCACCGGAATGAAAGCAGGCCCCGCGTCGTGTTCGACCGGCCGGGTTGCCTCGAGTGCATACCGCAGCTCCCGCCGCCAGGTGTAAAGCAGCGATGTGCAGATATCATGTTCGCGGGCAAAGGCCGCGATGTTACCGCAGCGCTCCATCTGCGCGACTATCGCCAGCTTCTGCTCCAACGTCCAGGTCCGCCGGCGGCCCGCCATAGCCCGCAGGACCTCGGCACGCCCCATGGGCTCCAGACCCACTCCAGACCTGGTGTCCAGTCCGCTCGTAAGGATGCCATGTTCCACAACCCCAAGCGTCTGAACCAATCAGCCGTCAGCGCAAGGTGGGGTCCAGACACCGCTTACTGTAGATCAACCCTGAAGAAATATCATGGCGGCGGCAAACATCGGCAACCCTGACACCTGGCGCAAACGCCTCGGACAAAATCTGCAGCCGTTCCTCATCGCTCCACCGCAGACGCCGCTCCGGCTCCGAAAACACCGTCACCTGACCCATCGATCACTCCTAAGCACGCTCACAAGAGCACGCTTAAGAGCGCTCGCTTCCTACCCGCACAAGGCGGCCCACGCCGGATAGATACGCCGTACCTCACCGTGCAGCACTTTATACCGTTACTTCGGCGCCCAGACGAGATGATAGCGATGATGAAACGCAATACGGCGAAGCCAAAGGTAGTGTGACTGCCTGAACGATATGCAATAGCATGTGGCTGAAGCCAGTATCCGACTGAAGTCGGAGGGAGTCCTCCCAATAAGGGGACTCTAAAGAACTTGATCGCCGCCCGCCATCGGGCAAACTGGCCGCGGAGAAGGAGCACACCACCATGCCACGATTGCGCGAGGTTCCCCGCCACGAAGTCAGCGATCCCTATATCTTGCGGCTTTATGAAACGCTGTTCGGGCCGCGCGATCCGGTGGCAGAGCCCGGCACGGCCACCGGCACGCCCGGCAATTGGTGGACCGTGTTTGCAGCTGTGCCCGATGCCTTTCGCCACACCACCGAAGGCTTTGGCTTTTACCGCTCAAGCCGCCGCGAATTGCCCGCCACCTTGCGCGAACTTGGCCAATTGCGCGCCGGATGGCTGGTGGGATCGCGCTTTGTCTATAGCCAGCATATGAAGGCCGCGCGCTTTGCCGGGCTTACCGACGAACAGGCTGAAAGCGTGCGCCACTGGCCGGTTGCCACCTGTTTCGACGCGGTGCAGCGCGCGGTGCTGGCCTACACCGATGCGCTGGTGTTGCAGCATGGCCGGATGGATGAGGCGCTGTTTGATGAGCTGAAAAAGCATCTCAGCGAGGTGCAGATCATCGAGCTTACCTATGTCACCTGCACCTATATGATGCACGGCGTGATGGCCCGCGCGCTCCGGCTCGAATATGACGACGTGCCCGACCCCATCACCGAAGTGCCCGCGCCCGATGGGGCCACGGCTGATGTGATGGGTATGGTTGATAACCGGCCCAGAAAGGAGCCTCGCTGATGCCCTATCACCACCTTGCGCTGGCGGCGAAAGACATGGCCGCGATCCACCATTTCTACGAGGCGATCATGGGTTTCGAACTCGTCAAGGTCGAGATCGCCCCTGTCATGGGTGGCGGCTGGGGCAAGCATTTCTTCTACCGCATGGACGGAGATGACAGCCGCTTTATCGCCTTTTGGGAACTGCACGATGTGCCGGGACAGGACGCGCACCAGCATGATCTCAACAAGGCTGCTGGCACGCCGCAGGGCACCAATCACTATTCCTTCGCCGTCGCCAGCGCCAAAGAACTGGATGCCAAGCGCGCCCATTGGCAGGCCCACGGCCTCGATGTGCTGGAGATCGACCACAATTGGTGCAGGTCAATCTACACCCGCGACCCCAACGGCAATATGGTGGAATATTGCCTCACCACCGGCACATTTACGCCCGAAGATCGCGAGCGCGCTCTTGCTGCGCTGGAAGAGACCACCATGCACCCCTCGCCCCCGCCTGCCAGCGTTAAACATTGGGCGCGCGAGGGAGCGTAAGGTCGGTGCGGCAGGGGGACAAGGTAAGGTTTTTTAACCATTTTTGCGCTATCGACTGAGGCTCGATAAAAGCTGGCTTTCTCGCCTGCCTGCCGCAAGGATGCCCGATGGCGCTTGGTTTTCTCAAATCTACCCGCAATGAAAGCGCTGCGGCTGCAGCGCCTCCAGCAGTTCCGGGTAAGAACAATGCGCGGGTGCTGGAGGAAGTCGAAAATCTTGGCATCGGGATTTTCTGGGCCACCAATGCCGAAGGGGTGGTGACTTTCCTTTCGCAGGCCGCCGCAGGCGAATTTGCCGCTGCCGGGGTTGCAGTAGAGGGCAAAGCATTGACCGCCCTGTTTCGCGATGCCGAAATGCTTCCGGGCAGCGGATCACAGCGCGCGTTGGCCTTCAAATGCAAGACCCACGCGCGCATTGATGATCACATCGTCGAATTCACTGTGCCGCGCGCAGGCGGCGGTGAGCCCTCCACCCGGTTCTGGCGGATCAACGGACGCGCGCTGATGGGCGCTAATGGCGATTTTCTGGGCTATCGCGGCAACGCCATCGATATCACCGCGCAATATGCCCACGAAGTGCGGGTCGCGCGGGCCTCGCAGGTTGATGAACTCACCGGCCTTGCCAATCGCCGCAAGCTGACCGAACGCCTTACGGCAACACTCACCGCTTTCCGGCAGGCACGACGCAGCTGTGCGCTGATGATGCTCGATCTCGATCGCTTCAAGCAGGTCAACGACACGATGGGTCACCACGCAGGCGATGACTTGCTGCAACAGGTTGCCAAACGGCTGACCACGATTTTTGCTGATCGCGGCGAGATCGGACGCCTGGGAGGTGATGAATTCCAGATCCTGCTGCCCGATATCGATGATCGCGGCACCTTGGGCGAATTGGCGAACCGCATCGTGCAATCGCTGTCACAGCCCTATCAGATCAATGGCCAGCGCGCGATCATTGGCACATCGGTGGGAATTGCGATTGCCCCTTATGACGGGGTTGATGCTGAAGAACTCACGCGGGCAGCGGATATGGCGCTGTATGCGGCAAAGGAGACGCGCGGCACCTTCCGGTTTTTCACCAGCGATCTCAGCGCAGCGGCCAATCGCGCTGCCGAACTGGCGGGCGATCTGCGCGATGCCATCGAGAGCGGTGCGCTTGGCGTTTCCTATCAACCACTGGTTGATCCGGCGAACCACAAGGTGCGGTGTTTCGAGGCGTTGCTGCGCTGGGAACATCCGGTGCATGGTGATATCTCACCGAGCATTTTCGTCCCGATTGCCGAGGAAAATGACCTGATTGGCAAGCTGGGCAACAGAGCGCTTAGGCAGGCCTGCACCGATGCTGTGCAATGGCCCGGCACTGTGCGGATTGCAGTCAATGTTTCGGCCAAGCAATTCTTGAAGCCCGGCTTTTCCCGTCAAGTCGCCGCCGCGCTCGAAGCCTCAGGCCTTGCCCCTGCCCGGCTGGAGCTGGAAATCACCGAAAGCGTGTTTGTCGGCGACCTGGAAGGCGTTGATGCGGTATTCCGCGAATTGCGCAAGCTGGGCGGGCGGCTGGTGCTGGATGATTTCGGCACGGGCTATTCCTCGCTTGGCTATCTGCGACACGGCCATTTCGACAAGATCAAGATCGATCAGAGCTTTGTGCGCGGCTGCACCGAAAGCGGCGACACCAATCCTGCTATCATCACCGCGATTGTCGCGCTGGCCAAAGCGCTCGGCATGGAAACCGTTGCCGAAGGGGTCGAGGCCATGGACGAGCTGGCGCTGGTGCGTGACCGCGGTGCCGATCTGGTGCAGGGCTATATCTTCTCCGCCGCCATGGCGCAAAGCGAGGTGCTGGCCGGCTTTGCAGGGGGCGAGATGCATTGCGAGCCGTCCGGGCCGCCGCGCCACCGTTCCGAACGCATCAGCATTTTGCGCAAGGTCGGTCTGATCCACGAAGATCACTATTACGACGTGATCTTGCGCAATATGTCCAAAACCGGCGCGCGGATTGTGGGCCTTGCCGGAGTTCCCAAAGGGACCGAAGTGGTGCTTGATCTGGGCAATGGGCAATTGGTGGTGAGCAAGGTCGTGAACACCAGCGAAAACAGTCAGGGCCTCCAGTTTGAAACCCCGCTGATTGCCGATGGCAACGGCGGGTTCATGACGCGCCACCGCATTTCACCCTATGCGCTGGCAGAGGCAGGCATTCCGCTCGCGGCGCTGGGTGCAGGGGCTTTCCCGCTTGCCAAATGGCGCGAGACGCAGCGCAGCGTGCCCAAATTCGTGCAGCTCGAACTGGGCAGCTAACGCTGGCGCAGTTCAACCTCGGCTTTCATCGGCAGAATATCGAGCATCAGGCGCCCTGCCCCGATCACGGCGCTGCGATAAAAGCGCAAGGCAAGGCCTTCGCGCCCCGCCGCAATCAGGCAGGTCGTCTCCTCGCCTTCGCCGAGCTGCCCTGCAAGCTGTGCGACCCATTGCGATTCGCTTTGCGCAAGGCCCGCGCCGCTGGGGGCTGCGATGCAGGCAGGCAGCGCCGTTTGACCATCAGAGCGCACCGGCGCGCGCGCTGTGGGCTCTGACAGATTGATCGTCTCGCCCCCTGCAAAGCTCGCAATCCTCGCGCGCCGCACATCCAGCGGCGGTTCGCGGTAAAAAGCCGCGCCGCGCGCATCGATCACCGTCACGCGCCCGCGCCCGGCCACGCGCGCGCTGGCTTGATCGGGGGCGACCACGAGCGCGGTGTCTTCATCAATCCCGAAACCAATCGGATCATAGCCATCGGTCTGGGCAAGCGCTGCCACCAGCCGGATCAACCGCGCGCGCTCTCCGAAATGTTGATCGACAAGACCTTGCCGCAGGAACCCCAGCCCGCGCTTTACCACCAAAGCCTCGCGCGCGGCGTCCTGCCCCGGAAGCAAGCTCCAAGGATCGCCGCCTGCAATCATCGGATTGGTCATGATCGCAGCGCCCGCGCTTGTCCCGCCGATCACCGCGCCTGCGGCAAAGCGCTGGCGGATGATTTCGAGCATCGCGGTTGGCTCCTCCCCGCCGCGCGTCAGGCCAGCGATAATCCGCGCCTGATCGCCGCCTGTGAACCAGATGCCGCCCACGCCTGCCAGCTTCATGATCTCACCCGGCGCTTCGCCATTGGCGGCCCAGGCGCTTTCATCCTCGCTGCTGGCGGGATCATCCACGCTGGCCAGCCGGATGATGCGAATGCGCCCTCGCGCCACCCCGCGCATTTCCAGCTGCGCGGCAAAAGTCGCGGCCGAGCGCGCCGGTTCAGCAGAGGCGGCAGGGATAATCGCAATCGGTGCATCGGGAGATGGCAACGCATCGAGAAAGGCGGCGAAAACCGCTTCGTTATCATCGGATAACCCGCCGCCAACGATCACCAATTGGCCTTGGGCAAAAGCGGGACAAGCCGCCGCCCACACCGCCGCCAACCAGATCATCAAATAGCGCATGAAAGCCCCCGTTCCGCCGCCAGACTGGCCGCGCGAGGGACAATACACAAGCGGTTAGATGATGCTGCCTGCGGTAAACCCAAGCGCAATCGTGAGCGCGCCCAGCCCTGCCGATAGCTGCCAGCGCAGGCGCAGAAAATCGGGCGCGGCAAAGCCCAGCGCGCGATCAACCAGCGGCGACAGCGCAATCAGCGTGCCGAGATACATCAGCGCAGGGCCGGGCCATTCCCACCCGAAACTCCACGGCATGAACAGCGCCACCGCAATCAGGCTCGGCATGACCGCGATCACATAGGCCCCAGTGGTCGCGCGGCCAGACTGCACCGCTTGGCCCCACCACACCCCGCCGAGAAAACTGAAAATCGCCGCCGCATAGGCAAAGCCGCCTGCCAGCGCTGAATAGCGCCATTCATGCCCGATCAGCACCAGCCCAAGACACAGGATTTGCGGCAGCAGCCCGGCATAGCCCAAAGCGCGGGCAGCAGGTGAAAGCGTCATTTTTCCGTCCATGCTAGGCCAAAAGCTTGCACGCCTGCCCGGTTCCCGCAAAAGGCAGGGGCAATGGGAGATGAGGGGAATGATGGACTTGTTTGATCTGACCGGCCGCGTGGCGATTATCACCGGCGGCAATGGCGGGCTTGGCCTTGCGATGGGGCGCGGGCTGGCGAAAGCGGGCGCGAATATCGCGATCCTTGCGCGCAATGCTGAGAAAAACGCCGCCGCGCGCGCCGAACTCGCAGGTTTGGGCGCGGGCGAAGTGGTGGCGCTCACCTGCGATATCGCAGACGAAGCCGAGATTGAAGCAGCGGTCGCGAGCGTCCTCAGCGAGCTGGGCCGGATTGATGTGTGTTTTGCCAATGCCGGAATTTCGGGCGCGGGCACGGCTATTCCCGACATCACGGCGCAAGGTTGGGATCACACCATGAACGTAAACACACGCGGCGCGGCGCTGGTTTACAAACACGTCACCCGCCACATGATTGCCCGCGCCGGGGAAGGCGATGCAGGCGGCAAGCTGATCGCGACATCATCGGGCCAATCGATTATGGGCGTTAATCGTTCATCCGATTACGCCGCCTCGAAAGCCGCGATGAACGGCCTCACCCGCGCCGCCGCCTTTGAACTGGCGCGCTATCAGATCACCGCCAATGCGCTGCTTTTCGGCTTTTACGAAACCGACATCACCGCCAAGGCTGATCCGAAATTTGCCGAGTGGATGAGCCGCCGCATCCCCTTGCGCCGCCCCGGCGATCACGCCGGGCTTGAAGGGCTCGCGGTGTTCTTCGCCTCGCCCCATTCCGATTACATCACCGGGCAATGCTTACCCGTGGATGGCGGGCTGTGCATCAGCTAAGGCAGGGAACAGGGCGCGCGCGCAGCCGTTTGCGTGTGTGAACCCCTCCCAAGGATTGCCGCATAGTGCCTGACGATAACCTTTCTGATTTTGGCCCCGATTTCGACAAGTCTCTTGATGATCGCAGCCGCCAGCGCGCCGTGCCCGCCGGGCGCGTGGCGCGGCTGGGCACTTTCGGGCGGCTGGTGGGCGGCGTGGCCAGCGGCATGGTGGCCGAAGGGGCGCGCAGGCTGGCGAGCGGCGATAGCATCAATGCGCGCGATCTCATCCTCACTCCCGGCAATGTTCAGCGCCTGACCGATCGCCTGTCGCACCTGCGCGGAGCGGCAATGAAAATGGGCCAGATGATCAGTCTGGATGCGGGCGATTTCCTGCCCGATGAGCTCTCCAAGATCCTTGCGACCTTGCGCGATCAGGCCAATTTCATGCCGACCAAGCAATTGGATCAGGTGCTTAAAAGTGAATGGGGCGCGGATTGGCGCAAGCAATTTCGCTGGTTCAACCCGCGCCCGATTGCCGCTGCCAGCATCGGTCAAGTGCACAAGGCGCTGACCCGTGATGGACAGGAACTCGCGATCAAGGTGCAATATCCCGGCGTTGCCAAATCGATCGATTCCGATGTTGATAATGTGGTGACGCTGCTCAAAATCGCAGGCTTTGCCCCGCCAGAGCTTGAAATGGAAAAGCTGATGGCGGCGGCGAAAAAGCAGCTTCACGAGGAAGCGGATTACCAGCGCGAGGGCGCGCAAATGCAGCTTTACCGCGAACAATTGGCCGATGTGCCGGGCTTTGTCGTGCCGCGCCTGCATGAAGGCCTGACGCGCGGTTCAATCCTCGCGATGAGTTTTGAAGAAGGCGTCGGGATTGAGGAATTGGGCAACGAGCCTGCCGAGCGCCGCGATGAAGTCTTTGCCCGCCTCATTCGCCTTGTCGCGCGCGAATTGTTCGATTTCGGCGTGATGCAGACCGATCCCAATTTCGCCAATTTCCGCTATCGCCGCGAGACGGGCGAGATTGTGCTCTTGGATTTCGGCGCGTGCCGTCCGGTCGATCCGGTGGTGGCCAATGGCTATCGCGGGATGCTGGAGGCGGGGCTTCAGGGCAATGCCGAAGAAGTCCTCGCCGCCACCATCGAGGCCGGCTTCATGATGCCGATTGTCGCCGAAAAGCACCCCGAACGCGTCAATCGCATGATCGATATCGTCATCAACGAAATGCGCGAGGATGCGCCGTTTGATTTTGGCGACCGCGCCTTTATCCCGCTCCTGCGCGATGAAGGCATGGCGATTGCGCAGGACAAGGACACTTGGGCCTTCCCCCCGATTGAAACCCTGTTCGTGCAGAGGAAGGTTTCGGGCACAGCCCTGCTTGGCGCGCGATTGAAGGCCAAGGTCAATATCCGCCGCATCACCGAGGAAGTGCTTGCCAGCACCTCCCCGATGCCTGCGCGCGCGGCCTAGCTGCGTTCAGCCCTGCTGGCGCGCAATCCAGCCATCAATATGCGCATCCAGCACATCGAGCGGCACGGCCCCGTTTTCCAGCACTGCATCGTGAAAGGCGCGCAGATCAAACCCCGTGCCGAGCGCGGTCTCGGCGCGGGCGCGCAGTTCGCGGATTTTGAGCTCGCCAATCTTATAGGCGAGCGCCTGCCCCGGCGTGGTGATATAGCGATTGACCTCAGCATCGATATTGGCAGGCGAGAGCGCGGTCGTCTTCAGCATGAAATCAACCGCCTCTTGCTTTGACCAGCCCTTGGCGTGGATGCCGGTGTCCACCACCAGCCGCGCCGCGCGCCACATTTCGTAAGCCTGTCCGTCGTCAGAACATTTGGCGCAGATCGCGGCGTAAATTAGCGGAGTTCGGGCCTCGTCTGGGGGTTGATGTTAAGCGGCGAGCTTGCGGTGTTGCAAGCGCCGATATTCGATGGTC
>Ga0213830_1000830_pt1 | contig 9847 bp, 7 predicted proteins | sample SWATP11_FD_161661 | JGI IMG/M metagenome (GOLD analysis project Ga0213830, IMG submission 161661) | Coastal seawater microbial communities from Marineland, Florida, United States - SWA TP1 #1 | ecosystem: Environmental > Aquatic > Marine > Coastal | place: USA: Florida | collected 2016-08-06
GTCCCAGCCCTGCTCGAGGCGATCCGGACCTGAAAATAACAATATCGCCAGCTCTTCCCTCACCATGAAGAATCGGCTGCCAAAACCCAAACAGGCGTTTTTACACAGCCTCGACCCAGATTGTGTCGCTTATAATGATCGCCATGGTTGTCAGGGCATGACAGTATCTGCCGAAAATATACACACAGCATAAAGCAGTCGGCTTTGCGCTCTCATCCCGGCCAATCGGTTAGCTGGATACGGTTGCCGACCACTGGTGTTTGTGTCTGCACTGCTGCGATCTGTCTCCCGATCGGCTTTTATCAGTTGCTGATCCTTGGGCTGATCTCAGCGCCGTCACAACGGAACCGCATGTGATTGGGCATCAGGCATGTTCGGCAGCTTGATTAAACGCCCGGACCCCACAAATTAGACGCATGTCCGCGCTCTCTCTTGAAATCGCCTTGTTGGGCACTGGAATATTGCTGTTCCTGACTGTCGTTGCCGGCACGTTATCGAGCCGCTTCGGTTTGCCAGCCCTCATCGGTTTCCTTGCGCTTGGCATGCTCGCGGGAGAAGACGGGCCTGGCTCACTGGCATTCGACAATTATGAATTTGCCCAAGTTATTGGCGTTGTATGCCTCGTCTTCATCCTTTTCTCGGGCGGTCTTGATACGGCTTGGCAAACAGTTCGCAAAATTGCAGCGCCGGCGCTCGTTTTGGCCACTTTGGGAGTGATGCTGAGCGCCCTGATCACGGGCGTCGCAGCAATTATTCTTTTGGATTTCAATTTGCAGCAGGGCCTGTTGCTTGGCGCAGTTGTTGCTTCGACCGATGCTGCGGCAGTGTTCGCAATCCTGCGTTCAAAAGGAGTTGATCTGCGTAGCGATGTGCAGGCGTTGATCGAGTTTGAATCCGGTTCAAACGACCCGATGGCAATTTTTCTCGTCGGGGCGATACTTATGTTCATCGCTGCTCCGGTTTTTGCGCCAGGTCCGCTCGCCTTCGATTTCGGATTGCAGATGCTGCTGGGTGTCGTGGTCGGTGCTGGCGTTGGCTATCTGTTGCCCGAGATCCTTGTCCGAGGGCACTTCCGCTATGGTGGCCTCGGTTTTGTAATCTCAATTGCCGCCGCATTGGTAGCTTTCGGCGCGGCAGAGGTCGTTGGCGGCAATGGATTTCTGGCTGCCTATGTCGGTGGCATTGTTGCTGGCAATCGCAGCTATTCTGCCAAACGCGCGGTGAGCACGTTCCATGACGGCATTGCATGGCTTGCGCAGGTGGTGATGTTTCTCACTTTGGGATTGCTTGCGGCTCCGGCAAAACTACTCGACATCGCGGGGTCAGGCATGGCGATCACTGCCGTTTTGATGCTGGTGGCCCGACCACTCAGCGTTTTTATTTGCCTTGCTCCATTCCGCTTTGATTGGAGGGCTAAATTGCTTGTCTCTTGGGCTGGATTGCGCGGCGCCGTGCCCATTGTCCTTGCTACTTTCCCGATCGTGGCTGGCGTCGATGGGGCGTTCATCATCTTCAACATCGTGTTTTTCGTTGTCTTGCTGTCAAGCCTCATACAGGGGCCTACCCTCGGTCTGCTCGCACGCAAACTGGGTTTGACACGCGAGGCCGAGATCATTGCGGAAACTGCACCGGACTTGGCTAAGGGCGACCAATCCGCCAAGGTGGCCACTTAAGCTGTAAGGGAGGTGAATGTGCCCGGCCATATTCTTGTTGCGACCGATCTTTCTCACCGCTCCGATGTGGCGGTTGAGCGTGCCGCAGCACTCGCTGAGCGCTTCGCCGCCGAGCTAACTATTCTTCATGTGGTTGAGGAGGATCAGCCCTACCGCATGTTCGAGGCAGAGAAGGCACTTGCACGCGCCGTGCTTGAAAAGCAGGCTCAGGGGCTTGCGGCGGGGCTCAGTGTTGATCTGCTGGTCAAGACTGGCGACCCATTTGAGCAAATTGGCCGCGTCGCCAGCGAAGGAGACTTCGATCTCATTGTGATCGGACGCCACCGCAAACGTCTTGTGCGTGATTTGTTTGTGGGCACAACCGCAGAGCGTGTCGTGTGGCATGGCACTCATCCGGTTCTGTTGGTCAAGGCTGCATCGACCGCACCTTACCAGCGCGTTGCCATTGCCGTTGATGGGTCGGAGCCTTGCGCAGAAGCCCTGCGGGTCGCCAAGGCGCTGGATTTCACGAATGGGGCCCGCGTGCGAGTGGTCCATGCGCATGAACCCTTTGCCAAAACAATGCTGGCCGGTCACGGCAATGCGCAGGCGGTTTGGGACCATGTGGATTCAGAACTCGCTTCTGCCCGCAGGAACATGATCAAATTTCTGGAAGATCGCGGCCATGGCGATCTGGCAAGCACGATCTACATAGACGATGGCGCGCCCATCGACGTCCTGCGGTCATTCATCGAGGACAGTGGGAGCGATCTGCTGGTGATGGGAACCCATGGCCGCAGCGGGATTGGACGCCTGGTTCTGGGGAGCGTGGCAGAAGAAGCCTTGCGCACGCTTGAGATTGATATCCTCGCAGTGCCGCCGAAGCGGGCTTGAAACGGGTAACGACTGATAGGTGTTTCACATGGCGGGTTTGCCAGAGGAAGGCGGGGGTTTGCTTCGGCTGTCACCTGCAATTCTGCTCGGATGGCCCGCCGCATAGCACCTGACGCGGTGCACGAATGCGGTGAACGCTGTCGCTGCTGCGATGGTTTGCAACCGATTGGTTGTGCAGCCTGCCAGAAGCGTCATAAGCTGCGCCGCCCCTAACAAACCACAGAACAGCCCCTTGCCCTCTGATTTTATTCCTCAATCCTTTCGTCTTGCAGCAATCGCGCGGCTTCATGCGGCAAGGCGCGGTGCGGCCCTGCAATCGAGCAACCGATGATGTCTGATCTTGCCATGGTGCTTGCGCTGCTGGCGGCAGCGGTGGTGATGTTCGCGATCAATCGGCCGCGCATGGATGTGGTTGCCGTCATGATGATGGTCGCCCTGCCGCTCACCGGCGTGATTTCCATGACCGAAGCGCTGATGGGTTTTGCCGATCCTAACATCATCCTGATCGCCGCTTTGTTTGTGATCGGCGAGGCGCTGGTTCGCACAGGCGTTGCGCAGAGGATTGGCGATTGGCTGGCAAGGCAGGCAGGCGCGAGCGAAAACCGCCTCACCGCGATGTTGATGCTGACTGTGGGCGCGACCGGATCGTTCATTTCATCCACCGGAGTGGTCGCGATCTTTATCCCGATTGTGCTGCGGATTGCACGGCGCTCTGCCATTCCGGCAGGTCGCCTGATGATGCCTTTGTCGATCGCAGCGCTCATCAGCGGGCTGATGACACTGGTTGCGACCGCACCCAATCTGGTCGTGAACGCGGAACTGATGCGTCAGGACTTTGAGGGCTTTGGCCTGTTCGCCGTCACGCCTTTTGGGATTGTCTTCCTGCTGTTGGCGGTCGCCTATATGAGTTTTGCCCGACGCTATCTTGCGCCCGGCCCTGCGCCCGCATTGCCTGAACGCGCAGCGCTGACCGGATGGGTGGATGATTATGATCTTGCCACCCGCGAATATCGCCTGCGCCTGCGTCCGGGATCGGATCTTGCCGGGCGGCGGCTCGACGAGCTTGATCTGAGGGCGAGCGCGGGGATCAACATCATTGCGATTGATCGCGGCAATCGGTTTCGCCGCCAGTTGGTGCATCCCCGCGCCGACACGCGGTTGGAAGATGGCGACACGCTGTTGATTGATTACAATCCGCCCCGCAAGGGCGACGGCTTTGATCTTGCCGGTTTCATAAAGCGGCACAATCTCGCCAAATTGTCGCTTTCGGGCCAATGGTTTACCGATAAATCGCAGGAAATCGGCATGGCCCAGCTGATCGTGCCACCCAATTCCCGGCTGATTGGCAAGACTGTGGTCGAAGTGAATTTCCGCACCCGTCACCGCTTGTCGGTGATTGGGATGAAGCACGGCTCCAAACCGGTCGCAACCAGCGTGATTGAGGAGCCGCTGCGTTCGGGTGATACCTTGCTCACTGTCGGGCCGTGGGCAGCGATCAGGGCGCTTGCCAATGAGCGGCGTGATCTGCTGCTGCTGGATCTTCCCGCCGAATTCGACGAGGCCGTGCCCGCCCGGCACCGCGCACCGTTGGCGATTGGCGTGCTGGGGCTTGTTATCTTTATGATGGCCTTCAGCATTGTTCCCAATGTGCAGGCCGCGCTGATCGGTTGCCTGCTGCTCGGAGCCTTTCGCTGCATCGACATGCCTTCGGCCTATCGCTCGATCCACTGGCAAAGCCTGGTGCTGATTGTCGGGATGCTGCCTTTCTCGCTGGCGCTGGAACGCACCGGCGGGGTGGATATGGCGGCACAGGCCATTCTGGAGGTGCTCGATGGCAGTTCCCCAAGAGTGGTGCTCGCCGTGATTTTCGTGGCGACGGCTGCCCTCAGTCTGTTCATTTCGAACACGGCAACCGCAGTCCTGATGGCCCCGGTCGCGCTCAAGATCGCAAGCGCGCTGGACGCCTCGCCCTATCCCTTTGCGATGACAGTGGCGCTCGCTGCATCGGCGGCTTTCATGACACCGGTCTCCTCGCCGGTGAACACGCTGGTGGTGGGGCCGGGTAATTACCGTTTTTTCGATTTTGTGCGGATCGGCACGCCCTTTGCCATCATCTGCCTTGTCACCAGCGTCGTGCTTGTGCCGATTATCCTGCCATTTTAGCAGCCTGCGCGCCTTCGCGGCTTGCATGATGCAACACGGCTCTGCCACAAGCAAAATGACACCAATCATCGGGATGGCGGGAAACGATGGCGCACGGGCAGTCTGAGCACCGCGAGGCACAATCGTGGCACGATAAAGGCGACGATGTCGTATTGGCCACGCTTGAAAGCAGCCCGCAAGGCCTCGCGCATGAAGAGGCAGAGCGCAGGCTTGGGATCTATGGTCGCAACGCCTTGCCTGATGCGAGGCGCGTGCATCCCGTCATCCGTTTTCTGAGGCATCTCAACAACCCCCTGATTTATCTCCTGATGGTGGGGGCGGTGGCGGCGGCGGTGCTGGGCCATCCGGTGGACACCGTGGTGATCTTGCTGGTGGTGATCGTCAACACCACAGTCGGCTTTGTGCAGGAAGGCAAGGCCGAAGAAGCGCTCGCCGCGATCAAGGACATGATCGCAGCCCATGCGCTGGTGCTGCGTGATGGCGCACGGGTGCAGGTGGCGGTTGGTGATTTGGTGCCGGGCGATATCGTGGTGATCGAGGCGGGCGACCGCGTGCCCGCCGATCTGCGTCTGCTGCGCGCCAGAGGGCTGTTGATTGATGAAGCCGCGCTGACCGGCGAATCGGTTGCGGCGGAGAAGAACGAGGGCATAGTCGCCGCCGATGCGGCCTTGGGTGATCGCACCAACATGGCCTTTTCCGGCACGCTGGTGGCAGCAGGCCAGGCAACTGGGGTGGTGGTGGCGACGGGGCTCGCCACGCAAATCGGCCGGATCAGCGCGCTGATTGGTGAGGTGGAAACCATCACCACGCCCCTGCTACGCCAGATTGGCAGCTTTGCCCGCAAATTCAGCCTGTTCGTGCTGGCAGCGGGCGCTGCGCTGTTTGCCTTTGCGATTGGCCTGCGCGGTTTTGACTGGGGCGATGCGCTGATGGCGGTGGTGGCGCTGGCGGTGAGCGTGGTTCCCGAAGGCCTGCCTGCGGTCATCACCATCACGCTGGCGATTGGCGTGCGCCGCATGGCCGCGCGCAAGGCCGTGATCCGCAAGCTGCCGGCGGTCGAGACCTTGGGCGCGACCTCGGTGATCTGTTCCGACAAGACCGGCACGCTCACCCGCAATGAAATGACCGCGCATCATGTGATCCTGGCGGACAAGCGTCTGGTGGTGAGCGGGGCAGGCTATGCGCCCGAAGGCACGATTGCTCTTGAAGGGGCAGGTGATGAGGCCGCAGCCCTGGCCGCTGCCGAACCGATCATCCGCTGTGCGCTGTTATGCAATGATGCGAGCCTGTCGGAACAGGACGGCCTGTGGAGTGTGCAGGGCGATCCGATGGAAGGCGCGCTGGTGACGCTGGCGATCAAGGCGGGGACGGATCCGGCCACCACCCGCGCCCAGTGGCCACGCCGCGATGAAATCCCCTTCGATGCTGCGCACCGTTTCATGGCAAGCCTGCACACAGCCCCCGATGGCAGCGCGGTGATTTTTGTCAAAGGCGCACCCGAAGCGCTGTTCGCCATGGCGCCCGCCCCGTTTGATGCCGCCATGTGGAACGCCCATATCGAAGCCGCCGCAAGCGAGGGCGAGCGGGTGCTGGCCTTTGGGATCAAGCGGCTGGAAAGCGTGCCCGACCGGCTCACTTTCGAGGATGTAACATCAGGCGTCGAACTGGCCGGGCTTATCGGTTTTGTCGACCCGCCGCGCCCCGAAGCCATCGCCGCGATTGCCGAATGCCGGTCGGCCGGCATTGCTGTGAAGATGATTACCGGCGATCACGCGGCCACCGCGCTTGCCATCGCAAGGCAGTTGAAGCTCGCCGATGATCCGCGGGTGATGACCGGAGCTGAGCTTGACGAGGTGAGCGAGGCCGATTGGCCGCGCATCGCGCGCGAGGTTGCGGTGTTCGCCCGCACCAGCCCCGAACACAAGCTGCGCATCGTGCGCGCGCTGCAATCGGATGGCTCGATCGTCGCCATGACGGGGGACGGGGTCAATGATGCGCCTTCCCTGAAACAGGCCGATGTCGGCACGGCCATGGGCATCAAGGGCACCGAAGCCGCCAAGGAGGCTTCCGATGTGGTGCTGCTCGATGATAATTTCGCCACGATTGTCCACGCGGTCGAGGAAGGCCGCACTGTCTATGACAATATCCGCAAGCTGATCACCTGGACGCTGCCCGCAAACGGCTCGGAAGTCTTTGCCGTGATCGCCGCAATCCTTGTGGGCTTTACCCTGCCGATGAGCGCAACGCAGGTCTTGTGGGTCAATCTGCTCCTGTCGGCAACGCTCGGCCTGTCACTCGCCTTTGAACCGACCGAGCCCGGCATCATGCAGCGCCCGCCGCGCTCACCCCATGCAGGCCTGCTCTCGCCCTTCCTGATCTGGCGCGTGGCGCTGGTCTCCAGCCTGCTGGGCGGCGCGTCGCTGGCGCTGTTTTTTATGGCGCTCGCGCGCGGGGATAGTCTCGAATATGCCCGCACCATGGTGGTGAGCATGGTGGTGGTGGGCGAGATTTTCTACCTGTTCAACGTGCGCTATCTCACGATTGGTTCGGTGACCTTGCGCGGTATTCTGGGCACACCCGTCGTGCTGCTGGCGATCAGCGTGGTGACAATCGGCCAATTGGCCTTTGTCTATGCGCCCTTCATGAACCAGGCGTTCGGCAGCAGCCCGCTTGAGTTTGTTGATGGCGCGCTGGTTATCGCGTTGGGCGCAGCTTTGCTGGTGGTGCTGGAAGCGGAAAAGCAAGTGTTGCGGCGGACAGGCTGGTTCAAGGAATTGAAGTCATGAGCGATGCAAGATCCCATTACCAACGCCTGATCAAGGCGGTGGAGGACATGCCGGCTCTTGCGACTGCCGTGGTCCATCCGTGTGACGAGGTGTCGCTGGCAGGCGCTTTGCAAGCTGCCGAGCACAACCTGATCGCGCCGGTGCTGGTTGGCCCGCCGCAGCGGATTGCGGCAGCAGCAAAGGCGCTGGACACAGATATCAGCGCCTTTCCCCTGATCGCCTCTGAACACAGCCATGACAGCGCGGCTAAGGCCGTGGCGCTGGCGCGTGAGGGCAAGGTGGGGGCGCTGATGAAGGGGAGCCTGCACACTGACGAAGTGCTCTCCGCTGTGCTTGCCCGTGACACTGGCATTCGCACAGAGCGCCGCTTGTCGCATTGCTTTGTGATGGATGTGCCGGGGCACGCAGAACCGCTGATTATCTCGGATGCGGCGATCAACATTGTCCCTGATCTGGCAGCCAAGGCGGATATCACCCAGAACGCGATTGATCTCGCCCATGCGCTGCGCTTTGCCGAAGTGCGCGTGGCGGTGCTGTCAGCCATGGAAGTGGTCAATCCCAAGGTTCCCTCCACGCTTGAGGCGGCCGCGCTGTGCAAGATGGCCGATCGTGGGCAGATTACCGGCGCGCTGATCGACGGGCCGCTCGCACTGGATAATGCGATTGATGCAGAAGCTGCGCGCATCAAGGGCATTGTCTCGTCTGTGGCCGGCCGCGCCAATGTGCTGATCGTGCCTGATCTGGATGCCGGCAATATGCTGGCCAAAAGCCTGACGTTTCTTGCCAATGCCAATGCGGCAGGAATTGTGATGGGCGCGCGGGTGCCGGTGATCCTGACCAGCCGGGCCGATAGTGTGATGGTGCGGCAAACCTCCTGCGCGGTCGCCGTGCTGGTGGCGAGCGCGCGGTGAGCGGGGCTGCGTCATCTTCGGCAAGCGCGCTGATGGTGCTGAACGCGGGCTCGTCCAGCATCAAATTTGCCGCTTTTGCCGCGCAAGATGGCCTGCCGCTGCTGCTGCGCGGCCAGATCGAAGGGCTGGGCGTGCGCCCGCGTCTGGTGATCTCGGGCGACGCCGGAGCCCACACCCGCGACATCACTTGCGCGAGCCATGCCGAGGCAACCGAGCTTATCCTCCACGAGCTGGGTCAGCAGCTTGCAGGGCGCGCACTTGCCGGTATCGGCCACCGCGTGGTGCATGGCGGCACACGCTTCAGCGCGCCGGTGCGGATGGACGGGGCGGTGCTCGACTACCTTCACGGCCTCATCCCGCTCGCCCCGCTGCACCAGCCGCACAATCTTGCGCCGATCCGCCAGCTTGCCGCAGCGCGTCCCGAAGTGCCCCAGATCGCCTGTTTCGACACTGCCTTTCACGCCCGCCAGTCGGAGCTTGCCACCCGCTTTGCCTTGCCGCGCGCGCTGCATGAGGAAGGCGTGCGCCGCTATGGCTTTCATGGCCTGTCCTATGAAAGCGTGGTCGCCAGCCTTGCCCGGCATGCGCCGCATCTTGCGGACAAACGCCTTGCCATCGCGCACCTCGGCAATGGCGCAAGCCTGTGCGCGGTGCACCGGGGGCAGTCGGTCGCCTCGACCATGGGCTTTACCGCGCTGGACGGGTTGATGATGGGGACGCGCAGCGGGAGCCTTGATCCCGGCGTCTTGCTGTGGCTGATCGATGAAAAGGGCATGGATGCCCGCGCCCTTGAAGCCCTGCTGTATCAGCAATCGGGACTGCTTGGTGTGTCCGGCCTGTCGTCCGATATGCGGGTGCTGCGCGCCAGCGAGGCGCAAGGCTCGCGCGAGGCAATTGCCCTGTTTACCTATCGCATCATCCGCGAGATCGGCTCGCTGGCTGCCGCGCTTGGCGGGCTCGATGCGCTGATCTTCACCGCAGGAATTGGCGAGAATGACGCCGCCACCCGCGCCGAAGTGGTGGCGGGCCTCGGCTGGCTGGGGCTGGCAATAGACCCCGCCGCCAATCAGGCAGGACACGCCCGCATCAGCCCCGAAGGCGCAGCAGGCGAAGTGTGGATCATCCCGACCGACGAGGAAGGCATGATCGCCGCCCAGCTCTGGCGCCTGCTGCAATCAGCCTAGACGCGCGGCGCGCGGCGCACCGGTTCAGGCGTGCAGGTTGTGCTCGAACTCGCGTTCCAGCGGGCCGGGAATATCGAGATCGCCTTCAACCTCGCGCTCATCCTCGAGCGGGGGGTTGAAGGGGTTTTGCCAGAATTTGAGCGTTTCCTGCGTTGCCGCCGTCATAGCGCCGAACCAGAAATTGATCACCGGCTCCCACATGGCCAAGGGGTTGAACAGGGCGTAAGGTTCCTTGTCTGACATACGCTTCAGGCTCC
>Ga0213830_1000834_pt1 | contig 9816 bp, 9 predicted proteins | sample SWATP11_FD_161661 | JGI IMG/M metagenome (GOLD analysis project Ga0213830, IMG submission 161661) | Coastal seawater microbial communities from Marineland, Florida, United States - SWA TP1 #1 | ecosystem: Environmental > Aquatic > Marine > Coastal | place: USA: Florida | collected 2016-08-06
ATACAGAACGATGAAAAAATCTTACCAAGTAGGTCGTCTGACGTGAATTCACCGGTTATCTCACATAGTGCCTGGTGAGCCAAGCGCAATTCTTCAGCGAGTAACTCGCCCGCCATAGCGTCATGCAGTTGTTGTTCGCCTGTGCTTACATAACTGTAGGCTTGGTCGAGTGCGTCTATGTGTCGTCTGCGCGCAATAAATTGACCTTCAGTTGTAGTATCGAAGCCCATGGTTTTTGCCAGATGTGCTTTTAGCGTGTCGACGCCGCTACCTTCTTTGGCTGATAGATTAATGACTGAGATATCGCCTTGCTCGGTGGCAACCGTGCTTTGTCCAATATCTAAGGTACTAAGGTCGGCTTTGTTGCGAACTACGGTAACGGGGATGCCTTGTGGCAATCGGGCCATAAATTCTGGCCATATTTCATAAGGGTCGATAACAGCAGTTGCGGTAGAGTCTACAACGAATAATACGTGGTCCGCTTCATTGATAGCTTGCCACGCGCGCTCAATACCAATTTGTTCCACTTTATCTGGGCTTTCTCGAAGTCCTGCTGTGTCGATAATGTGCACCGGCATACCATCAATGTGAATATGCTCTTTAAGCACGTCTCGCGTGGTACCAGCGATATCGGTAACAATGGCGCTATCTCGTCCTGCCAGGGCGTTTAATAAGCTCGATTTACCGGCGTTAGGTCGCCCCGCAATCACCACCTGCATACCTTCGCGCAACAAGGTGCCTTGTTTAGCCTGTTCGCGCACTTTGGTTAAGCTTTGCATAATTGCGCTTAAGTCACCTGATACTTTCCCGTCAGATAAGAAATCAATTTCTTCTTCAGGAAAATCGATGGCCGCCTCTACGTACATACGAAGATGCACGATTTGGTCAGATAGCGTTTGAATTTGTGTAGAAAACTCACCCTGTAGCGAGCGCAGCGCACTTTTGGCTGCCTGTTTAGAGCTTGCATCAATCAAGTCAGCAATCGCCTCTGCTTGAGCAAGGTCTAACTTATCATTTAAAAAGGCCTGTTCACTGAATTCACCTGGATTGGCAAGCCGGGCATGGCCCGTTGCAAGTACGGCATCAATCAGCATGTCCATGACAACTTGACCGCCATGGCCCTGCAGTTCAAGTACATCTTCACCGGTAAATGAATTAGGCCCTTTAAAAAACAGTGCTATGCCCTGGTCTATTACGCTGTTGTTAGCATCAACAAACGGAGTATAGGTCGCAAAACGTGGTGTTAGTGCGCTTGGTACTAACGCCTCAGCGATGGCTTTAGCCTTAGGACCTGAAACACGTACAATACCTACGCCGCCACGACCGGGTGCTGTCGCTTGTGCGGTAATAGTGTCGGTAGAAAGGGTGAGTGATTCCATAATTAGTCGCGGAAGTTCTTAAATTGGAAAGGTTGGCCTAAGTTCGACTCTTTAACCAGCGAAATCACTTGCTGCAAATCATCACGCTTTTTACCTGTTACGCGAAGTTCTTCGCCTTGAATAGCCGTTTGCACTTTGATTTTGGCGTCTTTCACCAGCTTCACAATCTTCTTCGCCATCGGCTGCTCAATACCTTCTTTAAAGGTAATGGTCTGACGGTAAGTTTTACCGTGGGCATCGTAGGGTTTAACATCCATAGATGAAGTGTCGACGTTACGTTTAGACATCGCCGTTCTAAACATGCTTTCCATTTGCTGAAGTTGGAATTCAGCTTCAGCTTTCATGACCACGGTTTTATCTTTGTACTCAAAGCTCGCGTCAATTCCGCGAAAGTCGAAACGCGTTGATAGCTCACGGCTTGCGTTTTCAGTGGCGTTGCGTACTTCTTCCATGTTGATTTCAGAAACAATATCAAATGATGGCACAGGTTATTCCTCTTAAGACAAAACAGCCCGCATAGGCGGGCTGTATAATTCATTGATCAGCGTGTTATTTACTGCTGATGCCCCGCTTCTCCATTGAAGCATAAATCATTTTGGCTTGAACCAAGGTAATCACGTTACTGACTAGCCAGTATAGTACCAGACCTGCAGGGAACCACAGGAAGAATACACTCATTGCTACCGGCATCCATTGCATGATTTTCTGCTGCATTGGATCAGTAATGGTGGTTGGCTGAAGTTTTTGCAATAGGTACATACTTGCGCCAGTTAGAATTGGCAGCACAAAGTATGGGTCTTTTGTAGAAAGGTCAGTGATCCAAAGCACAAAGTCTGCATGGCGTAGTTCAACACTTTCCATCAGTACCCAGTAAAGCGCAAGGAAGATAGGCATTTGCAGAAGAAGAGGTAAGCAACCGCCCATTGGGTTTACTTTCTCTTTGCGGTAAAGCTCCATCATAGCTTGAGACATTTTTTGTCTGTCGTCGCCAAAACGGTCTTTTAGCTGCTGCATCTTAGGTGCTAAGTTGCGCATACGTGCCATTGACTCGTATTGCTTCTTAGTTAGCCAGTACATCGCGCCTTTCACTACAATAGTGATAAGGATAATTGCCACACCCCAGTTATTAACTAGGCTATGAAGGAAGGTAAGAAGGGCGAACAGCGGCTGTGAAATCCAGAAAAGAATACCGTAATCAACGGTTAGGTCTAATCCGCGCGCAATTTTCGCTAGGCTTTCTTGATCTTTAGGACCCATGTAAAGGGTAGACGCAAGGGTTTTGGTTTCACCAGGCGCTACGCTCTCAGACGGAGACAATACACCAATTACCGCATACTGATTTTTCAGGTTACGAGAATAAAGCGTGTTAGTTTGCTCTTGTGAAGGTACCCATGCTGATACAAAGTAATGTTCAAGCATGCCAACCCAACCCGCTTTCGTGGTTTCGCGTAGGTTGTCATCTTCAATCTCGTCAAACGAGTACTTCTGGTAGCGGTCATCTTCTGTTGAATATGCAGCACCACGGTACGTTGGCATAAACATGTTGCTGTCGTCTTCAAACTCCATCACTTGTTTAAGCTGTGCATACGGCTGAACCGTTGCTGCGCTGCCAGTACCATTTTCAACGCTATAGCTTACGTTTACGTCGTACTGACCTTTAGTGAAAGTGAAGGTTTTGGTAACTGACAAGCCTTGGTTGTTTTTCCATGTAAGAGGAATAACAAGGGTGTCGCCAGTCATTTCATAATAGTCACTTTGTGCATTATACACAGGGCGGCCACTGCTGCTTGCATCAGGCCCTTGAGCACCTATTAGGCCACTTTGCGCTACATAAAGACCGTTGCCAGAGCGAAGTAGGCTGTAAGGAATATCCGAACCTTGCTCTACCGGAAACTTAAGTAAGTCTGCTGATACTACATCGCCGCCTAGCAAATCGATGCGTAAATCAAGCGTATCGGTTTTTACTTCAATAATGCGGTTTGAGCTTTGCGCCGCTGCGATAGGTTGTGCAGCAGGAACGCTATCACTACTAGGTACATCTTCGCTGCCATTTTCATTAAATGACGGTACGTCTTGTGATGTCTCTTGCGTTTGTTGTTGCTCAACAGGCACAACTGGCTGTGGCCCATAATCTTTTTGCCATGATTGCCAAAGCAAAAAGCTAACTAGCGCAAGGCCAATTATCAGAAAACTACGTTGCGATTCCATAGAGGTCTCTTTATTTTGAGTGTTTATCTTGTTGTTTTTCCGGCACTGGATCATATCCGCCGGCATGCAAAGGGTGGCATTTTAATATGCGTTTAATAGATAACCAACCGCCTTTTACTAATCCGTGCGTTTTTAATGCGTCTATAGCATACCAAGAACAAGAAGGATGGAAACGACATCGTTGCCCTAACATAGGGGAAATGAACCATTGATAAAATTTTATCAATGCCAAAGGCACTGCAATTAAGAGTTGCCGCAACGCTTGTTTAATTTTTTCCATAGCTTGTCCAATGTAGCGAAAACTTCTTGGTTGCTAAGGTTGTCAGCGCCAGACTTGCCAATAACGATAATATCGACATTGGGTAAGTTGTGCTGTTTATGCCTAAAACTTTCTCTGACTAATCGCTTCAAACGATTTCTATCGTGAGCTTTACGGATACGTTTTTTCGCGAGCGTAATGCCTAAACGAGGAGTTGAAAGTGTATTTTTTCTGGCTAGGACAGTAAAAGAGGGAGATACAGCTGGGGTTGCGTTATCAAACACATAGGTAAAGTGGGTGGGAGTTAACAGACGTAACTCCCTAGAAAAATTATTCTCGCCCACTTTGGCGTCTTTCAATTAAGCTGAAAGACGAGCGCGGCCTTTTGCACGGCGAGCTGCTAGTACTTTACGACCATTTTTAGTCGCCATACGAGCACGAAAACCGTGAGAACGCTTGCGCTTTAGATTGCTCGGTTGAAATGTTCTTTTCATGACCAAAGTCTCACTTATATTTAGTTAAACATAGGCGTTTTTGGTAACACATTATGCTGTTGCCAGAACAATGTGGTGTTTTCACCAGAAAAGCCCATCGAAAAAGGACGCTGAATTCTAGAGATCTCGGGGCGTGCTGTCAATGCATATTCTCGCTTTTCGGATGAATAAGTGAACAATTTTTGCATTTTCTAATCGATAGCTTAATCGATAACGCAGTTTTCGTACAAATCGTCTGTGAATAACGCGTAAAATTTGGTTAGGTTATCCACAGTGCGTTGTGAAAAACACAGAGATAGATATAAAAAGCAAGGTGATCTAACGGTTTTTTAGCACAAATTTAGAATGAATTTTTCTCGTTATAGTTTGATTTGATCTAAAAGAAAAAAGCTTGCTAATCAGTTGCTTGTTGTTTTGATCGAAAAGATCGATCGGGATCGCCATTTACATTGTGTTGATAAAGTAAGATAATCCACAGCGATTAAAACGATAACTTAATTTCTCGCTGCTACCCAACACTTCCAACGCTATTTTCTTCTAATGGCGCTTTTTAGTGCCTGCTTTCTTTATGCTTGGCTTTTCAGGAGTTGGTTTTTCTAGCGAGTTACGGGAGCTAACTACGTACCATGTCCTTGTGGAACCAATGCCTTGAAAGATTGCGTCAAGAATTACCAACGCAGCAGTTTAGTATGTGGATACGACCGCTTGTTTGTGAAGAACAACAAGGCGTGGTTGCACTCTATGCTCCCAATCGTTTTGTACTTGATTGGGTAAGAGACAAGTACCTGAATAATATTACCGCACTACTAAAAGAGTTTGCCGGAAGTGACGCACCACAATTGCGTTTAGAAGTGATGAATCGTCACAGCGTAAGCCGTAGTCAGCCTGTAAGTACCAGCGGATCTTCGCCTGCTCCAAATACGCCTAATAATCAACCAAGTAAGCCTAGTGCACCTGCGGGCGGTCAAGGGTATCAGAACTATAATACTAGTAGTCAGCCTGTTCACAGCGGCAGTAATGGGCAGCACACATCGTCTTATTCACCAATGTCGAATAGCGGTATGCCATCATCGGCAAGCCAAGCGGGTGATCAAGGACAAAACAATGCGTTTTCAAAATCACCTTCATACACACAGGGTATGGATCTAAATGATCGCGGTGCGCAAAACCACGACCGTAATGGATATAATGCATACGCAGATCAAGCGCCAAGATCGTCTACACCGCCGAAAGTGATCCCGATCCCTGAGGCGATGAAGCATAAAAGTAATATTAATCCGACCTATCAATTCGACAACTTTGTCGAAGGTAAATCTAACCAGCTAGCACGTGCGGCTGCAACTCAAGTTGCAAATAACCCAGGCGGTTCTTACAACCCACTGTTTATTTACGGTGGTACGGGCTTAGGTAAAACTCACTTATTACATGCAGTGGGTAATGGCATCGTAGCTAATAACGGTGACGCTAAAATTGTGTATATGCATTCAGAGCGTTTCGTGCAGGATATGGTTAAGGCACTACAAAATAACGCTATAGAGGACTTTAAGCGCTTCTATCGCAGCGTTGATGCGTTACTTATCGATGATATTCAATTCTTTGCTAATAAAGAGCGTTCACAAGAAGAGTTCTTCCACACGTTCAATGCGCTTCTTGAAGGTAACCAACAAATCATCCTTACTTCTGATAGATATCCTAAAGAGATTGATGGGGTAGAGGATCGATTGAAATCGCGCTTCGGTTGGGGTTTAACTATTGCTATAGAGCCACCAGAGCTCGAAACCCGAGTGGCTATTTTGATGCGCAAAGCGGCAGAGAACCGGATTCACTTACCTAATGAAGTGGCGTTCTTTATAGCTAAGCGATTGCGTTCAAACGTACGTGAGCTCGAGGGTGCACTTAACCGTGTTATTGCTAACGCAAACTTTACCGGTCGCCCTATCACTATTGATTTCGTTCGCGAAGCGCTTCGAGACCTTCTCGCACTTCAAGAAAAATTGGTAACCGTTGATAATATTCAGAAAACCGTCGCAGATTATTATAAGATAAAAGTAGCTGATATTTTGTCTAAACGACGTAGTCGTAGTGTGGCGCGTCCTCGCCAAGTCGCGATGGCGCTGGCCAAAGAACTTACCAACCACAGTTTACCTGAACTAGGAAACGCGTTTGGTGGACGAGACCACACTACGGTTTTACACGCTTGTAGAAAAATAGAGCAGCTAAGAGAAGAAAGTCATGATATAAAAGAGGACTATAAGAACCTCATTAGGACTTTGTCTTCCTAACACCACGACCTTAGAGGCGAGATAGCACTGCGATGAAATTTACTATAAGCCGCGAACAATTTTTACAACCCCTACAGTTGGTATCTGGTGCTGTAGAGCGTAGACACACACTGCCAATTCTTTCCAATGTTCTCATCAAAGTAAGTGAGGACGCACTTTGGCTTACTGGTACAGATTTAGAGGTAGAACTAATTTCTAGCGTGAAATTAGAAGGTGAATTCACGGAAGGTGAAATTACTGTTCCTGCTAAAAAGCTGTTTGATATTATTCGCGGTATTTCTGAAGGAACAGATATTCATTTCTCGTTAGACGGCAGCAAAGCACTTATTCGTGCCGGTCGAGGTCGTTATACGCTTTCTACTTTATCTGCCAACGACTACCCAAATCTAGAAGACTGGGAAGGCGAAGTTGAGTTTGAATTATCGTGCAGTGATCTAAAACGTCTTATCGATGCAACGAGCTTCTCAATGGCTCAACAAGACGTACGTTATTACTTAAATGGTATGTCCCTTGAAACGGAAGAGAATATCATTCGTACCGTTGCAACAGACGGTCACCGCCTTGCACTTTGTCGCCTAAACTATGAGACCGCTTTGCCATCTCGTCAGGTAATTATTCCACGTAAAGGCGTGTTAGAAATTTCTCGTCTTATTAGCGAAGATGACAAATCTCTTAAGGTGCAAATAGGCGCAAACCATCTTCGAATTTTCTCAAACGATTTCATTTTCACTTCGAAATTAGTTGATGGCAGATTTCCTGATTATCGCCGTGTTTTACCTCAAAATGGCGACAAGGAAATTATTGCGAGTAAAGCTGTATTAAAAGAAGCTTTTTCACGTGCGGCCATTCTATCTAACGAAAAGTTTAGAGGCGTACGATTAAACTTGTCTTCTGGTGAGCTTAAGATAACGGCTAATAACCCAGAGCAAGAAGAAGCGGAAGAAATCGTTGATGTTCAATATCAAGGTGACGATTTAGAAATTGGCTTTAACGTTGCCTATCTAATTGACGTATTGAATGCGCTTGGATCTGATGGCGTTAAAGTGAGCCTATCAGACTCAAACGCGAGTGCGCTAATCGAAGATGATGCTGATGACGCCGCGTTATACGTTATTATGCCAATGCGACTGTAGTCACTACTACATTAAGTGTTTGCAGCGTTTCGCATATTCCACGTTATTTTGTCATTTAAATTATCAATTCAAGAAGCGATGAGTGTTGATACTCCTCGCTTCTTTTCTTTCATCAGTGTGACCTCATGAAACTGGACCGCGTCCAGATTACACAGTTTCGTAATCTTACTTCCGTATCACTTTCTCCTTCACCAGCGTTGACTATCATTAAAGGCGTGAATGGGAGTGGGAAATCCTCGTTAATCGAAGCACTTTATTACCTAGGCTTTGGACGTTCTTTTAGAACAAATAAACACAGTTCGGTTATTCAAAATGAGAAAGACAGCTTCAGTGTTTTCGCGTCATGCAAAACTGAAGAAGGGGATGAATTAAAGCTAGGTTTTCAACGAAGTAGAAACGAGACATTCACCTGTAGTATTAACGGTGAACATTCAAATAAGTTATCAGATTTAGTTAGCTTGGTACCACTTCAACTTTTTACTCCGCAGAGTACTGACCTTATAATTGGTTCGCCTTCCGAGCGTCGACGTTTTTGTGATTGGGGATTGTTTCACGTGAAACATCAGTTTCAATCACTTGCTAATCAGTATGGTAAATTTTTAAAACATAGAAATGCCTTACTGAAACAGCAGGCAAATTTAAGCGCACCACAAAATCAATATTGGGAGTCTCAGTTCTCAGAACTAGGTGAGTCTTTATCGGCTACTCGTCAGGAATATGTGGATACCCTTACCCCTATTTTTAAGCAGTACGCGCAAGAATTTCTTCCTAACTTCGATGTGGAATTAAGTTACTATAAAGGGTGGGAAAAAGATGTCGGTTTATCAGAAAGCCTAGTTAAAAAACGTGAGTATGATGGTAAAATAGGACATACCTCTTCTGGGCCCCATAAAGCCGATTTAAGGCTTAAAGTGAATGGAGTAAACGCTCAGGAGCTTTTATCAAGAGGACAGCTTAGAATGGCTGTGGCAGCGCTTCAAATGTCACAGACTAAGCTATTTAATAAGGCAACGCAGCGCAAAAGTATCTTTTTACTTGATGATGTAGGTGCCGAATTAGATGCCGATAAAAGAGAACAATTTATTGATGGGTTGCTCAAAATGGATACGCAGGTTTTCGTTACTGCAATAGAATCCACGCAACTCGCTTTTATACAAAAATACAACGAAAAGAAAATGTTTCACGTGGAACATGGAAGCGTGAAAGAGGAGTAAAAGCTAGTATGTCAGCAGAGAACAACTACGACTCGTCCAGTATTAAAGTACTTAAAGGATTAGATGCCGTAAGAAAGCGTCCTGGTATGTATATCGGTGATACTGATGATGGTACCGGATTACACCACATGGTTTTCGAGGTGGTCGATAACTCTATCGATGAAGCACTTGCTGGACATTGTTCTGAGATTACTGTGCTCATTCACAGCGATGGCTCAGTATCTGTGTCTGACGATGGACGTGGTATACCAACTGAATTGCACCCAGAAGAGGGGGTGTCTGCAGCTGAAGTTATCATGACAGTTCTTCACGCCGGCGGTAAATTCGACGATAACTCTTATAAAGTATCGGGCGGTTTGCACGGTGTAGGTGTATCAGTAGTAAACGCACTTTCAAGCCGTCTGAAGCTTCGTATTCGTCGCGGCGGTAAAGCGCATGAACAAGAATATCATCATGGTGTTCCACAAGCGCCACTAGCGGTAACAGGCGATACAGATAAAACGGGAACTATGATCCGTTTCTGGCCAAGTTCAGACACCTTCACAGATACGCTTTACCACTACGATATTCTTGCTAAACGTCTTCGTGAACTATCATTTTTGAACTCTGGTGTGTCTATTCGCTTGAAAGACGAACGCGATGGAAAAGAAGACCACTTCATGTACGAAGGTGGTATCAAAGCGTTCGTTGAGTACCTAAATGAAAAGAAAACACCTGTTCACCAGAAAGTGTTTCATTTCAGCAGTGAACAAGAAGACGGTATTGCAGTAGAAGTAGCGATGCAATGGAACGATAGTTTCCAAGAGAACGTGTTCTGTTTCACCAACAACATTCCTCAGCGCGACGG
>Ga0213830_1000838_pt1 | contig 9773 bp, 13 predicted proteins | sample SWATP11_FD_161661 | JGI IMG/M metagenome (GOLD analysis project Ga0213830, IMG submission 161661) | Coastal seawater microbial communities from Marineland, Florida, United States - SWA TP1 #1 | ecosystem: Environmental > Aquatic > Marine > Coastal | place: USA: Florida | collected 2016-08-06
TTCTGGATATTTATAGTTAACCAAGGCGAAAGACATTTCGCCTTTTTCGTTTTATAGTAAATAAAAATAACAAATAACCCGCCATTCCTATGCTGTTAGAAAAAGCGAATCAACTACTGAATGAAAACAAGCTTAAAGAGGCCGAATTTCATTTTAAAACCCTTCTCGATTCAGATCCTGAAAATGGCGAAGCGTTATTTGGATTGGGCCGCATTGCACTGCGTTTAGAACGTTATGATGCCGCTGTTTACCTTTTACAAAGAGCCTGTGAACGACTACCGCACATGCTTGAACCACTCCATGCCCTTGCCGATGCTTTTAATGGCGTGCATTCACCGCAAGATGCCTTAACTGTACTCGAATATGCTAAATCAATTGCCAGCCATAACCCTGAGCCACATTACTACCTTGCCCAGCATTATTTAACTTATGGTGAGTTAGACAAAGCGTACAGTATTTTAAAGCATGCACTCGGTATGGGAAATTACCCAGTGACGGCGTACATTTTATTTGAACTAGTACAGTTTGGGCGCTTTAACAACGAACAAAATTACATAAATGAGCTACACCAGTTTTTAACTTTAACCAATAATCTGCGTTTAAAAATGGTGTGTTATTATGCCCTTGGTAAAAGCTATGATCAGTTAAATGATACAGAACAAGCTTTTAACTACTTCAGCCTAGCTAATAAGCTACAAACAAAACTCACGCAGTTTAAAACCCGTGACTTAGTGCCATTTTATCAGCGCATCAAAGAGCAAAATACAGCTGAGTTAATTGATGCCAGAGACAAAACATTTACAGGTACAATTACCCCCATTTTTATTATTGGCATGCCAAGAAGTGGCTCAACCCTAGTAGAGCAAATGCTGGCAAGCCACGATGACTTTGCAAGCCTTGGTGAAGATGCCAGTATCAGCAATCAGGTAGTTGCATACCTTGAACAACAAACACAACTCCCCTACCCAGATTGCTTAGCAGAGCTAAACCAAGGGCTAATTAACAATGCCCGCAATATTTATATTGAACGAATAAAACAAGCGCCAGTTGTGCGCCCTTTTATGATCAACAAGCTACCTGCTAACTACCAGTCTCTCGGATTGATTTACTTACTCTTTCCTAACGCCAAGTTTATTAATATGCAGCGCGAATATGATGCAATTGCGTGGTCGGTGTTTAGCAACTATTTTGCTGAAAACGAACCTTATTTTTGTTCACTCCCAGAGTTTAAGCAGTACTTTGATTTGTATCAGCAGTTAATGGAGCATTGGCAAAACGTGATGCCAGAGGCGGTTTTTGATTTAAGCTATGAAGCACTTATCAGTGACAGCGAACAAACACTTACAGACCTCTGCAAGTTCTTAAACATTGAGTACAGCACACAGTTTTTAGATTTTTATAAGTCAAAAAAACCGGTGGCAACGCTCAGCAAAACGGCTGTAAGACAGCCGTTAACTGATAAAGCATTAGAAAAATACAAACGCTACGAGAGCGCAATGCACACACTTATGCGTGAGTCTCAAACCAGTTCAACAAGTCAACAAACTGATCAAAACGCGCCTGTGGGTGAGTAAGCATATTAATGTGATCATAATCGACCTTGTGGCCAAACTTACGGCCATAAATGGTCATCGTTTGCTTGCCGATGCCCGACTCTTCCATAAATTTTTCAATATCAATCGGCTGGCATAGGGCTTTATCTTTAACACCCGCCACATGCATAATGGGCGGCAGTGCCTTATCAGCTAATGCGTTAGCGTAATCAAAGCCATCGTCAGTATCGATCCAAGGTTTACGCTTAGCCCACTGCATACTTTGATAATGTGACTTACGGGTTTCATCATCACTGCCCCATTTCAGTTTTTTAGCCGGCACAAAGCCATGCTTACGGGCAACTAAGGGCGCCAACCCATACCAAATCAAATTACCTTGAATATACTTGCTTGGATGATGGTTATACAAAGACCGTTTAGAACCAAAATAGCCGCAGGCTTTCACATCATCAATCAACTCGGGAAAACGGGCAAACACACTGTTCATTAACACTCCGCCCCATGAGTGTGCCACCCAATAACGAGCAGGCTCACCTTCAAGCTGTTTAATTTTATCTAAAAATGCGGGGATATCTTCTAAAATAGCCTCGGTTTGACCATACTTTGCATGCTTTGAAATCGCAGGTTTACTCTCACCACGACCACGCAAATCAGCCACATAGCAAACATAGCCATGCTCAGCTAAAAATGGTGCTAAACCTTTATTGCTGTGGGTGTAAAAGATTTTGCCATTTTCAACGGCACCATGCATAAAAAACACCGCAGGGCCTTTCGCATCAGTCTTACTGATACGGCGTAAATGTAAAGTTTGGCTTTCGGCGAGTTTAATAAACACCGATTCTTGTTTAATCGTCACGTTTGACCTTTTTATTCTTATAGACTCATCGTACCAGTGTTAAGTTACGCCAGTCTATTTAGCAAAGCAAGTTTTGCGTGTGGCGATTGCCATTCAATATGAGAATCTCAGGCACGATGAAATTTTGATTAAATAGTAACACCAATGCAGAGCCATTATTCGTTGAAGTTAGAAGTCGACTCTCAGGAGCCTCTTACTAAATGCTTGATGATTCATATGTTACGTAATTAAAATATTCGAGAGAGATGGCCTTTGCTATGAGCGTTCTAAAGGCCATCATTGAGTGCGAGCATACGTTGAGGATAACGCATATTTGGACATAAATATGTTTGGCCGCCAGCTGCATTAGGCGAGTTTCGCATAAAAGTTTCTATGGGCAAACGCCCCAGCTAATCAGCCGGAGAGTTTTAAATATAATAAGCACAGCTAAACCACAAAAAGTTCATATGCTAGAGTGTCTGCGTAAAGCCGTTTGTTAAATCACAACCCCATTTTCTGCACTCTATTTTCGCCAGAGCATCATAGGGGCTGAATTCGGTGATAGTTTCGTTAACACCACCCAATCGGTTCCTTTACCAAACGCATCTTTCACATACCAATCCATACGAACAAAAATATCTTGAACGCCGTCTCTATTAAAATCTGCGCGGGCCAACTGAACGTAATAAACATCCATATCGTCTACATCAACATGAATCTGATTGTCATTCTTTTTTTCTATAAACTTAAGATTAGCATCATAGGCTGAAAGTGTGCCGGTTCGACCTTCGAGCGTTTGGCCGCCTACATAGGGGAGCGTAGTTGCCGGAAATTGTTTAATTAGCTCATAGTCAAATGACTCAGGCCAATAGCTTACAGCGTTTTCGGAGCTAAGATAATATCTTTCTACTACTTCACAGTCGATTTTTATTGATTGCCAGTAAATATATTCTGGCGGGCTAACTCGGTCCTCACCAAACAAAGCTAATTCTAGGCAGTTTGTAACGGTTACATTTTCGCCATTCACTGCACTGAATGTCATGTCAAATTCAAAACTGTATAAGCTACCTCGGGTATGTTTTGATGCATTAAACACATCAGGGTTTATCCAGCGCATTTGCTTTACCTGCTCATTTAACGTAGGCTTATGCTGACAAGCTAACAAACAGAGCGCGCACAAAGCTAATATTGAGGATGTTGTAAAATGTTTAAAATTCATCAATATAATCCTTATGGTTTTTTTGCGCTAGCTTGCGCTTTTAGAAAGAGGTTTTTTACGTAGAGATTTCGCTGAGTCTGAATGCCAATGCGATTGCTTTGCAATGCTGCATCAGCCCATTTCTCTTTCTTTATGTGAGCATTCATATCGATATATTGGCTTTTTAAGCGCGTGAAACCAAGATTAAAAGACATATTCAATAGCGCTTGCTGCACCTCAAGCGGCATCGCATCAAAATGTGTTGAAAAACCATTTTTGGTATTGTAATAGCCGACTAACTCTCGATAAAAGGCTGCGATAAGTTTCTCTTTTTGGATGACTATATCGTGATCCTTCATCACTAATGTGGTGTAAGGCTTACAGTAACTCGCTAAGTACCTTCCATAATGTTGCTTTTTTATTGTGTCATATTCTGCATCTTTCTCCGCTAAGGAGGCTAATACAAGCACATTATTTGCTCATTTCTTGTATAAAGGAATAGATGCCATGGCCGATTTATTAGGAATTAGATGTCCTATACCTACAGTTACTAAGCCCCTAGTATCAAGATATAAGTGAGAAACACGACCTTCATAATTCTCGGTGTTTTTAATAACTTCCGTTTTTACTTTTGCGTTTAATGGCATAAGCTATTTCCCTTTTAATATTTTAACTTTCTTTGAATTTATAAAGATTTATCGAACAGTTTTCTGATCTCACATTTTAGTATTTATTCAACACGTAATTTGTGTTGCATTAAAGCTTGTTGGACTAAACCACTACCTGCTCGGTGCGTCAGAGTTGGTGTTGTTTATGCTGTGGCTTACTTATATAAAATAGGCTTTTTGGAGGCTCTCACTTTGCTAACGAATTTAATCAGCTTAGCTAGTGTTATGTACGCTTTCCTTGCTATGTAAGTTTTCCTTGCATTACTCAGCTCTTATTTTGTTCATTACACCTAAATTTGGCTTAATAAGCAATTTTATTTATTACGTGTAAAAAGATCGCTAGCCTGAGCAATTAAGCAGGTTAACTAATTGATTTTAAAAATTCACCTAACTTCTCAATCAACCTGTTTTGGGTAACTTCCGTAGTTCGTTCAAATTAAACTCTAGGAAATTTTGAGTTAGACTCAGCGAGCGATTCGTGCAAATTTTGGAAATTCAGCTTTAAATATAGAGGATGGAAGCTGACACTCGGTAATGCCCGTAATTAATGGCAATGTCATAACTCATTAAAGGTTAATTGCATAATTGCTGATGCCTTAACGACTAATTCGAAGGCTACGTTGTTTTGAAACTGAAATTTCAATTCAATAGCAGCAATTTCATTTGCTAACTCAGGAAAACAATATGCCTTAGCTTCTTGAAGTTTCCCTGCTTCTTCAACTAATTTAGAAATTTCCATGAAGGTTTCCTGTAAGCTATAACGCCTCGCTTAACCAGCGCAAAGTAGCAGGCTAAAATTACGATGATTGAGCGCCAGCCAAGCGTTAGACAATCATTATTAATTCGTTTGTTATGTATCATTTTTGGCGATTGAAAAATAATGAGCCTACCATCACAAAGGCAACTAAAAATAGCGTATAAGCTGTTTCTTTGTCAGAAGAGATTACATCCTCCAATGAGTAGATCTTATTTCCATCAAGGATAAACTCATAAGCCATCGCAAAATCATTATTATTTGGCAGAATAGAAACTATGACCGAACGACCAATTAAAGTTTGTTTTTGGTCGTCGCAATCGGTTCTCAATGAAAACTCTTCTAAGACTTTATAAGAAGAACTAATGCCATCACTTTGCAATACAACCGTCGGCGATCCGTCTTTACTGCCTGAGTTACAACTTACTGATTTAATCAGTGCCGTTCTTTTGAATTAAGTCAATCCGGGATACTTCATCCTGTTCTAGCTTCAGGATACCTAATCCTGTAATTAATATTGCAAGTAATACCCAAGCACCGTATTTCAATATTTCACCTTAGATACAAACGTTCGATTAACGGGTTAAAATAGTTGGCTAAAATTAGGATTGAAGTGACGCAACCCATTTTTTAGCGTCCCAGCGAGAGTCTTTTGTGGTTTGTCATAATCCGAATTAAAACCCACGTTGCCACCGCTTTGGATAGATACCCTTAAATACGATGTTACTAAGTTCTTGCCTATCGATATGCCCTTTCTTGCACTTAATTCCATAGTAAATAAAGGCAGTTAAAGCACAAAATGCGTATAGTGATAAGCAAAGAATTAAGAAGCATACTGTGAACATTACAGATACTGTAACAACATCGTAACTACGTATTGGTATATCTGACTCAATACCAAAGCTCGAGGCAATTATAAAGAATAACGGGTACGCTGTTGAAAGCCCAAGCAAGCAACCAATGCCACCAACTTTTGCAGACTGCGAGTAAAAATATGGTTTTAGTCTTCTCTGACTATTAATCGCTTGAATTAGCACAATGCTTTCCTATGGCGTATAACGCCGCAATATGGGACGTATTAAGCTTGGCTAAAATTTGAGAGGAACGATCACAAGCCAAGCATTTTGCGTCCTGTTGAATAACTTGTTAGCTATATTTTTACACAAGTACCTGCCTCTTCAAGTTCTTTGTCTTTCGTTATGAGTTTCGACTCTGATAACTCGATAATATCTGATAGGAATACTTCACCTTCATAAGAAACAGCATCAAACATCTCAGGCGAATTTTTTAATTCTGGTATTGAGGCATCAAGAATTACTGTTTTTGTTGTTTCCTCAGTAATTATATTTTCGTTTATTTTCCAAGGGCCTGAATGCGCTACTTTAAGCCATACATCTTCCTCCATGCCCCTTAGTCGGTATATATGAATGTCTGTTGACGTACCGTCCTTTCTGTATTCGACGGTATGAGCAACATCAAAGATTCCATCTGCTTCTTTGCCTATTGTAAATGAATCGCACACCCAGCTTCCAATAGCGAGAGATTGATCTGATGCTCCAAAAGTAGAAAAAGAAAACAAGATTAAAAATAATGAAGAAATTCTCATAACTATCCTTGTATAGTTAACAATTTTATCGTGCGCGTCACGAATCTTTCTGTCAATGTCACGCTCAGGTATTAATCAATCTATTAGTAACAAATAACGTAAAGCATTGCCAACTCGTATTTTTAATTAATCCTAAAGGGTTTCGGAAAAATAAAATGCGCTCGTCGCTAATTATCTTGAATATAAGAACGAAATAACTATGCTGTGTATTTTTACAGCAACCGATATTGGTATCACACAAAACGTCTCATCTGAATTTTAATTAATCTTGTCATGTGATGACTTACACAGTTCATGATACCTGAGGCGGTTACCAAACAACGAAGTGAGTCTATCTGTACCACCTGTTTTTTCATAAAACTCTTGTACTGTGATTTCTTTTTGCTCGTAGTTCAATAACTGCCAAAAACCGTAAAAGCCTCTAAACCAAAAATAATAGAACACAGCTCCTACGCCTAATAAAAGATATACCGTTTTACCTGCTTTTTGTTTGTATTTTATGGCGCAATAAAAAAACCAGATACAACTTAGTACAGCAACAATGGAAAACCCTAAAAAAGGTGTCACTACAGAGTTGGCATTATCCCAAAGTGAGCTTAGACAGGTTGAATGCCAATTTAACTGCATAGAAAAAATTAACGTAATTTTAAAAAGGAAGTACAATAAAACGGTTGTAAATACAGCATATAAGATACCACTTTCCTTGCTTTGTTCTTTTTTCAATTCTTTCCCTTTATGTTATTAAAAGCCCTGCATGATTATTTTACTGTTGAGTGGTTAGGTTGCTGTTTAAACCAAGTATGATAATTTCAGGTGAAGTATATGTTTACTAATCTCTATTAGTCTTTACACTCAAAACCTTTAGAGTCGACTTTAGCGATGTTGTCTTTATTGCCACACTCTTTAATTGCCATCTCTGTGTGATTGTGCTCATTGTATTGTTTAGCAATTGCGCCAAGGCTTAGCACAATTACTACAGCTATCACTATTTTTTTAATTTTAGACATAAACATTCCTTTGAAAATAAACTATTTAAATACAAACAGTTGCGCTTGCTATTTTTGATAAAACTTAATCAATAAGCGCCATCGAATTTAAATTGAAGTTATAAATAGAGAATGACTCACCTTCTTCTTTTAACGTGACGGTTATTTGTGCGTCTCCATTCGTGTATGAAGCTGGAATTAAATAAGTAACATAAGTACCAGAACCACCTCCGGTAACAGCTTTAGAGCTAACATTTATAAATTCAAATTCACCTAGTTCTTTTAATTCGCCCAACTTTGAGAATGCACGCATGATTTTAGAAATATCTTCATCTGTGGCATTTTCAATTGATGATGGGGTCATATAGTTTTTGAGAGTTTGAGGGTCCCATTGAGAGATATCTGTAATTGCTGAATTTAGGTAAGGAATAGCAGTTTCTTTGTAAGCAGAGGATTTATTCGCAGTCCAAATTGCTAAAAGTACAAATAAGCTAATTAAAACTAAAAATGTTATACCAATTCCTTTAAGTATCTTTTTAACCATGATTTTTATTATTTTTCCTTGATTGAATCACTTACGAATTTATCAGCTTTAGGTGTTTTATGGTAGTACCCAATGTGACCCAATTTGAGTAGAAATTTTTAAACACTAATTTTAGTAGCTTGTATCATGGCCAATATACCCGATCTTTCGCTCTTAACCTCAAGTAGCCCATACTTTAAGCAAAGCAACCTATCAGTTATCAAATAATTTTGCTTACCATGTTTAATAGACTAAATAAAAATAGCCAGAACCACTGGCTATTTTTATAAACACCGCCTATTCGCAGTAGTTATCTACGAAAGTTAAATCATTAATGTGCTCTGGTGCATCCATAACGTAACTAGAGTCAGCCGTTTGAGGATTAACACTGTAAATCTTCGCATTTTCGCCTGCTTTTCTTCCTGAAACATACAATGTTCCATCATCAGCAATCGCTAATCCTGAAGCCCAATTAATGCCGTGTTCACCAATTAAGGTTAACTCCATCGAACCATCATCAATGGTATAGAGTGATTGACCTGTTAATACGTAAAGTACATTATTATCAGCAGAATATGCTACATCACCATGTGAGAAAGAATCTCCCGAATAGCGCATCTTGCCTAGTACTGTTTTTTCTCCAGTTTGCAAGTTGTAGTCATACATATAAGTTTTACTTGTCGCACGTAAAGATTGTCCATCTGCCGTGACTGCTGAACGATAAATTGGCCAAGATGTAGCATCAGCCTCAGCAACTTGAGCGCCCGTTTCTAAATCTAACGACCAAAGTTTTGACGCTTTCGTGCCCGAATCAAGTTGTTCCATGAAATAAAGTTTGCCATCATAACTTGCAATGTTTGAAGCCGTATTTTGCGCTCCTGCGACCACACTGTAAGTATTTGCCTCTAGGTCAAATTTATAAACATAACCCGTTTCAGAAGAACCAAAATTGTTAATACCAAATATACCAGAATGACAAGCCTGCTTTTGAGTGACAACAACGTTATCAATAAAACCGCCTAGACTATCACTCGCACCTGCGCCGCTAAAACGAATTTCTGAAGAGTTTGAATCTGCTTCTACAGATAATGTAAATGATTGCCAGCCTCTTTGCGTCGCATTTACGTTTAGTACTGTTGTTCCATTCCACTTCACATCAACTTTATTTGTATCATTGTTACCGTTAATACGAGGCGAGTAGTAAAATGAAACTTCATAAGTTTTTCCAGCCTCAGTTGCGACTGTTTGAAAGATACTGTAATTAGAAGTAGAGTCTAGCTCGACATATTGATTACCTTGCTGAGCAGTAATAAGGCCTAGACGCGATGTTTGAATTTCAAATCTTGCACCTTCACTTTGCCATCCGTTAACTTCATCTAACAATGTCCATGTTGAATTTACGACATCCAGTTCAAATGAGCCGTTTGCAATTAAATTGTCTGCAATTGCAATTTGCGAAGCAAAAAGTGAAGACATTGCTAAAATAGATAACTTCATATAATAATTCCCCAAGATTAGTTGTATTCACTGCATTGTGAAAAAACAAACCACCTCAATCATTAAACTACTTATGAGTAGAAAAAGTTAATTGATAAAAAACTAACTTCTCTCTGCAATTGAGCGCTTTGAAATGGACTGTACATAAGAGAA
>Ga0213830_1000851_pt1 | contig 9480 bp, 5 predicted proteins | sample SWATP11_FD_161661 | JGI IMG/M metagenome (GOLD analysis project Ga0213830, IMG submission 161661) | Coastal seawater microbial communities from Marineland, Florida, United States - SWA TP1 #1 | ecosystem: Environmental > Aquatic > Marine > Coastal | place: USA: Florida | collected 2016-08-06
CTCTACCGTTAACGACGTGTCTCTTACAGGTTACCTGTCTTACGACGATACCCACGAAGATAACTACCAGCGCATATACGGGCTGGCGCAATATGAGCAAAATCCAGATTGGGACCAGTTAACTGACGAGTGGACAGGCGTGCCTTATCAAGATCAGGCGTATCGTCGAGGTTGGTCTACCCTACGCGAAAACCTTTTCGCTTATTTACAGGCTGACTTTACTATTGGCCAGGTCGATTTTATGACTAACGTGTATTATCACGACAATGAAGGACGCGGCGAATGGGTTCCACCCTATATTGTTGATATCACTGATGACGGAGCAGAAGGGCACTCAGAGCTTATTGTTGGAAATACGGTATTCGGTGGAGAAGAGCTGGGACAAATCTACTTTGTTGATAGACAAGGCAACCAGCTAAGCCCTATTGAGGGTTGTCAAAGCTCACTGACCTTCCCTTATGGTGGTGCAGGTGCAGAATATGACCCAGGCTGTCATGCGCAAGGCGCTATTCCCGTGGGCTCATATCGTCACACCCATTATGATAAAGAGCGTTTTGGCATTAATGCTGATGCTGTGTGGTACACCAAAATTGGTGATTTTGATAATACCGTACGTTTTGGTATTTGGTGGGAAGACTATGAGCGTGGCGAGTCTCGCGATTGGCATAAAATTACCAACTCGTCTATTAGCGTCGATTATGACAACGTGCCTTACTGGGTGCAGTACGACAGAACCTTCCCAGTTGATACCTTGATGTACTATGTGGAAGATGAGCTTGATCTAGGCTTTGCCCGCATTCGCGCTGGTGCCAAGAAGTTTAACGTAGATATCGAGAAAACGGACAACTTTGATTCAGCCAACAACTTAGCGGTGAATACTGACTCAGATACCTTATTCTCAGCCGGTATCGTTGCACCTTTACCCATTGAAGGAGTGGAAGTTTTCGCAGGTTACGGTGAGAACTTTGCGGCAATCAAAGATGCACAACTAGAGCGCAACGATACTGACCTTCGCTTTATAAAGCCAGAAACCGCTGACAACATTGACGTAGGTTTCCGCTACTCTTCACCTGGTTTCAATGCCAGCGTGACCTACTACAATATTGAGTTTAACGACCGTATTCAATTTACCAGTAACGAAACCTCAGAGGGTATAGACTTTCTTGAAGCAGCCGCGGGTGGATACAAAAACGTGGGCGGTATTGAGTCTAGCGGTTTTGAAATTTCAGCAGACATTATGCTAACCGAAGAGTTCTCGTTGTTCACTTCTATTACCTTAAGCGAGTCAGAATATGTTGCGACGGTAGGTAGTTCAGGTACGCAATACGATACACTTGACGATGCGCTGGCAGCCATCGCTGATCCTGAAAACCCAGAAGTGTCACTGGTAGCTATTGAAGGTAATACGGTTATCGGTACGCCTGACACTATGGCGGTAATTAGCCTTGATTGGGCACGCGATAACTACTTTGCAGGCCTGTCTACCAAGTACGTTGATAGCCGCTACCTGGATATTGATAATGCAGCACAAGTTGATGACTATATCGTTAGCGACTTCTATATTGGCGGCTTTATCGAAAACATTGGTTCAGGTGCTGAAGAGCTAGAAGTGCGTTTAACAGTAAACAACCTGTTTGATGAAGACTATGCGTCTACCATTGCACCAGGTGCATTTTGGATTGGCGCACCTCGCGCTGTTGCAGTCAACGCACGCTTAACCTTTTAATCGTGATATCATGCCTGCGGCGGCATTGTGCTGTCGCAGGTTATTTTTTAGATTTAAGGTTTGGAGTTGTAGCATGCCCAAGGTGGGAATGGAGCCAGTTCGCAAGAAGCAATTAATAGAAGCAACGCTAGAAGTGATGGCAGAAGTTGGCTATCACGGTACAACGATTAGCTTAATTAGCAAAAGAGCTGGGCTTTCTTCAGGGATAATCAGTCACTATTTTGGTGACAAGCAAGGTTTAATTGAAGCAACGATGCGCCACCTTCTCGATGCGCTAAAAATCACGCAGCGTATTGACGATCCCCTAGAGCGGATTGATTTCATTATTGAAAATAACTTTTCACAAACGCAAGGGGCGAGTTCCGCCACCAATACCTGGTTTAACTTCTGGGCGTTGTCACTTCACAACGAAGGCTTGCATCGTTTGCAGTGTATTAACCACAAACGCTTAGAGCGTAATTTAGCGTTTAGTTACCGCAAGCTACTTAAACCTGAGCAGGTCAAAAACGCCGCTGCGTCTACCGCTGCATTAATTGATGGGTATTGGCTTCGTTATTCCATGGGCAGTGTGGGTAACGGTGATTTTTCAGAAGCTGTAGCCCGTTGTAAGCAATACGTTCGCGATTTAGTTGCCCAATACGGAAGATAAATAAGCAAACGGAAGTTAAACAAGTACTCGCGGCTGGCGTATAAGTACCACTGATCGAATACTGATTAGAAAAATAAAAAGGGCGGTTCGAGATAAGTCGAACCGCCCTTTTTAATTATCTACACTTTCTAAATGAGCTATGCGGACTGATATTAGCTGGCGCCAGATACAAATCGCTATCCGGCGCGAGAAGCTAGCATGTGCTCACTAAGTGCTTAACTCAATGAGTTACCAAATTCTTACGCGCTCTTCTGGCGCAAGATAAAGTGCATCACCTGGTTTCACGTCAAACGCTTCATACCATGCATCATGGTTTCTTGGAGCTTGTGCACGATAACGACCTGGCGCGTGTGTACCTGCGCGAAGTTGATTCAGCATGCTTTCTTCAGTGCGTTTTTCTTTCCACACTTGTGCCCATGCAAGGAAGAAACGCTGATCGCCTGTTAGGCCGTCAATTACCGGCGCTTCTTTGCCGTTAAGGCTAAGTTTGTAGGCGTGGTAAGCCATGGCTAGACCACCCACGTCACCAATGTTTTCACCCAAGCTGTTGCGACCATTTACGAAGTTACCTTCGATAGGCTCGTACTGGCTGTATTGCTCGGCTAGCATATCCGCTTTTTCTTCAAACGCTGCGCGGTCAGCATCGGTCCACCAGTTGCGCTGAATACCGTTTGCATCTGACTTCGAGCCTTGATCGTCAAAACCATGTCCCATTTCGTGACCAATTACCGCACCGATTGCACCGTAGTTAACTGCTGCGTCGGCGTTTGGATCAAAGAATGGTGGTTGCAAAATAGCCGCTGGGAATACAATTTCGTTGAACGAGCTATTGTAGTAGGCGTTAACGCGCTGCGGTGTCATACCCCAGCGATTGCGATCCGTTTTCTCTAGCTCACGTTCTACCGATTGGTCTTGGAAGAATGTGCGTAGGTTTCGAACATTGCCTACTAAGTCTTTGTCGCTGATGGTTACGCCGTCGAAAGACTGCCATTCGTCTGGGTAGCCAATTTTAGGGTTAAATGCCATTAGCTTTTCTTTGGCATTTACCTTGGTTTCTTCGCTCATCCAGTCTAGGTTTTCAATACGCTCACCTAGTGCTGTACGCAAGTTTTCAACCAGCTCTGCCATCTGCTCTTTTGAGCTTTCTGGGAAGTATTCGTTTACGTAAATCTTGCCTATAGCAAAACCAAGTGACTCAGTACCAGACATTTGGCTCACTGCGCGTTTCCAACGAGGACGAGGCTCTTGCTGGCCGCTTAGTGTACGACCAAAGAAGTCAAAGTTGGCTAGGTAGATATCTTCAGAAAGGAAATCCGCATTGTTTGAAATAGTGTGATATTTCAAATACGACTTCCAATCAGCTAGATCAGCTTCGTTAATAATTTTAATAACGTCTTTTACTGGCTCAGGCTGTGTAATATTTAGCTCAGGTACCTTATAACCGGTTTGAGCAAAATACGTATCCCAATCAAAGCCAGGGTACTCGTCAGACAGCTTGCTACGTTCAATCTGGTTAAGAGTAAGATCGCGGTCACGGCGTTTTTCGCGAGGCCACTGAATTTCTGCAATTTGTGTTTCAAGGGCAAGGATGTTAGCCGCTTTTTCAGCTGCGTTTTCTTCGCCTGCAAAATTTAGCATCTGCTCGATGTGCGCTACATAAGCTTCACGAATTTTAACAAAACGTTCGCTATCGCTCAGGTAGTAGTCGCGATCAGGAAGGCCTAAACCACCAACACCAACACTTAATTGGTATTCATTTGGGTCAAGGCGGTTGTACCACATACCGCCGCCAATTGGCGTGGTTGAGCCTACTAACCAGCTGTTACCAAATGCTTTGGTTAGGTCAGTTTTGTTTTCAATGCTATCGATAGACGTGAGTACGTCTTTAATTGGCTCAATACCTTTTTCGTTGATGGTATCTGTATCCATATAAGCAACGAAAAAGTCGTGAACAAGCTTTTCTTCTGCATTTAGAGAAGACTTTTCCATTAGCCCATCAATGATGTTTTTAACTTGCTCTTCACTACGCTCTGCAAGACCCGTAAACGCGCCGTAGCGAGTTTTGTCAGCGGGCAGCTCGTAGTTGTCGTACCATGTACCGCTCGCGTACATGAAGAAGTCATCACCAGGTTTTACCGCTTCATTACGAGCGGTCAAGTCTACGCCAAAAGAGCCTAGTTCCGCTTCGCCCTTCATTTCTGGCGCTTCAACATTGCTGGTTTGTTCTTGGGCTTGTTCAGGCTGACCGCAACCAGCAAGTCCCAAAGATGCCGCAATCGCTACGGCAAGAAGTTTATATTTCATCGTTTTTCTCGTTGTGATTATAAGTGTCGTCGTTAGGTGCAGTGACACTCGTTGTTTTTAAAGTAGGCACAAATTCCTTGTTAAACGGTAAAGCATTCCGTGCCTGATTAAAATAGCTTGCGATATGTGGCGTTTCTCGCTGTAAAAAGTCTGCTACAGCAGTGTGAAACGACGGATGTTGTAATTTGTGATGAGAACGGCAATAAATGGGCTCGAAGCCTCGAAGTATTTTATGTTCACCTTGGGTGCCGGGATTAAAAAGCGATAGCTTTTTCTCAATGGCGAATTCAATGCCTTCAAAATAACAGCAGGCAAAATGTAGCCCGTCTATTTTTTTCAGTGCTCCCCAGTATCTGCCATACAGTCCTGTCTCATCATAGAAAAAGAGGGCGCTGGCTACTGCTACCTCATTCTCTATTGCCGTCACTATAAGCATGTTATCGCTCATGCTCTCGACTAGCTGCTCAAAGAACGCATCGTTCAAATATCCCACGTGACCGCTTCGTTTTAAATAGGTTGCTTTGTAACACTTTGTGAAAAACTGCAGTGTCTCTGGACTAATCTCATTGCCGGTATGATGGGTAAAGCGGACGCCTTGCTCGTTCAGTTTACGTCGACTTTTCTTGATATCTTTTCTTTTGCGGGAGGTAAGCGCGTTAAGAAAATCGTCGAAATCACCATAACCGTAGTTATGCCACTGAAACTGAACCGCGTATCGGGTCAGGTAACGGTTTAGCGTGTCGGATTGATCTCGAAGTTGTTCAATGGATAAGTCATTTGCCTTGGGAGTACCGCTGCTGGTGATTTGAGCCGAGGTGCTTTCATTAGGAAATAGCCAATGAAAAGAAGATAAAGCCTCACCAAAAACGGACTCTACATGCGCTGTCAATGTATTTTCCAGTTCACTTAAAAGTGACGGAGTAAGCGCAATGTGCCCATCAGAAAGCAGTCTAGAGCCTGTTACAGGCGTGAAGGGGATGGCCGATATCCATTTAGGATAATAGTCGAGACCGTGCTGTGCATAAGCATTAGCCCATGCGTGGTCAAACACGTATTCACCGTAGCTGTGAGTTTTCAGGTAGCCGGGAATAACGAGATTAACAGCCCCATGCTGGCTCTGCGCTATAGCAATATGGCAAGGCTGCCACCCAGATTCATTGCTGCACGAGCCGCTGCGTTCTAGCGCATGTAAAAATTCATAAGAAACGAAAGGACCCGATTCTTTTGCGAGGTATTGCCAGCGCTCTTTAGAGATCTGTTCAATCGAATCTATTATTGTTATGCGATAGTTGGATGCTGTCATGCAGTTTACATCATGTAGAGGTTAAGTGCGTAAAACGCTAGATAGTCGCAATGTACGAGTAATTAACGCTAAAATAACGCGGTTTCTACGTTTAATACAGAAGAGTAAGTTTACAAAAATGTCAGAGTTCGACCGAAAAATCATTACCGACGCGATTACTCGCATGCTGGCACGACGAGAGCATAGCTTTAACGAGATTATGCGAAAGTTGCAGCAGAAGGGAATAGCGAGTGATGCTTTCATGCCTATTCTGGAGGAATTCAAAGATGCTGATATCCAAAGCGATGCTAGATTTGCAGAAAGCCGAGCTCGCGCACTGTATTTAAAAGGGAAGGGACCCCGCGCAATTAAATTAGACTTACAGCAATACGGTGTAGATGAAAGTACTGCAGAACACGCAATGAGAGAGATTGACGCTGACTGGTTTGAAAGTGCTAAAAAAGTAAAAGAGAAAAAGTTTGGCGAGTTTTATGAAACCGAATTCGCGTTGAGACAAAAGCAGAAACAATTTCTTCAATATCGTGGCTTTTACCAAGATCACATTGAATATGCGGTAAGCGCAAACGAATCTAGCTAAAACGGCTGGTTTATGCTCTTGTTTACCGACAAATAGATGCCGTTGGCGATTCGTTTTATGAATACTGGCTATTTTCGTCTACTTAAAGTGAAATTTGAGCCTATCTTCTCCCCGTTACACTTAACAAAATTGCGTTATCCATGGTATTGTTGCGCAAATTTGTGTGCATTTTAATTATCCAGAGAATTATAGCGAGGATAAGCGTATTGCGTATTCGCAAACTGCCCCGATTATAAAGCTCATTAGAACAGGCAAATCGCACGTTTCAAAAATAGAATAAAGGAAGTTAGGTTTTCAATGACATTATCAACTGCTGACTTACGTAACAAGTTTATCGATTATTTTAAAAGCCATGGCCACCAAGCGGTGGCGAGCTCGTCACTGGTTCCGGCAGATGATCCCACACTTCTTTTTACCAACGCGGGCATGAACCAGTTTAAAGACTGTTTTTTAGGTGCGGAAAAACGCAGCTATACCCGTGCGGTATCGTCACAGCGCTGCGTTCGCGCAGGTGGTAAGCATAACGACCTTGAGAACGTAGGTTACACTGCGCGTCACCATACCTTTTTTGAAATGCTGGGTAATTTCAGCTTTGGCGATTATTTCAAAAAAGAAGCGATAGAGTTTGCATGGAATTTCCTTACCAAAGAAATTGGTTTGCCAAAAGAAAAGCTCTTAGTCACCGTTTATTCTGAAGATGACGAAGCTTTCGACATCTGGGAAAACCATATTGGTGTTCCAAAAGAAAAGATTATTCGCATTAGCACGTCAGATAACTTCTGGTCTATGGGCGATACCGGTCCATGTGGTCCTTGTTCTGAAATCTTTTACGATCACGGTGCGCACATTTGGGGAGGTCCTCCGGGAACACCAGAAGAAGACGGCGACCGCTTTATCGAAATTTGGAACCTGGTATTTATGCAGTTTAACAAACAAGCTGACGGTACCATGGAGCCACTCCCTAAGCCTTCAATCGATACCGGTATGGGCCTAGAGCGTATTTCCGCTATCTTGCAGAACGTGCACAGCAACTACGAGATCGACCTTTTCCAAAACTTGATCAAATCAGCAGCATCAATTGTTGGAAGCGAAGATTTAGAAAATAAATCGCTACGGGTTATCGCCGATCACATTCGTTCGTGCAGCTTCTTAATTTGCGATGGCGTTATGCCATCAAATGAAGGGCGCGGATACGTATTACGTCGCATTATTCGTCGCGCTGTCCGCCATGGCTATCAGCTTGGCGCAAACGATATTTTCTTCTATAAGCTTGTAGCATCACTTGCCAAAGAAATGGGTGAAGCGTATCCAGAACTTGTAGACCAACTACCGGTAATTGAAAAAGTACTACGTGTTGAAGAAGAGCAGTTTAGCAAAACGTTAGCCCGTGGTATGGCTATCCTAAACGATACATTAGAAACTCTAGAAGGCGACACAGTGCCGGGTGACATAGTGTTCAAGCTTTACGACACCTATGGTTTCCCTACTGACTTAACCAATGATGTAGCGCGTGAGCACGACCTTAAGATTGACGATGAAGGTTTTGAAGCTGCTATGCAAGCACAGCGTGCCCGTGCACAGCAGGCTAGCAACTTTGGTGCAGACTACAATAGTAAACTCGCCATTGACCACACAACCTCATTTACTGGGTACACCGATGTAGAAGGCCAGGCGAATGTGGTTGAACTTATTGCCGACAATGCGTTTGTTGAGAAGCTTGAAGACGGTCAAGAAGGCGTTGTGGTATTAGACAGCACACCGTTCTACGCTGAAAGTGGTGGTCAGGCTGGAGATAAAGGTGTGCTTCGCGTGGCAAACGGTGAATTCATCGTTACCGACACCCAAAAAATGGGTAATGCGTTTGCACACAAAGGTATTGCTAAAGGTTCGGTATCTAAAGGTGATACGGCAACCGCAGCGATTGATGCAGCAAATCGTGAAGCCATTAAAAAGAACCACAGCGCAACGCATTTACTTCATGCAGCACTGCGTGAAATTTTAGGTGAGCACGTAACTCAGAAAGGTTCATTGGTTGAAGCGCCGCGCATGCGTTTTGACTTCTCGCATTTTGAGGCAGTAACGGCTGAACAGCTTGCTGAGATTGAAAGACGAGTTAACCAAGAAATACGTGCAAACCACACGTTAGCAACTGAACTAATGGATTTGGATGAAGCCAAAGCATCAGGCGCAATGGCGCTATTTGGTGAAAAGTACGACGAAAAAGTTCGCGTGGTAACCATGGGGCCATTCTCTGTTGAGCTATGTGGTGGTACTCACGTTACACGTACTGGTGATATTGGCTTGTTTAAAATTACCAGTGAAGCGGGTATTGCATCGGGCGTTCGACGTATCGAAGCAGTTACTGGCGAGCATGCACTTGAAGTCGTGCAAACCCAACAAGCGACACTGTCTTCATTGTCTGCGTTATTGAAAACAGACAGCCAAAATGTACTTGATCGCGTAGTTTCTCTGCAAAATCAGACTAAAGAACTAGAAAAAGCGCTCAATTCTGCGAAACAAAAACTGGCGAGTCAGCAAGGTGCTGATATGCTTAGTAATGCAGTAGAGATAAATGGCGTTAAAGTTCTTATTGCGAATTTGGAAGGTGTTGAAGCGAAGTCATTGCGTTCAATGATGGATGACATTAAAAACCGAATTGGTGAAGGGATCGTAGTATTAGGTGTGGCTAATGACGCGAAAGTGAATCTTATTGCTGGCGTTACTAAAAACCTCACTAGTAAAGTTAAAGCGGGCGAGCTAGTTAACTTTGTCGCATCACAAGTAGGTGGCAAAGGGGGCGGTCGTCCAGATATGGCACAGGCAGGCGGTGACCAGCCTGAAAACTTGGGCCAGGCGCTAGATTCGGTTAACGCTTGGTTACAAGATAAGCTATAATTATTTTTGTGTATAACAGTGAGTTT
>Ga0213830_1000852_pt1 | contig 9467 bp, 4 predicted proteins | sample SWATP11_FD_161661 | JGI IMG/M metagenome (GOLD analysis project Ga0213830, IMG submission 161661) | Coastal seawater microbial communities from Marineland, Florida, United States - SWA TP1 #1 | ecosystem: Environmental > Aquatic > Marine > Coastal | place: USA: Florida | collected 2016-08-06
GTTTTCATACGCAAGACTATATTCATCCATAATGGCATGCTCAAGCTCAGCGATACTAGTTGGTTTGGTTATAGTTGGCTCTAACGCTTTTTGAATGCTAATAGCTTGCTCATCATCTTTTGCAAGTGATTGTTCTTTTTCAGTAATCGCTTCAACGTGTTGCTTAGCGCCACAGCAATAACAATGCGCAGCATCTTGGCTAATACGCTGCTGGCAAGAGATACAAATAACATCTGACTTACTTGGCGTTCTTGCCAGCATGTTATAACCCAGTTGATTTAGGGTGGTCGATAGCATCACATCTGTTGCAGCTAAAATCGCATCATACTTTGCTTCTTGTTTGGCTTTGGCTTTTTTATGGTAGTTGTGCTCTGCCATAAATACCCCGATAGCAACTGGCAATGACGCAAGTAGCGCAGGCAAAAACTCAAGCTTTGCAGCAAACAACATGATTAAGAATGTAATAACACTTAGCACCAGCCACAAAATGGTTCCGCCAGTGTAGTTTCGGCTAATGGTTTTGTCCCAGCTGCGATATTGTTGGTCGGCAAAATGCACAATCACAACAGGCATAAAGCGGTCATTTTTAACTACCCGCCTAGCATTGCCATCAGCAATGCGATAATTAAGCGTTAACGGTGTTTCTTGAAATGCGGTGATTACATTGCCCTTTTGTAGGTTAGCAATCACATCTTTTTCTGCATCAACACTAAACTCATGAATAATGCCATCTTTGTCTTCAACTTCTAGCCACCAATAACCGTACAGCATGTTGTCGTTATTGGTTTTATAACGACGCTTATAGTAAAACATTGATTTCACAACGCCTGTGATCGTACTCGCTTGTGGCGAATAGTTTTTCACATCAACCAGCAAGTCAGGGCTGAGTTCTTCAACCGTGTGCATTTGTCTTTTTTGCTCAAGAGCTTCTCCACAGTCACAACAGTGAAGATCGGTGACATACACCGTATTTTGGCAATGTTGCATTTTCATTCCTTGCTTAATTAATTGCTTAAATCAATGGTTAATGTTTGTTCGCCAGCATCTACTTGGTGCCAACGTCGATACGTTTTATACCCAGGCGCCGACACTTGAATATCATAAGCGCCAGTTTTTAATGTCATGCCGGGGCGATATTTAGGGCCGATATTCATAATGCGAATAGTGGCGTTCGCCGGGTTTGTAGTAATGGTAAGTTTAGTTTTTTGCTCAACCAGATATTGTCTACGCTGTTGCTGCTCAGCACTTAAACTGGCATCGCTATGGCGCAAAATATCAACCTTGGCTAAAGCATGGCTCAGCGGGCTAAAGCTCTCGTAAATATGCAGTTTTTCTTCAAACTTTAAACCAAGAGGATGCAGTAAAGGCTGGGCATGCAAAGTCCAACGAATCGCATAACTAAACACCGGATTGCTCGACTCATCAACCTTGTCTAAAAAGTAGTTAACAGGGCTTTGATCATCCTTGGTAAAGGTGTTATGCACAAACATTACTGGCACTATCAAAATCAGCGCAGGCATAATCAGCTTTTGCAAAACAGATACAGCAGTGGTTGGTTGCTTTTCTTGCTTAGGTTTAACCAGTTGCCACAGTTTTAACGGCAGCTTGCTAAAGGTTAAGCAAATCAAAAACAGTGATAACGACATCGAAATAGGCGGAATAATCACTGAACGCAATGCTTGCTTACCGTACTCAGCATACTCGCCACCATCAGCAAATTTACCTTCTGAGCTATTAAGCATGGCTAGGTATTTGTCGGTGCGTTTTGCAATGTTTGGATCAAGCACCTTGTCTTTAAAGTTCTTTTTATTCCAATCGGCACGAATGTTTTTTACGTATAAATCACCCATTCTATCGGCAATTTTTGCTTGAATTTGTGGGTGTAGCTGAAACGCAACCCAGCTTAAGTTTGGCTTTAAACTCATGCCGCGTTTGCGCATTTCGCTTTGCCATTGTGCATTAGCTTCACTTGTAACCTTATTGGCTACAGCATTAGCAAATGCTTGGCGTTGATTCACATTCCAGTTGCTTTCAAGCTGTAACCCTTTGCTGGCAAAATGTCCTCTAAGCTTCTTTTGTGTTGTTTCGTGAGCACGAAACGCCATTAAGTTTTCGATTGTAAATGGGTAGCCCGTTTCTCTTACAAACATCTTATGAAAATTTGGATGTTGTAAAAAACGCAGCTGGTAATGATCTGGGTCATCGGTGTATTTGTAGCGCTTATCTTTAAAGCCGCCATCACCACCGGTTGCTAAACTAGCAGCTTGTAGTGCGGTATAAACACCACCAGTAAGCACACCCATTAAAATAGTGCCTGCGGCATTTTCAGCAACCGAAACATCTTCTTCAATAAGCCAGTAATCAGGCTCTATGTAGCCAATACCGGCTTTTAAAATATTGCTTCGGTAGTCTGCAGCTTCGCGTTCATAACAACGATTTCGGCGGTCTTTTTCACTGCTTTTGTCATAACGCTCACGGCATTTTGCAATGCTGTGGTGGTAATCATAAATCTTCGGGCCATACTTTTGTGCACGCGCTGACGCTTTTGCGATATGGGCTTTTTGCGCTTGTTGGTACTTGTTCCAGCCGCTATTGATCTCTTGTTCAACTTGCTGCCAATAACCTTGCTCGCGCTCACCGATACTTGCCAAAGTGCTGTTGTACTTTTTACTGCCATCAGCATAGGCTTTGTATTTAACCACCAGCTCATCATATAACTGGCTGTAGTTTTTATAATGTTTATCAAAATCTTGATACGCTTTTTTCTGTACAAACGCGGCAATAATCTTACGCTTATCTTGCTCTAGGTTGTCTGAAAGGGCGGCATCGCTATACAGTAAGCCACCAAACAGCGCCAAAAAGGTCAGGTTTTCTGAGCTATGTAATTGCTCAGGGTTGTAATCAAGGTCATTCACTTTAATCGAGTTAATCGCCAGCGCGTCTCTAAGTGCTGCACTGTAGGTAGCAAACTGGCGCTGCTCTGCGGTTGAAGGCTCAATTAAGGTTTTTTCAATGGCATATTTTTGGCCAAAAAACACCACCGGCCAAACTAAACACAATAAAGCGATAAACGAGATAATCCCACGGCCTACTTTGGCTACCATGGCTTTTGGTAAAAAGTCAGCTAACAGCAGTGCAACACCCACCCCAGATACAGCTCGGCCATAAATTTCGAGGTGTTCAAGGTCTTCTGCCGAAGGGGTTCCTAAACCGACTAAAGAGACTAACTGGGCATTAAAAATTGCCTCGGGTAATAAATATAAAGTAGCTAAAACAAGTAGCAAACAGCGCCACCAAAACGGCTTTATTAAATCAGTCATAATTTTATTCTTATTGTTTTTTACGCAGTTCTAGTTCAACAGCAGGATCTGTTTCTAGGCTAAAATCTTCATCGGCTTGGCGAGACCCTATTTCTAAGTTAGGCGCTGAAGGAGTCGATGTTACTTTTGGAATATAAGTTTTTTCTTGAGTTGACTTAAGCGTGCCGCCGACCGCTGGGTAAAGCTGATTCCCTTTATAAGCATACAGCTCATCAAGGCGCTCTAAATCAAGGTCAGCAGGCATGCTGGCAATCAACTTAGCGTCTGCTTCATCGCTAAAATACGGCTGCACTTTTGGTAATTCAAACACAGAACAAAAGCCATAAACGGTATCGTCCATAATTACAGAGTCAGGGCGAAGAGAACGTGACTGCGCTAATAGGCTGCGCTCATGATAGTCGTGGCCGTTAATAGAATAAGTGGCAATCATAATACCGCGCGCTTTAGCAACCGGCTTTAAGCGTGCTGCACTTTGCTTGTAATGACGAATATCAAGCACATAACCAAAGTTACGTTTTAGCTGTTTTGCTAATCTATCGAGCTTAACTGGGCTGTCGTAACGTTTTTCACGATGGTAGCGATTACCCAGAGCTTGTAAGCTCTCAAGCTCTTCTTTGTTGCGCTCGTAAATTGGGTCGCTACCAGCGCCGCGTTTTAGGTCACTTGCTAACTTATTCATAGAGGCTTTTGCCGGTGACTGAATAAATGCCAAGTAAATATCTGGGTTAATATCGCGCATACGAGTCAGGTTGCGCATTTCTAAACTGCTGAAAAAGTAGTTACCACCGCCAACAAATTCATATGCTAAATAATCAAGCATTTTTAAATCGTTAACTGAGGCCTTTGATTTTATTTCAATATTCAGTTTTTGATGAGGCTTACGGTAGCGCGCAAATGTGGCAGCAAGCTCTCTGAATGAAGGTGGCATATCATCGGTAAGTAACCCGGTATCTTGGTTACGATGACGTAAATAGCCCCACTCTTTTTTATAGCTCATCGACTCAATTTTGCGGCGCTTATTGTCAACTGTGCCTGTTTCGCGACCTGTACGGGCATCATGATGTACAACCCACACATCGTCACGGGTAATTCGCACATCAATCTCAACAACGTCAAAATTGTTGTCGATGGCATCAATTACTGCGTTAAGCGAGTTTTCTGCATAACGAATTGAGCCACGGTGGCTCTGCAAATTAAAGTTACTGCATTGCCTAGCAGAGGCGTAGTTGATATTACCAAGTTGGCTTTCATAAAACCCTCGTGCATACAGTGCACCCTGCTTGGCCTTAATGGCATTTTTTTCGGCCACCGTTAAGGTGCTTTCAGCGCTTGGCTCTGGGGTGCTTTTACAAGCCGTTAAACCAATACAACACAGGAAAATACTGGCTAGGAGCCATGGTTTTTGAGACAGAGTTTGCATCATTGCTTTATAGCCAAAAGGCTTTCCTTTTTAATACAAGATAATGAAGAAGTGCGTAAAACTGAATAATATATGAATAAAGGCCACGATTTAAAGTAATAACTTTAATAAAAATGAATATTTTAATTTAAGATACAAGCTGTTAGATTTAATTTAATAAATGGCAAAATGTTGCTAACAAAACGCAAAAGCCCGATTTTACCGCTTTGTGGGAATGAAAAATGATCGATTTTGGTAAAAAAATTACTCCAGCGCGCGAAATGCGTTCTACCAATAATTTACACACGGCGCTTGAAAGTGATCGGGGCCGCATTATTAACAGTGCAGCAATTCGCCGTTTACAGCAAAAAACACAAGTTTTTCCACTCGAACGTAATGCTGCAGTGCGCTCAAGGCTGACTCACTCGCTTGAAGTACAACAAGTGGGCCGGTTTATTGTGCAAACCATTTTTAATAAGCTCAGTGATGCAAAACAAAAAGAATATGGCCTAGCTGGGCTTGAGCGACCGCTAGAAAGCCTAGTAGAAATGGCGTGCCTAATGCACGACATAGGCAACCCACCGTTTGGTCACTTTGGCGAAGCAGCCATCAACCAATGGTTTGATAAACACTTAGACGCACTGACTCCTGAGCGCTGTAAAGGCATTGGTATTAGTGTGATCTTTAAACACCTTGCCCAAGACATAAAAAGTTTTGAAGGTAATGCCCAAGGTATTCGCATAATTCATTCATTACTTTCTCTAAACTTAACCTACAGCCAAAGTGCCGGAATTTTAAAATATACACGCCCGGCCAGCATGGCGAAAATAGACAGCCCGCAAGATAAAAACTACTTAATGAAAAAAGTGGGTTACTACTTCAGCGAAAAGCCGTTTATTGAAGCACTACAAACTGAACTCGAAATTGAGCAATACTGCCGTCATCCTGCTAGCTACATTATGGAAGCAGCTGACGATATATCGTATTGTTTGGCCGATATTGAAGATGCCGTAGAAAAAGGCATTATTAGTGTTGAGTCGCTTTGCGAAAAGTTAAAAGAGCAATACACCCGAACACTCACAAACCTAACCATAGACGATACAAAACACAGCGACTTTGCCGAAAAAGCCATTGATTATGCGTTAAGTAAAGCACAAGAGCAGCCGTATAATTTTAATAGCGAATTTTTTATCTACCTGCGCGTGACCTTGCTACACCCATTAGTAAGCTACGCAGCAGAGCGGTTTATTAATAATATTGAAGCCATTTACCACGGTGATTTTAATCAGGCTTTATTAGAAGATCGAAGTCACTTGCACGCCGTCACGCTCACCTTAAAACAAGTGGCATTAAAGCATGTATTTTGCCACAAAGAAGTAGAGCGTTTAGAGCTACAGGGTTACCGTATAATTAGCGGTTTACTTGACTGCTATAAACCTTTACTAGCCCTTGATGCTGATGCTTTTAAACGCGTGTTAAAAGGCGACCAAAACTACTTAATTGAAACTCGACTTGTTAAAAAACTATCTAATAAACATTTAAATAGCTACCAAAAAGCCATTGATGCCCTAAAAGCCGAACCGGATCATTTTGCCGCTTACGAGTTCTATTATCGCTGCCGCTTAATTCAAGATTACATAAGCGGAATGACTGACCAATTTGCTTACGACGAATACCGTGCGCTCATGGTAATTGATTAACCACTACGAATACGCTTAATTTGTTAACCAAATGTGGATAAATTACTCGTCTCAGCTTAGAATTAATTAACTGTTAGGTCATCGACTAAACCTTACTGGTCCAGAACTTATGCCAATTATAAAAACAACTTTTCTCTTATTACTCCTAAGCTTAAGCTTTACGAGTAAAGCGCAGTACAACGAAGCCATGTGTATTTTGTTAAAACAGCAAATGCATGAGTACCGCTTTAACACCAGTAATAAAAACTATCGCTCAGCTGCCAGAAACTATGAGAAAAACTGCAAAAATCCAACGCCAGTAAACAATGCAGCTGCTTTCGAAAAACTAGAACAACAAACGAAAGAAACAGCCCCAGTTAATTCAACTGCAGCGGCTAACCCTAGGGTGCACTCAGGCGCTATTCAAGCAGAACCTGAAGAAACTACGGCACCTATTGCAGAGCAAACCGTTGAACCTATCGAACAGCAAATGCCAGCAATTGAGCCAGAAGTTCAAGAACCAGAGCTTTCCGAACAAACAAGTGCCTCAGCAGAACAAACCGAAATACCAGCAAAGGTTGACCGTATTACGATTTCTGATGCTCCTGAAGAACCTGTAGTAGAATCAACTACAAGCTCTGCTATTCAAGATCAAGCCACTGAAGTGAAAACCCAAAGTGCTGAGACTGCAACGGCTGAAAAACCAGCTGAACCTGAAGTAAAAGCAGAACCGGCACCAAAACCTGCGCCAACACCTGCACCTATGCCAGAACCTATTCCTGCAAACAGCGATAGCTCTTCAAGCTCATTATTAATGCCAAGCTTAATTGTGTTGTTGGTATTACTTGTTGCAGGCTTAGTGATTGTGCGTATTCGTCAAAGCAAAAAAGCAGACGCCGATTCAGAACTTGAACAAAGCTTAATGCAAGCTAAAGCCCTTAAAGCAGCTGCAGAAGCACAAGCAGCTGCTGAAAAAGAAGCTGAAGAACTCAAAGAAGCAACAGCCGCAGTGCTGGCTGAAGAACAAGAGCACCCTCATGAAGACAGCTACCCGCTTGCCAACGATACATTTACAGCAACCGAAACAGATAATAATGACGAGCTTTCTGAGCTTATGCACTTTAGTGCTCAGCGTGATAAAGAAGAACAAGAGTCTGAAACTTCACCTGAACAACCACCAGCAGAAGACTTTGCTGATGCCCATCAATTCGAAGATCTTGAACTTGGTTACGACGAGAAAAACGTAAGTGACGCTGATGACGACTTTTTGGATGAGCAGCGCGGCCTAGAGCAAGAGCTAAAATTAGCAAGCCTAGAAGATTCATCGTATAGCATCAACGAGGAAGCTGAGCCGCAAGCTGATGACGTTCAGCAAGACGAGCCTCTTACACCTGAGCCATTTGCAGAGCCTAAATTCGAGGCCCCTGAAATAACTGAACTTGATGAGCCAGAATTAGAAGAACCAAGCTTTACTACAACTTCGTCATTTGGTTTTGATGAATACTCAGCTAAAGAGCCGGTTGCTGACGATGAGCCACCAATTACAGAGCCTGAGCCATTTGAGGCTGCTGAAATTGATGAGCTTGAGCAACCAGAAATTGAAGAGCCAAGCTTTACTAGTTCGTCATCGTTTGGCTTTGATGAATACTCAACTAAAGAGTCTATTGCCGACGATGAACCAGTATTAGCCGAGATAGAAGAACTCGAAAAGCCGGAAATCGATGAACTAGAGAAGCCAGAAATTGAAGAACCAAGCTTTACTGCATCTTCATCTTTCGGTTTTGATGAGTATTCTACAAAAGAGCCTGTTACCGACGATGAACCAGTGTTCGCCGAGATAGAAGAACTCGAAAAGCCGGAAATCGATGAGCTGGAGAAACCAGAAATTGAAGAGCCAAGCTTTACGAGTTCGTCATCGTTTGGCTTTGATGAATACTCAACTAAAGAACCTATTGCCGACGATGAACCAGTATTAGCTGAGATAGAAGAACTCGAAAAGCCGGAAATCGATGAGTTTGAGAAACCAGAATTTGAAGAGCCAAGCTTTACTGCATCTTCATCTTTCGGTTTTGATGAGTATTCTACAAAAGAGCCGATTACTGACGAAGAACCGTCTAAAGATGAAGTGCCCGAATATGACTTATCATCATTTATGGGTGATGATTTATCGTTTGCTGATCATTTTAATGAAGATGAGCACACAGTCACTGCGCCAAACCCAGCAGAAGAACACGACGACATTAACGATGATGATTTAGCTAAAGCCTTACAAGCACTAGAACAAGAACTACAAGATGAACCAGCTTCCGTTAATGTAGAAGAGCCGTCACAGCCAGCGGTAGAAACTGTTGATTTGTCTGACGAACTGAGTAACGACGATAAGCTTGAAGAAACGCCTGAAGAAAAAAGTGAAGAAGCCGACAAAGAGCCAGAGCAACAAGATGATAAGCCGTATAATCCATTTGCAAACTTATCGCTTGATCCTACGTGGGATCCTAATTCTGACGAAAAACCTGTGATAGAAAGTAAAACCAAACAGCCAAAATCACAAGCCTTAATTGACGCAGAAGAACGCGCCAAACAGTTTAAAACGGATGAGTGATTAAGTTACGAGGTACGAGTTTCGAGGGGAAAGGTACGAGGTGCGAGATGCGAGGTGCGAGATGCGAGATGCGAGATTCGAGATTCGAGGTTCGAGATTCGAGATGCGAGACTGCAGCAGCGATTTTACATCGCGTCCTAACGCCTAAATCCCAGCGCCTATGTTTCCCCGTATGCGTGAAACTTGTTTCGCGCGTCTGAGAGCTGAAGGCTGACAGCTCTCATTTATGTTTGATTCGGCACTAAAGTACCTCCTACAAGGTTCAAATGCAGAGAAGAACGCACGACCTAACCAACCCCACAGTTCGACTGATATCTAACATCTGACCTCTAACGACTAAAGCAGATGTATGGACTCCTCCCCATTAACGGGAGAGTACGGTATAAAGAAATTGCAAAACATCTTTTACCAATTAAGGAGTCCATACATGACACAGTCTAATTTAATTGCTATTGATTTAGCAAAAA
>Ga0213830_1000855_pt1 | contig 9428 bp, 10 predicted proteins | sample SWATP11_FD_161661 | JGI IMG/M metagenome (GOLD analysis project Ga0213830, IMG submission 161661) | Coastal seawater microbial communities from Marineland, Florida, United States - SWA TP1 #1 | ecosystem: Environmental > Aquatic > Marine > Coastal | place: USA: Florida | collected 2016-08-06
GAAGATGTTCTTCACGGTTACCCTGTACGCCAATGGGTATTGAGTTTACCCATCCCGCTTCGTCTACTTCTAGCTAGGTATCCCAAACACTTAAGTAAAATCATGCAAATCATTCATCGTGCTATTTCTTGCGATATTGTGCATCGGGCTGGGTATCTTAAGAAGCAAGCAAACACAGGAGCGGTGACTTACATTCAGCGATTTGGTAGTGCACTGAATCTCAATATTCACTTTCACATGCTCTTTTTGGAAGGCGTTATCACTCAGGAGTGTGGACAGTCCAAATTCAAGTGCGTTAAAGCACCAAACCACAATGATATGGAAACCCTCGTGAATGTCATTAGCCATCGCATCGCGACCTACTTGGAGAAGGCCGGGCTCGTTCAACGGGATATGGACAACACATTTCTCGATTTACCCATGGATGACGAAGATAGTTTACTGCCCTTGCAAGCAGCCTCTGTCAATTACCGCATTGCTGTAGGACCAGATACAGGCAAAAAAGTCTTTGCCTTGCAAACCTTACCTGCCAAAGACGAACAACATTACGGTCAATTAGCTCAAATAAACGGTTTTAGCTTACACGCTGGGGTGTTTGCAGACAGCCATCAAACTGACAAACTGGAAAGGCTATGCAGATATATCTCAAGGCCAGCGTTAAGCGAGCAACGATTGAGTCTAACCGATTCAGGAAAAGTAAGATATCAACTGAAAACTCCCTATCAAGACGGTACCACACATGTCTTTTTTACTCCCTTGGATTTCATAGGCAAGCTCGCGGCACTGGTGCCAGTGCCGAGGCTAAACCTTACGAGGTTTTATGGCGTGTTTGCTCCCAATGCTAAGGTGCGTGCCGAGGTAACGGCTTCACAACGCGGTAAGAATAGCCCTCGCTTAGCAGAGCATCTGAAAGATTCAGATAAACCATACCATGCGCGAAGCATGTCGTGGGCACAAAGGTTAAAAAGAGTATTCAATATTGACATCACAGTCTGTGAGGCTTGTGAAAAAACCAACGTCAAAATTATTACTTGTATTACGGATCCGGCTGTTATCCATAAGATTTTGGCGCACCTTGACAAGCAGACTCTTCTTGAAGCAAAAAACGATTCTCTAATGCCGCCACTTCGAGCTCCACCAGCCACAGCCTCATTCAGTGACTACATCATTCAACGCGACTTCGATTTTGGCGCATGAAGCACAAAAAACAGACCATCACTTGAACATGCAACATGTTGAGGTAAGGGCTTTCACATATCTCATTGCGGATTTCAGTACCCAAGACCAGTTATATTGCGTCTATCTTGATGACAACTACTTCACTGATTCCTGAAAAGTACCCATTTGACACACGTGCAACTGGCCTTAAATACAGCTGACACAGTGGGTAGTACATAGCGTTAATATTTCTTATACTCTGAAGGTACCAGCTATGGCAATGCTTTCAACTTTTCCTATTCTATGGATTTGCCGGTGGATGACACTACCTACGAAGTGGCATTTGATGACTGGTTCTTCGGCATGTCCGAAGACACCATGATGAACCGTTCTTACGTGAAAAAGTTTGGTATCACCATGGCTGAAGTAACGATCTTTATGCAGAAGCAGTAAATCAAATCGCGGCAGGCTGTTCGCCTGCCCGCTGATTTACCGGTTAAAAATCCATACTGGCGAACACGACCAGAGTGGATTTTGTTGCATCCTGAATATCATCCACGGCGTTCTGCGGATACAGATCCACGCCAATCACACTTTCCACAAATCGCACATCGGCATAGCGCACCTTTCCGTCACCCCGGCGGTAATACAATCCAACAGTAAGGGGATGCTCAAAAACCGTCGATTCGTAAGCGATACTGATGCCGGTAGTATCTATGTCTTCAACCCGCTGGAACGGAATGCGGGTATCTATCTGTCCGTTAATGTTGTCGGTAAACACGCCTAGCTGAAGGGCTGAATCATCATAAATCATCACCCGCAGGCCTAGTGCATAATTGGTCACTTCTTTCAGTTCTCTGGTGACAGCAATGACATTTTCCGGTGCGGTTTCACCGTCAACATGAGTGAAGTAATCCACCTGACCAGACAGAGTCCAGCGATTTCCTTTGTAGGCTGCGCCGAATGAAAATTTTGATGGCTGCTTCTGCTTCTGATCGGAATCCAGAAAAGAGGTAAAGCTGGTGTTCAAGAGCCCGTGAGCAGAGTAACAATTGGCGCGCTGATAATACTGATATCTTCAAACTGGCGGTTGACGGTGTGAGTATAAGTGTACTGTGCGCCAAGATTAATCTTATCGCCGCGATATAACACGCTGACAGCAGGCTGCAGCAGATACAGCTCGTCGTTTATCCGGCGGCTGGCATCAAAGCCGGACGAAACCGGCATCTCCGGATAATTAAAGTTGATTCCTGCACCGGATGTCTGCGCCAGCACCCGCTCCACGTATTTCAGATTCAGGGACAGGCCAAGCGATAGCGCCGGATCCAGCTGATACGCGCCGGCAAAACCGAATTTATACACGGCATTGTCAAAGTCGTAAGTGGCCATTTCCACCACACTCTGACCGACCATTCCGTCATCTGCAGGAACCTCATAGGTGCTGCGACTGTCGTTGCGTTCCTGTGAGAAGTCTGTGACGGTAAAATACGAACCGTAGCTCCAGTTCCCGCTGTTGCCACTGATGCCAATAAAGCCTGGTACCACGGTAAAGGATTTGCGCTCGAAGTCTGAGCCATCGGTGTAGACGTTTTCAAAGCGGGTATTCTCGAAGGCCATGGTGTTTACTGAGGCCGAAGTGGAGTCTTCCTGAAATGCCAGTCCTGCGGCGTTGTAATGCATGGCCGACTGATCGTTAGCGAGGGCAACATACGCACCGCCGTAACCGATGGCCTTCCCCCCTACGAGCAGATTATTGTAGTGATAAGGATCGGCAACTACCGTACCTAATGACACGCAGAGCGCTGTGCCGAGCGCAAAAAAACGGTAAAGCGTCATAACAATTCTTCCCTGAATCTGATCTGATTACACAAGCCTGAGTGGTTGTTTTTTGAGCTTTCAGGGTTAGATTATAAAAAACACCCTGTTATGACTACTTTTTTAGTTTTGTTCTTCGGGTTAATGCGACATATGGGTATTTAGCCAGTCGATGAGTTCGTTGCGAAGATTTTCTCTGTTCCGGACCAGACCGTGATTATCGCCTTCGTAAATCTCTAATTTACTCGGATGACTAATACGTTCAAGTTCGGCAGCCAGTGATCGTGACTGTTCAGCATCAACCCGTTTATCCGCAGTGCCGTGAACGAGTAACACCGGTACATCCGGTAGCTCATCTGCCCAGTCGATAGCTGAACGCCGGGATAAAGCTTCGGCTTTCTGATTTGTGTAGTCAGGGATACGGGCTTTATAAACGTTTTCCATTTCCGGACGCTGCTTTAGCTGATTCCGTAAGTCAGAAACTCCTGCGATACTGACAATGGTTTTCAGTTCAGGCATCTGTCTGGACGCGAGAAAGGTTTGCATGCCGCCGCGACTCCAGCCCACCATGGCTAGCCGTGATGGATCCGCTTCCGGGATCTCAGTAAGCAGTTCCCTGAGGGCCAGTACGTCATTCACATCGCCTCCGCCAAATTCGTCCTGACCGTTGTTGTCTATCCACCGCGAACTGCCCCGATACTGACTGCCAATCACCAGGTATCCGGCTTCAGCGAGTTCCGATATCGTTTGCATCTTAGCGCCAAATACCACATACCCGAAACCGGCATTACCACCGCGGTTGTAAATCACCACCGGCAATGATTCTGGCTCAGCATTTTTGGGTTTCAGGTAGTAGCCTTCAACCGTCAGCCCATCTACCTGATAGGTAAAATCCACACAATCAAGGGCTGCCATTTTGCGCTCCATCACCGTCTTAGGGAAAGCGCTCAGGAAACCGGCTTCGTTAAACGCCGGTTCACACCGGCGTTCTGATTCAGTCGCGCTGTTTCTCTTAGCGGCTACCCGCTGCGCCGGTGACAGAATCCGGCAGGGCGTAGGCAATAACATAGTCGCCAACCGGGGTTTCCATGAAGTGGTGGCCGCCAGCCATGATGACCAGATATTCCTTGCCATCCTGTTCATATACCATGGGGTTGGCCTGGGCGCTGGTGGGCAGCACATCCTGCCAGACAGTTTCACCGGTATTAATATCAATGGCGCGGATGAGTCCGTCAGTGGCGGCAGCAATAAAGATAAGATTGCCCGCGGTCACCACAGAGCCACCATTGTTCGGTGTACCGATGTTGATTGGCAGGTGAGACGCAATACCAAACGGACCATTGTTGCGCGCAGTACCAAGCGGTCTGTCCCACAGGGTTTTACCGGTAGCCAGTTCGATGGCGCGGATACCGCCGTAGGGAGGTTCTTTACACAGCAAACCGGTAAACGGCAGACGCCAGCCCGCATTTACGTCAATGCCGTAAGGGGTGCCTACCTGAGGATCGCCAGCACCTTCAGCGCCGCCGGTGGGACCGCCAAACATTTCGTTTTCCTGGGCGCGGGTTAACCAGCCTTCCTCGTTCACCTCTTCCCGGTGTACCAGTTTGTTGTACATGGGCATATCGTTGTAGTTGGCAATCATTACGCCGCGAACGGGATCGATAGCCACACTGCCCCAGTCTGATCCGCCGTTATAACTCGGATATTGAATCCAGTGCTGGTCAACGGTGGGCGCGGTGTACATGCCTTCATAAGAGGCTTCCTGATACTGAATCCGGCAAACCAGCTGATCAAAGGGGGTGATACCCCACATGTCCTGCGGGGTCAGATCGGGTTTACGTAACGCGTGGTAGCCGCTGAAGGGTTGTGTAGGACTGCGCTCTTCAGGCTCCACGCCGCCAACCGGTACCGGCTTTTCAGTAACTTCAGTCAGCGGTTCACCGGTGCGGCGGTCGAGTACGTACAGGTCGCCCTGTTTCGATGGCAACATCAGCGCCGGTACTGTGCCATTTTCAGTAGGGAAGTCGAGCAGGGTAACCTGAGAACCCAGATCATAATCCCATACGTCGGCGTGTACTGTCTGGAAGTGCCAGGCTGGCTTACCGGTGTTCACGTCAATGGCAACCAGCGAGCTGGAGTATTTATGCTCTTCTTCCCGGCGCATTGAACTGTAGTAGTCGGCGGTGGAGTTGCCCATGGGCAGGTAAACCAGACCGAGCTCGTTGTCGCCGGTGCCTGTGGTCCACATGTTAGGTGTACCGCGGGTATAGGTTTCCCCCTCCGGTGGCACGGTGTCGATATCAGGACGCACCATGTCCCAGGCCCATTTCAGCTCACCAGTCACGGCGTCATAACCTTTGATGACACCTGAAGGTTCATAGCGCGCCTGACCGTCAATCACCTGGTGACCGGTCACTATGACACCCTGCACCACATTTGGTACGCCGGTGATGGCAACATAGCCGTTTGGTGTTTCACCCATGTGCTCTTTAATATTCACCTGGCCGTTATTGCCAAAATCCTCACAGGGTTTGCCGGTTTCTGCGTCCACCTCGATGATGCGGCCGTCCAGCGTACCCTCGATAATACGCGCTTTACAGGCGGTCTGGCCTTCGGCCATGGCGCTAGCTGGCGTTTCATAATACGCCACACCACGACAGGCGGCGGTATAAGGAATATCTATCTGGTCGATACCTGCATTGTACTGCCAGATTTTTTCGCCGGTCCGGCTGTCGAGGGCAAACATATTGTTCAGGCCTGAACACAGGTAAAGGCGGTCTTTTACCTTAATTGGCGTGGTTTCTGCGCCCCAGCTTTTTACGTCCATTTCACCGGTGCGGAATTCCCATGCCCGTTCGAGCTGAGTGACGTTTTCAAGATTAATCTGTGTCAGCGGGGAATAGCGGGTTGCCGCATTGTCACGGCCATATGCCGGCCAGTCTCCATCAGCAGGATCATCTGAAATGTCGCCGTTGCCGGTGAATGTCTGATAAGACGATTGTGCTGTTAGCGGAACTGCATCGAACTGTTTATAGCCGTAGGGAACGAAAGCCAGAGCAAAGGCGACCGCAAAGATGACCACAGACGCACCAGCGTAACCATAAGCGGTTTTTTTAGCGAAGGGCTCTCGCAGTCGTGGCATGGTAAGCGCCACAAACAGCGCAAGCACCATCACCACATCCAGGCGTGGCACCCAGCGCCAGTAATCCAGACCGGATTCCCAGGCTGCCCAGAGCACGGTACCCAGTACGACCAGGCCATAAACCCAGACGCCGGCGCGTTGATTTTTCGCCAGCAAAAAAGCGGAAGCGAGCATGCCGACACCGGCAAGAAGATAATAGAAGCTGCCGCCAACGACAGCGAGCCAGCCACCACCAATAAGCAGGGGCAGGCCACAGATGAGCAGCAGAAACGCCACAAAGAGCGTGTACTTGCTGGTTTTATTCTGACTGGATGAAGTCACATTACTATCCTTCTGTATAAAGTTCAGATCAGGCTTCCGCTGAGGAAGTCAGAGAATCGCGCGTTACAGCTGTTACGCGGGTGGGCATACTGCTGAATACTGCCCGGAAGAGGGTTGGTTTCGTGCACTGTGCGGAAACTAACCATATGGGTCGATACGGCAGCAGATGAATATGGTTCAGCCTGATCCTGTTCGTGAGACGAGATGGCAGCGATTGACGATTAACAGCGTGAAAACCTGTTTTGCGGTGAAAAATTGGCTCGATCATGAATCTACGACTAATAGCGTAGATGCCTATGTTATTTAATTGTTAACGTTCGTTGGCCGTTATTCATCAGTTTTATGTCCAAACGCGCCTTCTTTGCGATTTTTATATAACTTTTGTCGCATTTGCTGATGTTGATGTTTTTTAAATGTAAAAAATACTCATGTTAATTAACATTTTGATGGGTTTTATTCACATAGGATGGTGCCTTCTTTTTTTGACGTTATCCGGAGAAAGTATGGGAACACGTACAGGATTCGAGCCGGCATCCAGTGGCTCTGAACCGCTTAGTTCAGGTGACTACGCGGACTTGCATAAACCATCCTCGTCATTTGGCAGTCGCGATGAATATTTAGAACACGAATTGCAAATCATGGCGCCCAAGCGCTGGCGTCCCAACCTGCCATTCAAAGACTACCGTTTTGAGTGGGAAGATACGATCCCCGCCCTCGCCGCAACCATTGGTAAAGTCGTGATGGTGGGGGCTATCGCTGCCACCTTTGCCAGCCAGCTGGGTTTGGGGGATGGCTTCATCCTCGAAAACGTGCGTTATGAGCTGATTATTGTTTCGGTATTTATTCTGCTGTTTTCCGGCTTCTTTCTGCCTACCGCTAACCTGGCCGGTACTCACGGTCCGTCCAGCATATAAGTGGCTATTTGTTTCGTAATATCATCGAAAAAGGCGGTCACAGCCAGCCACTTCGCGATGCCGATACCATTCGCACCTTTTTAACCTCGCCGGCGGTTACCGCCATTATGGATGCGCCCTATACACCACTTTATCTGGGTTTAATTTATGTGCTGCATCCGCTGCTGGGTCACCTCGCCCTTGTCGGCGCCATTGTTTTGTTTTGCCTGGCTATGCTGGGTGAAAAACTCACCCGTGAAGTACACAGCGAAAGTAATAAGGAAACCAGCCAAGCCCATCGCTACACCGACGTGTGCGGTAATAAAATGGGCTACGCCGGCGGCAGTGCCGAGTTTACTAAATTGCTCAAAGAGATGGGCCAGACTGAGTTCCTGCCGGAAACCATGAGCCCTCGACAGGCATTCCAATTCCTGCAACACCTTGCTGGTAATCAGGACAACCTTTAAGGCATAGTGGTTAAGCAATCTAACCTAAGTTAGCCAGGAGCGACTATGTCCGACGCACAGAGTTACACATCGGTAGACCAGTACATTACCGCCCTACCCGTGGAAAAGCAGCGGGTAATATCACAGTTACGCCAGACAATACTGGATAACCTGCCAGCCAGATTTAGCGAATGCATCAACTAAAACATGATTGGCTATGTGGTGCCCCATCAACTGTTCCCTGCCGGTTATCATTGCAACCCAGAATTGCCATTACCCTTTATGAACCTGGCGGCACAGAAAAGCCATTATGGCTTTTATCATATGGGCATTTATGCAATGCCTGAGCTCGAAAGCTGGTTTCGGGTCCGTTACGCCGAAGCGGTACCTACTAAGCTGGATATGGGTAAAAGTTGTATCCGTTTTAAAAACCCCAAACACATTCCCTACAACTTAATTGGCGAGTTGGTCAGCAAAGTGAGCGTTGATGATTGGATATCGGTTTATCAAAGCCTCAAAAAATAGAACTTGTTCCACTTTTACTGTTCTACTCTATTAACGACTTAAATTGCGCTTCTGATAACACTTCTTCTTCCAGTAAAGCTTGTGCAACCTTGCTTATTTGCTCCCAGTATTGGTCAACTAATTGATCAGTTTTCAGGGTTGCTTCATCCAGCCACTCTTTGATTAATTTTTCAGTCTGAGATTGAAAGTAAACGTCTCCGCTCCATTCATGTAACACTGTGGTGTCTAAGTTGTAACTATCGGGATGCATTCCGTATTTGGCAACAGGATTCCAGGCAGACCACATGGCCTGCCTCAAATCACTGCTGGCACCGGTATCTAATCCTTCATCTCCGAACTGTTTTACCTGGGCCGCTCGACCAGCTAACGCTACACATGTCTGCGAGAACCAAAAAGCTTTCGTGTAATCAATTTCTTGTTCCCTGTTGTAGGCCACCATTCCTAAAGCTTGTTCTCTGGGCACAATACTTATTTGTTCAATTATTCTCTCTGGCATCAGAACTTTTGAGATAACCGCATGACCAGCCTCATGAAAGGCGGTTTCTGCCAGCATTTTTGCGCACTTATCAAGTGTCCGTTTAGCGCCATATTTAAGAATATTAATTTCTTCCAGTAACGTACTTTGACCAATTTTGCCAGTATTCTTACTTAGAGCCTGAAGCACTGTCTCCCGATGAACCTTCTCTAAATCTGCACCGCTCATACCAGCCGTTAGTGATACGATTAAATCAACATCTATAGCCTCTTCGTAAACGTCGTACTGCAAGAACTTTTCGATAAACCAGCGCCGGGCATTTTTATCCAGGAAAGGAACATGGACATGAAGATCAAGCCTTCCTGAACGTAATAATGCTTCATCAAGTTTATCCAGCCGATTGGTAGCCGCGACAATAAAAACCGCGCCTTTATTTGGCTATTTGCATTCTAAGGTTGGAAATCAGCTTTTCTGCCAAGGCAATGAAAAGGCTCAGTTGGTTGGAAGCTAAAGTATGAGGGGCTGCATTGTACGTTTTTCGGACCTTGAGACTATAAATTTCCCACCCTATTGATCAGTAGATTTACATTAAAATCATATACACACTGTGATGCCAATTCAAGATAAAGGCGCCATTGCTAGTAACTCACTCT
>Ga0213830_1000860_pt1 | contig 9362 bp, 12 predicted proteins | sample SWATP11_FD_161661 | JGI IMG/M metagenome (GOLD analysis project Ga0213830, IMG submission 161661) | Coastal seawater microbial communities from Marineland, Florida, United States - SWA TP1 #1 | ecosystem: Environmental > Aquatic > Marine > Coastal | place: USA: Florida | collected 2016-08-06
GGAACTTGTCTTGATGGCAGATGGAATAGTAATCACAGAACTTGCATTCAAAGCGGCTAGGATCGTCATGCAGCTTAACCGGTATGCTGGTAGACTCGGCCACATGGACCATACGATCCTCTTTCTCCTGTGCGTGTGCCAGGTCGAAGGGGATACACTCTATATAAAGTTCGTCGGTGTCCTTGTTAACAGCAATATAAAGCGCCTTGGCAAGCTTTGACCACTTCATATAGAGTTGCATTTGCGTATAGTGCAGCGGCTTAGATACGCGTACACCTTCTTTTTGCAGCTTGATAAATGATTTGTTGTTATGGGTTTTCATTTCAACAACTAGCCATTCATTAAGATCAAAAAACTCTGAGGCTTGCAGGACTTGCGCAAAGCCATCACCGGAACCGGAAACATGCTTGTTTCTGTCGGTGCCAAGCCTGAATTGCTTACCGCTTGGATCTTGGGTAATGACATTAAAACCGGCTTTATTTAATTCATCTTGAAAGGTGAATTCTTCTTTATGGCCGCGTTGAAAAAGTCTTAATATTCTGCCGTCATGATCAACAAAGATGGCATGACGAAAGTTATAAAAGAGTTTTCTAGCGCAGGGATCGCCGCCCATGGATGCCCCTAAATGGGGGCGAAACTGGCGGTTAAACTCAGTTTCATAGTTTTTATAGATGAACTGGACTACATCAGTCGCAACTAATGGTAAATTCATTGTTTTGTTCCTTGAAAGAGTCGGCTAACTTAATAGCCGACTAAGTGCCTACAATTGGCCTCTAAGCGCTCGCCTGATCCAGACAACAACGTCCTCTTGAGCGGAATAAGCGGGGATAGTGATCACATAACCACTGCCGTACCGTTTAAGCCGTTCTTTTGTTGCTACTGTGTCAGCGAATACAACGTCCAATGCATTACTGCTACGTGTCTGGAATATCGCCATATCTGACGGGCTGTTAGTGCAGCGAGACACGGCAACATGAAAGCTACAGACAGACATAGTGCTAACCTTGCTGTTGCATAAACGGGGGCACCGCTTGTTGTGTTGCTGGCCCTGTCGTTGTTTGCATTGGTTGCTGGTTAACTTGTGCGCCGCCGTGTTGCACAGGTTGTTGTTGCTGTTGGAACTGCGCTTGCTGGACCGGCTGGGCTGGCTGGGTTTGTTGAACCTGTTGCTGGGCTACAGGGGTTGGGTAGAAGTTCTTAACAAAGTTTTCACGCTCTGTACTGCCTTTATCCTTCTTCTTGCTGCCGATCTTAAATTCTAAAATCGCATCATTCATCAGGTAGGCGTTTTGCTCGGTCAGTGTCGGGAACTGGCTAACATCACCGTTAAACTTGGCATCTAACACATGACGGAATAGATCAAATAGTTCGTTCTGACTCTTTTGGAGCATACCGGCTACTTGAGCGTCACCTTGCGCCGCTTCATGTGCAACGGTTAGGTTTTCCCAAAGCTTGCGGGTGCTGCCATCAGGCATTAATACATCAACAACGGTCCTGAACTGGGTATACGTCTTACCGGCGTTCTTACCTGATTTGGTTTTATCGGTAACGAACTCACACTGGGTCAACTGGCAACGATAGTTACCATTTGGGATAAGAGGAAAGTCGTTAGAGGGTACATCGTGCTTCTGAAAGTTAGGGTTCATTTCAAACATAGTGATCTCGCTTGTTATTGTTGTTGTGGCGCATTGGCCATCATGGTGTTAAGTAGAAGGTTGAAATCCATATCAATCGGCTGCTGGATTCCGTAACGGTTTTTAGAGGTGTATTTTTTGCTGGAATAGCAATGTAAGAGGCGCTTACCCGTTTCTATTGCGGTGCCTTGAGTTTGGCCAAAACCTTTATCATTTTGTTTAATGATTTGCTCAAGTTCGCAATAAGCCACTATGTCAGCTTGGGTATGAATGTAATCGCCAATCTTGGCGTTAACATTCAATATGTACTGGTCATAGCTGGCCTTGTCCGGTGGGCTAATGGTTTGGATCTTGGTGTGCGCTATGAGAACAATTCCCATACCGCGCTTGTCGCGCAGACTTCTAAGGTCGCGGATAAAGCGATCCATCCATTCAAGCGATCTGGTAAAGCCTTTGCCATAACCGCCGCCAACTGCTTCTATGGAGTCGGTGCCGTCATTGGCGCATAAGTCAGACCAGATTTTCTTTTCAAGGGCGGTCACAGAATCGATAACAAGCCACTGGTATTCATGGTTGCCGTGAATAAGTTCATGCATTTGCGCATTTACTTCGGCGGCTGAATCAGGGGCGGGGAAATGGGCCACCGGCAACATGCCTAAGCCGTCCTCTGCAATGATGAAAATTGCATTGGGCGCTTGGGCGGCAAAGGTGGTTTTTCCTACTCCTGCATCACCATGTAAAACAATGATCGGGGGCTTGTTCAGCGAGTTACGCGTAACTTGGTCAAGATAGCTCATAGCGTATTACTCCTGAACTAGAGGCTTGATAGCTACGGCGGTTTTCGCTTCCTTAGTCTCAATGCAGCCAAGGACTTTTTGCATTAACACAGGGTTAGTGCGTGAGAGTTGGTTAAACTCTTTCATGTTCAAGGCTGGTTTATTGACTATGAGTTGCGGGGCGAGTTTACTTAAGGTGTCGAGATCGGAGATCTTGCGGGTAAGCTTGCCAGTGGTGGACACTTGGAAGTTTTCAGAATTGAATTTACTGATCCCTTCGGGCTTATGGCCGCAAAGCTTAACAATGCGAGATTCTATGTCTTTGATTCGCGTAGAAAGTGCGCTTGATTCATCTTTTAAGAGCGTTAATTTTAACGCGAGATTGTTCAAAGTATTTTCGGTAGAGGTCGAAAACCCTTTGACCTGACCATTTAGATCAGATACATTTGATGCGGGTGTCATGGTAGTGACTCCTGTTTTGTTAGTGTACTTCGGTACATAGTGGCCTCAGAGTTGCCGCTCTGAGGTCACACCGAATTCCTGTTTTTTCCCTGTTAAATTCTTAAAGTCATAAAAAATCCGTTAAAAATGACAAAAAAACTGACCAAGAAGTCAGTGTATTTTTACGTTACGCCTATAATTTTTAATTGCAACCACAATTTTTTTTCAATTTTTTTTACCCCCTTTCATTTACTATTTCTAATATGTGGAATTCGCTCCACTAAATACTATTTTTGCTGTAACAAAAGTGTAATATAAATGTTGACATAGCATTAACAAAACCCTTGTATGGCTAGGGGAATAGGGCATGTGTGGTTGTTAAAAATATAGACTGATAAACCTTACGTTATACTATTTTTGCAAAAATGTTGCATTGCTGTAACTTACTAAAAAAAAATTTGTGATTCGCCTACAGATCAATGAAAATGCGGCCCGAGAGGTTTATTTTATAATTCGGATAGTGTTATAAAAGCGCTTCTAACAAAACAGTGTGTAATTAATTTTGCACATAAACGGCAAATTTTTATGGATAGCGAAGTAGTATGTCTACGTTCAAATTATATTTCGATCAATTAACACAGGAGGAGCAAAAGGAATTTGCAAAAATAACACAGGTATCGGTGTCATCCATCAAAACCAACTATTCTAGGCGCAATGCTTTGGATAGGCACATTCCACGACCAGAAACCATAGCCCGAATGATTTTAGCGAGTAAGGTTGTCGGTAAACACGAATTAAGCCCCTATGATTTTTTCGGTTTTTTCTACGGTGATGTAATCAACGCTCACCTTCTTAATGTGGCATTAGAACAAGAATAAAAAAAAGCAGTACACGGAGAAGGAAGTAGTAGTAATGGCGTATGAGATGGATTTTGCGAAAGAACTCGCAAACCTAGAAAACCAGCGCAGGGCAACAAATACAGTAATGGAAGATCCATTATCTGAATTCGAAACAACACTTAGAAGTTTCGGGCTTGATCCTGTTGGTATAGCGGTCAGTGGATACGGTAAGTTCAAGCGTATTCCTTCAAACGTAGGCGGTAAGCGCTCTAAAGATTCTGGCTGGTATTGGCTAGAACAAGACGGCGATACCATGTATGCCGCATTTGGTGACTGGCGAAATGGTGAAAACGAGTACTGGCAATCGTCAAATGTAAAGCGCTTGTCTCCTGACGAGCGCTTAGAATTAGATAAACGTATTGCGGCAGCAAAAGAGTTGCATAAAAAGCAACTACAAGCGGTACGTGATAAAGCGGCAGAAAAAGCCGTTAAAAAATTAAGCACATTACAACCAGCGAAAGATCACCCTTACCTTAAAACTAAAGACGTTAAAGCCTACGGCGATATAAGAACGGACGGTAAGGATCTATATATTCCTGTCACCATTGGTACTAATGTTCGCAGTTATCAGCGCATAACACCAACCGGCAAAAAACAATTTTTGTATGAGTCGGAAACCAAGGGCGGTTATTTCTGGATCGCCCCTACCAAGTCAGACGATCTTTACTTTACTACCGGCTATGCCACCGGTGCGACCATACATAAAGCAACCGGCGCTAGCGTGATGGTCTGCTTCAATGATTCAAGCATGTATGAGGCATTATCTATTTTCAGGGCCATTAACAAAGACAAGCCCGTTATAGTTGCCGCCGATAATGATCACCATTTGGACGATAGACCAGACTGTGAAAATTCCGGCCTGAAAACAGGGCAAAAATGTGTTGATGATTTTGCCGGTGTAAAAATGATCTATCCAGAAGGGATAGAGGGTACAGATTTTAACGATATGGCCAAGGAGAAAGGGCTAGAGTTTGTTAAGCAAAAACTCACTAGCTATGTTCCCCGTATTGGCATGAAGCTGGCCAAAGACATAGAGATTATTGAAACAGAATGGCTTGTTAAAAATTTCCTGCCAAAAGCCAATATCGGCTTGGTGTATGGTCCGTCAAATCACATGAAATCATTTCTAGTCTTTGACTGGGGGCTACATATAGCCGCTGGCCTTGATTGGCACGGTAACAAGGTTAAAGAAAACGGTCCTGTTTTGTACGTTTGTGGTGAAGGTTCAAACACCATGGCCAGCCGGATCAAGGCTTGGACGTTAAAGCATGAAGTTGATGTAGATACTTTGCCGTTTATTATTACAGAACGCGCCGTACATCTGCTTGATGATGGTATGCGCTTTGATCTGGTTCAAGACCTTGCTTACATGAATGCACAAAGCGGCATTAAAAGCTGGCCATCGGTGATTATTATTGACACTTTAAACCGCAACTTCGGTGATGGTGACGAAAATAGCACAAGGGATATGACCAACTTTATTAACGCTATTGATGATCTTCACGAAAAAACCAAGTCAATGATCCTGATTGTTCACCATAGCGGTAAATCTGAACTTATGACGGCGCGGGGTTCTAGTGCGCTAAAGGCAAGTCTTGATGTTGAATACCAAGTGCAGATTGTTAACTGGGACGAGTATCAGGCCGGTGTACAAAAGCCTAACGTCGAACTGAAATGCACAAAAATGAAAAATGCGGAATTCCCTAATCCGCTTATCTTTGAACCAGAAATTATACATTTCCCTAACCAGTACGATAGCGAAGGAAAGCAGCTTAAGTCTGTCGTATTAATGCCAATGGAAGGGGAAAGCGTCACCACATTGCAGTTATCCGCACTACTTAAACAGCCTGTGGCTGTTGCCGGTAACAGTAAATCCGAATTTGCACTGCTAGCGCTTAAAGAGGCATTTATCTTTGCCGGTATCGAGACTTGCAAAAAGAACGGGGTAGCTTCTTTTATGCTGGTAGTAGATAGGGCCGAGTTAAACGAGCGCTACCGTGCGATATGTAAGAAAAATGAATTGAGCATGGACACTATGCGTAAAGCTAAACACCGTGCTTTAGAGTCTTTAACTGAGATAGGGCTACTTGAGCCTGTCGGGGATGATGATCCATACGTAACAACTAAAAACGCGGAGGTAATAAAAGAGATAAACAACCGTTACACGGATCAATAATTATTTGCTAAACACTAACAAAACAATAAGAACGGAGTTCAAAATGGGTAAAATAGAGACACAACTAGACGTAGAACAACAGATAAGCTTAACCTTTGATACAACAAAAAATAGCTTACAGATCTACCCTGAATTTATAACCCCTGCAAAAGCTGCACAACTGTTAGAATCAAATATCGAAAACAACCGTAAGGTTAACCGTAAAGTGGTTGATTCCTACGCTAGACAGATGCTTGACGGCCTTTGGCATTCTGATAGCGGCGAAACAATCAAGTTCGACACCGCTTCTAGGTTATGTGATGGCCAGCACCGTTTGCGTGGCGTAGTTAGGGCCGGAGAAATGAGCGACGAGCAAAACAAACCTTTCAAGGGTGTTGAAATGCTGATCGCATCCGGCATTCCAAAAGAAGCGCTAACCTCTATTGATGATGGCCACAAGCGCACATTGTCCAACGCGTTTGATATTGCCGGTATGCCTGTTAAAAACAAACAAGCCGTTAAAGGGGCATTGATTTGTTTGCTAAACCTTAAAGGCTGTACGGAAATCGGCAAACATTATGATGCAGTATCCGGCGCACGCCGCAATTCGACCGGTGAATTGCTGGCATTTTATGAGTCATTGCCGCGCTTTAAAAAAATTTCCAATAAATTTTTCACCACTTTCCGCACCAACTTGATCGGCAAAACAATGTCACTGTCTACCGCATTGGCCATGTACTACTTGTATCACGATATTGACGAGGAGGTTTGTTATGCCGTACTTGCTACTTATGAAACCGGTATTCCTGTTGATGGTCAGAGAGAGCATTCACCTACCTATAAAGTTTATCAAAAAGCACGCCGCGCCAAGGAATTAAGAGTAAGGATCAAGCCGTGGGAACATGTGCAATATTTCCTATGGGCCTATACCAAATCGCTAGAAAACTCGAAAGATCCTATGCCGCGTGTATTGCCTTGGCACTGGGACAGCAAAAACCCTGTGATTGATGCTGGACAGAAGAAGCTTAGGAGGCTGTAACTATGCCAAATGGGACTTATTTATCTATTTCAGTAAAAAGAAAATCAGAACAACATCCGTTAGGTGCTTTTTTTGCCTCTGTGTATATCGACGGTAGATATAAATGTAGCAAAGAGGCGAGTATTGCTGTGCTTGGTGAAGATGTAGCCCATGAGACTATCGAACTTTGGAGCCAAGACAGGATTAAAGAGTTTGGCCTTAAAAAAATAGTGATGCCTACAGTGGACGAACTTCTGCAACGGATTAAAAAAAATTCCGGTGAGAAATGTTCTACTGGCCCCAAACTAACAAATGCTAAAAAAGCGCCATTAATCAAGGTGTTTTCTACCGTAACCATTGCGAAAGCAAACATAAAAGCGGCTTTTCATGCTTATGGCTATGATCGCTGTAAAAGTGTGCTGGATATCATGATGGAAACGCTAGAACACTGTTATAAGACCGAACAGGCACAGCAAGACAAGGTTAATGATGCTAAAGCAAAACTGGCCCAGTCAATGTTTGATATTTACAAGGAAAGCGGCATGGATATGGCGGCGTCAATAAAAGACCCTGAAGTAAAGGATTTATACAGGAGACTAATGGCCGACGAGGATTAGGAGGACAAAGTGGCAAAGTTAAATTATGCCGTAGAACAACGTATGAGATTCATTGATTTTCTGGTTGATCACTATGGCTATATTCAACGTACACAGCTTATTGATTATTTTAATATCTCGCCGCCACAAGCAACGAGGGACTTTAGGCAATACATCGAGCTTGCGCCGGATAATTTGGTTTTTAATGTAACCGATAAGCAATACAAGCGCAGCGGTGATTTTGAAAGGATTTATCCATGATCGCTATTGTCAATGTATCAAGTGAAGATGCCCCACTAAGAGGGCGTAACCGGTACGAGGTACGAATTAACGCTAAAGTGATTTGTACCTTTGACCATGACAGGCAACCAAACGGCTTAGCGCAGTGCTTGCGTGACGCCGCCGATGCCGTAGAAAATGAAACGGGCGTTATTAAAGCTGACGCGCTAATAAAGTTGATAAAGGAAAAACAAGGATAAAAGATGTTGATATTAACAAGAAGGGTAAATGAGGCCCTGATGATCGGTGACGATATAGAAGTACGGGTGCTTGGTGTAAAGGGTAATCAGGTTCGTATAGGGGTTGCTGCCCCTAGTGATGTTGCCGTACACCGTGAAGAAATTTACAACAAGATACAGGAAGAAAAAGCAGAACAAGCCTTACGTACTGCTTAACCTCATTTGACTAACGGCAAAAGCCAACGAGCATAAAAACAATAATTAAGGTGGGAATTTTCGCGCCCAAGCCTTGATATACATACCGGTGATGCGCGCACCATGCCGTTAGTCATCTTATATAAGGAACATAAAGATGAACAACATACATATTCTAAAAATACCAGAATTCCAAGAAAACAAGATCGCTTGTGCCTTTACAAGCTATGTCTATAACGATGCAACAAAGCTGCCTTTGGCAAGTATGCACTTTACCCCTTGTGAAATAGCATTTAACAAAGCAACGATTAAGTATCGCTCTTACTTAGAAGCTAGCAATGAAGGTATATCTTACGTATTAGAATTCTTCATTATTTTTGACAAAGATGGCGAACCCTTAGCAATGGTTCAGCGCTGGTTTACCGATGGCGTTCTTGATGAAGATACTATTGGCTATACCTCATATGACCATAGGCCATATCACCATGATTGCCTGATGGACACTATTAAAGCCTTGTCTATGCAAGAGCCTGTAACCTATCACTTTGAATGTGACCAGCATTGTGACTGTGACGAGGCGCACAGTGACCAATAGCAATGAACGAATCCTAATGTTAGCCGTAACCTTTGTGCTAATTACTCAAATAGAAAACCAGATCATTTTTATAGCGGCGCTAGTCATGCTGTTTATTGTGGCGTGTTGGGGCTTTAAAGGGCCAGAAAATGTAATGCGTGAAATTGTTATCTCTGAACTAATAGAAGAAGCAGAGAAGTATTATGAGTTGCGAAAACATGTTGATCGCGTGCCGTGTAATGGATGCTATGAATGTGATCAAGATGGTGACTTTTTAAGTGCAATTTATGCGGCAAAAAAAGAGCTTAAGCTTGAACAAAACATAGAAGAAGGAATAAGACAATGACTAGACCATTAAAATTAGTTGCGTTTGATGTAATGGACGTGACAAGAAAGCTTTATAACGAAATGGACGAACTGCCGCCAAATGCTGTGCTGTTTTCGCCGTCAGGCATGGCACATTTATTCTTCACAGAAATGGCCACTATCAAGGATAAAGAGAATATAGCTATGACAATTATCGTCTTGGCGCACTACCTTGGTAGTGTTACCTCTATAGCGTTTAACAGTGAATCATGGATGCTGCGTGTATCAAAGGAAGATACCCCTGAACTGT